>Ga0210384_10000903_pt1 | contig 42569 bp, 33 predicted proteins | sample IncBWH2MmetaG_FD_160574 | JGI IMG/M metagenome (GOLD analysis project Ga0210384, IMG submission 160574) | Forest soil microbial communities from Barre Woods Harvard Forest LTER site, Petersham, Massachusetts, United States - Inc-BW-H-2-M | ecosystem: Environmental > Terrestrial > Soil >... | reverse complement strand
ACGCTCGGTCAGTATTTGCAGCCCACGCCCGAGCATTTGCCCATCGAGCGCTACGTCCATCCCGACGAGTTCGCGGAATTCAAGCGCGCCGGCGAACAGATGGGCTTCAAGCACGTGGAAGCCGGCCCGCTGGTGCGCTCCTCCTATCACGCCTTCGAGCAGGAAGAATCCGCGCGCGTGTGAACGGCACCAGGCGTCTCTTCGCTTTGCCGAGTAAACCCTGATGAATCCCTGGCGCGGCCTGAAAAATCTTCCCCGCGGAATCTGGATTCTCTGCGCCGCCACGCTGGTGAACCGCGCAGGAACCATGGTCCTTCCATTCCTGGTTCTCTACCTGACGCACACACTTGCAATCCCTCCCGCGCGCGCCGCGCTTTCGCTCACCGTTTACGGCCTTGCCGCGCTGGTGGCCATGCCTGCCGCCGGGCGCCTCACCGACCGGATTGGTCCACTCGCGGTGATGAAGGGATCACTGTTTCTCTCCGGCCTGGTGCTTTTCCTGTTTCCGCTGGCGCACAGTTTTCCCGCGATTCTCGCGATCACGCTAGTTTTCGCCATCCTCAACGAATCCGTGCGCCCGCCCAGCCTTTCCATCATTTCCGATATGGTGGCCCCGCCGCAGCGCAAGTCGGCGTTCGCGCTGAGCAGGCTGGCAATCAATCTGGGCATGAGCATTGGACCAGCGATCGGCGGGATCTTGGCAGTGTTCTCTTTTCGCTGGCTGTTTTTTGTAGATGGCGTTACTTCGATATTGGCGGGAGTGGTGCTCGCACTTGCGCCCTGGCCGCAGAAAAACCATATCGAGCCGTACGAGCCCGAAAAAGAAGATCCCGCCGAATTGGGCCGCGAAATCGAAGCAGACAGTGTGGAATTGCTGGCGCCCGCGCATCCCGCGGCAGACTTGCGCGCGTTCCGCAACCGCCGGATGCTCTATTTTTTGGCGGCGCTGATCCCGGCACAGCTCGTTTTTTTTCAGCTTACGTCCACCGTACCTCTATTTCTGGTGCGCAACTTGCACTTGCCGGAATCGCTCTACGGCAGCGTCTTCACATTGAACACGCTGCTGATCGTGGCCATCGAATTTCCGATGAACACCGTAATGGCGCATTGGCCTCACCGGCGCACACTCTCGCTGGGTGCTTTTCTATACGCTCTGGGCTTTGGCGCTTTTGGATTGGTCAGATCGCCGGCTGGCATTCTTGCCGCCGCGGTTGTGTGGACGTTTGGTGAAATGATTCTCCTGCCGTCGAGCGCAGCCTATGCGGCGGAGATCGCCCCGCCCGGCCGTCGCGGCGAGTATATGGGCCTGTACACCATGTCTTTCAGCATTTCGTTTTCACTCGCAGGATTTTTGGGAGCGAGCTTGCTCCAGCGCTGGGGGCCTCACGCATTGTGGGGCGGAGCGTTTGCCTCAGGCTGCTTCGCCGCGCTGCTGATGAGCCGCATCGGCGCGCGCCCCGGCACTTCATCACGCGAGCCAGCGCCAGTATAGTGATCAGTACAATTTCACCGGGGTGGAGGAGAGGGATTAGTCGGCTCCGCTCGATCCGGGAGATCAGTGTTTCTTGGCCTGGTACGTGGTTCCGGGTAGGCAATCTTCATCGGCACAATATCTGTATGCACCTTGAACACCACGGCTGACTCGGACAGAGCAGATATAAGAGATTCTCGCCGTTCTCGCTCCATTGCAGGATCGAGTTTGAGCGCAAATCCGGTGTGTCCATAAGCTTGACTGGGTCCCAAACCAAAGTAACCACGTATCCCCGGCTTCAGATCCTTTCCTCGATTGTCTTTCCGTTGTTGAAAGAGTTGAGCGTTTTCCAATTGGTCGATTTGCGACCGTGTCACACCGAGCTTGTAATAGACAACCACGTTGTACACAGCGTCGGGGCCAATTTGCACTTTGGGGGCATTTCTCCAATGCGTCAGTCCGGTGGCCAGGGAGAGCTTAACCCCACAAAAAAAGGAGAAGGGTATTAGAACTATCGCGGCAGCAAACACAAAGCCGGCAAATCGGGTCCGAGGTATTGCCACGAGTATGGCAGCGAGGATGGTCACCAACAGGACAAGGAGCCACATATCGAGGACGACGTACGGAGCGATATAGCCAGCTGGAAGGTTATTGTAGTTGTGAACCAAGAGGCCCACAGGTGTGAGCGTCACAATCAGGACAGCGCAGATTGTCGCCATCTTGCGTGAGTCAAGCCTAGCCATAGGCCCTCAATGGACCACCTTCATCGGAGACCGGTCAAAAAAGAATTTGCGACGTCGCGCACGCGGGCAGCGCATGTCGAACACGCGGCGCAACCGGAGCAGGTTCCACAATCTCCCGAGCTCGAGGGAATCTTCAGCACTGCTTGAAAATATTCTCCCGCTTTGTCGTTGCGTCCCAGCTCCACATTCAAATTTCCCGCCAGCAGCAGGAAAATCGGGTTCTGCGGATAGCGCTCGATCAGCGGCAGTGCAATCTCGAGGGCTTTCTGATATTTCTGATCGTACTGCCGCAGCGATTTCGCCAAAATGAAGCGCACATCCGCGCGCAGCAGCACTCCCTGATTCATGCCAATTTCCATTTGCTGAAGGCCCTTGTCTTTGTCGCCGCCTGGAATGCCCATGAAAAAGCGCATCATTTTCACGATGGGGGAAAGTGTGGCGACATAGTAGTTGTAGATACCCACTCCGGCCGTCGCGTCCGCCATTAACGGATCGAGCTCCAGGGCGCGGAGCATCTCCGTGCGAGCGCTCACGCCCGCGTGCGCCACGTTGCGATTCTCGCCTCGCAATCCAAACATGCGCGCTTTCAACGCCCAACCCATCCCGGCGTAAACGTGCATCTCCGCGGTATCGGATTTTTCAAGCTGCCCCTGCGCCAGGTGGACCACCTGGTCCGCAAGTCGCAAATATTCCTCATCGGCCGGCTCTCTGCTGCGCTTCCAGGTATCCACCATGCCGTACTTGATTTCAAGCGCGCCGCAATACCGCTTCCACCAAAGCGCCTCACCCTCCAGCGCCAGCCCCAGCGGATGTTCCGGCTGCGCTTCCTGCAACGCCCTCGCGAGTGGAATTGCTGCATCAGGGTCGCCAGCATAAATCTTGTCCAGCGCCTGTTGAGCTTCCGCGGGAATTGCGAGGCCGCCTGCGCGTGTGGAAGGCGAATGCAACGCCACGAATGCAAGCATCACTGCCAGCAGATATCCGCGTCGGGCGCGTCTCATTTCACCCTCTTCAGCCAGCCCACCAGCCAGGCTGCGGTAACGTACATCGCGAAACACTCCATCGCAAACGGAAGGAAGCCCAGATAACCGGGCGCGGGCATTTCGAAAATCTTCATCTGCTGAAACATGGGAAAAGTGTAATGCCATTTGGCCGCGGCCCAATTGTTCCAGAATTCCCAAAGCCAGCCGCAGATCCATCCCGCCATGGTGAAACCATAGACGCGCCGCAGAAACCCTTCGGACAAATCGCCCAGGAACGACGGCAAGCCAAGCCTTCGGTTGAGGGGATCGAGTAAAAATAGAAATCCCACCCACACCAGCGCAAAAGTGTACGCGGCGATTCGCTGTGGCAGCAACAGCGGCAGAATCAAGCAGGCCGCCCCGCTAGCCATCACTGCATTTTCGGCGGCGCGCGATATTTTCCACGGTTCCGCCGGCAGCGCTGGAAGCAGCGCCTGCACCAGGTCCGAGGTTTCAAAGATTGCCGGAGTGATCGTGGCGAATGACCACCCATAACCAAGCGCGGCCAGCGGCCACGGCGGGACTCCCACATACGTCCAATTGTGCAGGCGCAAATTGTACGCTTCGAAAATCAGCCAGAGCGGAATTGAAAGCGCGGCCATGCGCGCCATGGTGATGGGCGCATCGTGCAGGCGCGAACGATTCGTCAGCGCCAGCACCGCTCCATCAGCGATCAGAATGTAAGCCGTCCATGCAAGCGGCGTGAAGTATGTCGCCACCAGTTCCGTCCTGCGGAATAGCAACACTTCCACCGCCACCAGCGCCACAAGCCCAATCCAACCGTGCAGGGGAAACGCCCGCCGGCGCCGCTTCCCAAAATAGCCGGCCAGCAGGATTGCAACCGTCGCCGTCGTGACGCCCAGCCCGAATCCGAGCATGTTGCGCAGCATGGTAACGCAGGTCGGCAAGTTTCTAGCGCAATGGCAGATCCTGGTTGTGGGTCGGTTTCCGATTGCGGCAGTTATGATTGCGGGATTTATTCCATGCTATGGGTCTGTTGCACGATGAATTCTGTAGTCTTGTCAATTTCCGATTGCGATGTTGCCTGCGCGTGATTCCGCAGATGTTCTAGCAATAGCAGCGCGACGCTCGGCTGTCGGTTGCTGGGAGATTCAACACAGCGGGAAGGACAACCAAACGCTAAATGAAGAACAGCAAGAATCCCCGTCAGTTTGGTGGGAGATGACAGCTGACTTTCGGGAATCGTCTTAACGATTGCTAGTGCAACCAAGTCGCCAGACCTAGCCACTATTTTATAGTCCCAACCTGTGTCCGTGTTCTCCAAGACCATCCGACGAACCGCATCCTTCACTTGATTGAACTGTGCAAAATCGTCCGGTTTGGAGTCCTGTCCAGTTACAGCGATGGCACCAAAGAGATACACGAGGAAAAATAAATGAAGTAGCCGCACGGCCTATTTACCCCCTTGCGATCGGCGGTCGGTATTGACGACTGTACGATGAACTACAATACTTTTCCACGAATATACCAACCCTTCTGACGAACAGCTTCTCAGAAGTCAGGCCTTAGAAAGCAGAACTACGAGCCAAATCCTCAACTCCCCGAAACGCCCCACAAGCCGCCGCCTTTCTTGCTATTCTCTCCGTTTCGTTGCGCAGCGAAATTCCATGAGCGAGCCGGAAAAACTCGAACGCGGGCTCGGGCTTCTCGAGGCGACCTCCCTCAACATGACTTTCATGGTGGGGATCGGGCCGTTCATCGTGATTCCGTTCATCATTCGCGCGATGGAGGGTCCGCAATGCCTATTGGCGTGGGTGGCCGGAGCGCTGCTGGCGCTGCTCGATGGATGCGTCTGGGCCGAGCTGGGTGCGGCGATGCCACAGGCAGGCGGCAGCTACGTTTTTCTCCGCGAAGCCTATGGCGCGAATCGCTGGGGACGCCTGATGTCGTTCCTGTTCATCTGGCAAACACTTTTTCAGGCACCTCTCAGCATTTCCTCGGGCGCGCTGGGGTTTGCGGATTATTCCATCTACCTGACGGGCAAAATTCCCGGCGTCGCTGGTTACATTCAAACGCATGCGCCCCATATCACCGAGATTTTGGTGAACTATAACCGCGCTGTTGCCGCAGCGCTGGTGCTGCTCGCGGTCTTGCTGCTCTACCGCCGGATTACCACCATCGGAAAATTTTCCATCGTTCTTTGCGTCACCGCCCTCGGTATTATCCTCTGGCTGATTTTCGGCGGCGTGACGCACGGAGATTCACGCAACCTGCTGACGTTTCCTCCGGGCGCCTGGAATTTATCCTGGCTCTTTTTCGCCGGCCTCGGACACGCTTCCGTTCAGGCCGTGTACAGCTATCTGGGTTACTACAACGTGTGCAATCTGGGCGGAGAAATGAAGAATCCGGAGCGCAATATTCCTCGCGCGATTTTTATTTCGATCATCGGGATTGCGATTCTCTATTTCGCGATGCAGTCGAGCCTGCTGGCCGTTGTGCCCTGGCAGGAGGCTCGGAATTCGCCTTACCTCGCTGCTTCGTTTTTCCTGAAGCTGTACGGAGAAAAAGCGGCAATGGTGGCGACGAGTCTGATTCTGATTACGGCGTTCGGCTCGGTTTTTTCCGCGACGCTGGGCTACTCGCGCGTGCCCTATGCAGCGGCGAAGGACGGGAACTTTTTCTCTATTTTTGCGCGCGTCCACCCGACAAAACATTTCCCGCATATTTCGCTGCTCGCAATCGGGGCGGTGTCCATTGCCATTTGCCTCACCGTGGGCCTTTTTTCCGTGATTCGCTCCATCCTGGCCATGCGCTGTCTCATCCAATTTGTTGGCCAGGCGGTCGGATTATTGATGCTGCACCGGCGTTGGAAGGCTGAACGCTGGCCGTTTCGCATGTGGCTTTATCCGGTGCCGGTGGCCGTTTCAATTGCAGGCTGGGTCGCGATTTTTATTTCCACAGGTCGAAGACCAATGCTGGCCTCGCTTGCGGCGATGGTAGCAGGTATTCTTGTATATCTGGGGCGCGCGCGGCTGCTGCGTCAATGGCCATTTGAGGAGGTCGCTTGATCGAGGTGTGTCCTGCACGTTTTCAAGGGCGATGCGTGGCCCTGTTTTTATGCATGCTCGCGGCTCCTGCCATCGCGCCAAATTTCTCCCGCGCCTCGGCGCAATCGCTCCCGGAAACCGTCGAGGCCATAAACAAATCCCGCGTCTCCACGCGCATTCTCTTCATCACCGCTCATCCTGACGATGAATGGTCGAGCCTGCTGGCCTATCTTTCGCGCGGCTTGAATGCCGACGTCGGACTTCTGACCATCACACGCGGCCAAGGCGGACAAAACGCCATCGGCCCGGAACAGGGTGGGCCCCTCGGTGTGATCCGCACGGAAGAATTGTTGGCCGCCGGAAAATTCTACGGCGTGCGTCAATTTTTCACCCGCGCTCCCGACACCGGCTACCTGAAAACTTCTGAGCAGGCCGCGAAGATCTGGGGCGATATCGCGCTGGAAGACATGGTGCGCGTCCTCCGCACATTCCGCCCACAGGTGGTGATCAACGGTTGGGGCGGCGTTCGCGGCGGACACGGCCATCACCAGGAAAGCGGAATCCTGACCCCGCAAGCGATTGCTGCAGCCGCCGATCCGAAAATGTTCCCGCAGCAACTTGCCGAAGGTCTCGCGGCGTGGAAAGTTTCTCTCGTAGTCCGCCCCGCGCGCGGCAGCACCTCAGGAGCCGTCGAACTTCCTACCAACGACGTGTCGCCGCTCTGGGGCAAAAGCTACGTCGAGTTGGGAATGGAGGGTCATGCCAATCATCGCTCCCAGGGCACGCCTGCATTTTTTGGGAACTCATTTTTCCGTCGTCCAGTGTCCCTCATCCGCGAAAACGAGAAGGGCGAGCCCGCTGGCGGGTTTGACCTCAAGCTGCTTGCGGAATCAATCTCGGCGCTCGCCTCGCGCTTCCCAGGTTTTCAAGTGATCATGACCCCGGCGCTCAGCGTCGCAGACGAGCGGCTTGCCTCCGCGCGCAAGTTCGCGCTGGCACTCGATCGCCCCGCCGCAGCAAAATCGCTGGCTGAAGCAGGAAACGCAGTCGCGGGATTGCAGGACCACATATCGAAGACGGGGGGAGCGGAAGCACCGAACGCTCTGTGGGAACTCGATCAACTAAGAAAAAAAATCGATCACGCGCTGGTTGACGATGTTGCGCTGACTATTCTCGCTCAGGCGGAGCGCCATGAGCTTGTCGCGGGCGAAAATTTCACAGTGGAAGTTACATTGCCCGGCCGTTCCGCTGTTCCGGTGAAGTGGACACTCGACAAATCGAATTTGCTGCTCCCGCCCGGTTGGATCGCCACTCCGGGCGACTCCAAAGAACCCAGTCTCTATCAATTTACAGTCAGCATCCCCGCGGACGCGAAGCCGCCCAGCTCTCCGGGCGACGTGATCCTGCCATTTCCGCCGCCACTGGTGCGCGTGGAGCTGCGCGTGAATCTGAACGGTTACACTTTCCCCATTTTCCAACCGGTGGAATCGGTCGAAACCGCCACCACCGGAATTCACACCTATTCACTCGAATTGGTCCCTGCTGTCACCTTAATGGTTGATCCCCAACACGTGATGGTGCCGCTCGAGCGCGCCGTCGAGCCTGTAAAACTACTCGCACGCGTGCGCTACCACGGCACGCAACCCGCGAAGGTGGCTGTCGGCCTCGACACGCCGCAAGGCTGGACCGTGCAGCCCATCGATCCGCTCGATTTCAAGGGGTCCGGGGATCAATTGATCCGCTTCGTGGTCACGCCGCCCGCGCGGCCGCCTGCGGGTGCTTACGATCTGAAGCCCCATGCCAAACTCGGCGGCAAAATTTTCCGCACCTCGCTCGAACCTATCCCCACTTTACCCACGCGCAATTGGAGCGAGCCTGCGGAAGCTATCGTCCACGTAATGGATCTGAATGTTCCCGCGCATCTCCAGGTCGGCTACGTGGCCGCGGAAAACGATCCGCTGCCGGAAATTCTGCGTCAAATCGGAATCCAGGTGGATTTGCTCGATGAAGTGGCGTTGGCCTTCGGAGATCTCAGCCGCTACGATTCCATCGTTGTGGGCATCCGCGCGTACGAATTGCGCCCCGATCTCTTACGCTCGAATCAGCGCCTGCTCGACTATGTCCAGCGCGGCGGCTCGTTGGTGGTCCAGTTCCAGCACGATTTCGATCCCGCCCAGAACTTTCCTGCGCCCTATCCCGCGAAGCTGCCGGAAAATACTTCCCGTGTCACGGACGCGAATTCTCCAGTGCGATTTCTTGCGCCAGAGAATCCGCTGCTGAACTCACCGAATAAAATCACTCTTGCCGATTTCGAAGGCTGGGTGCAGGAACGCGGCCTTTATTTCTGGGGCACTTACGATTCACATTACCAGGCTGTGCTCGGCCTGAAAGATCCCGGCGAATCGGAAGCTACCGGCGGGCTCGTCTATGCGGGGTACGGCAAGGGCGTGTACATTTACACGGGCCTCTCGTTTTTCCGTCAATTGCCGGCGGGAGTTCCTGGCGCCTACCGCCTGTTCGTCAACCTGCTCAGCCAGACACAACATGCCGCACAGCAAGATTGAATCCGCCGCGCCCGCGCACAGTGTTTTCACCGAACCGCGCACGGTGCCCATTCCTGAGGGCTGGTTTCTGATGGGCAGCGAGACCGGCCAGGACAACGAGCGCCCGGTGCATCGTGTGTGGGTGGATGCATTCGAATTTGCGGAGTGTCAGGTCACCAACGCCGAGTACGCGCAATTTCTGGCCTCAACGCAACACGGCAAACCGCTCCATTGGGACGATCCCGCCTTCTCACATCCGGAGCAGCCCGTTGTCGCGCCATCATGGTTCGATGCGGTGGCCTATTGCGATTGGCTGAGCGAAAAAACGGGACATCGCTATCGCTTGCCTACCGAAGCCGAATGGGAACGCGCCGCTCGTGGCGGTGTGGAACAGCAGCTCTATCCCTGGGGGAACGCCCCGCTCGAGTCGCTGGAAAATTATTCGTCCCGTTGGAAGCATGCTCCTGAATTAGTGGGACGCGCGGAGCAAAATAGCTTCGGCCTGTTCGACATCGGCGCAAATGTGCACGAGTGGTGTTCCGACTGGTTCGATGCGAGCTATTACGCCAACTCCCCTGAACGTAATCCGCAGGGGCCGCCGCAAGGAACAAGGCGTGCCTCACGAGGTGGTTCCTGGCGCCACGCCACGAAAGTTTCGCGCTGCGCAGCGCGCTCGAGCATCCCTCCCGATTTTCATTACGCCGACTACGGCTTCCGCGTCGCCCGCAGCGTTTAACCTCAGCACGTTCCAAATGCGCCAACACGCCGTGCCAATCCCCGCGTCTGCGCATCATTGCTCATGCTATTCTTCGTGGCGGTCAGGAGGGATATCCGCATGATTTCTCGCAGCGCCGGGATGCGTTGTTTGGCCGCTTTCATCACATTTCTTCTCGTCTCATCCGCAGCCGCAGCGCAAAAAAAGAAGAAGAACCAGCCGGTGGACACTTCGCCGATGCCGACGATGAACATGCCCGTCCCCGATCAAATCGATCGCAACATCGGTGAGATGCTCGGCGCATTCCAGGCCGGGAACATCGAGGCCATGCACAAGTATTATTCCGACAGCGCTGTCTTCATCCGCTCCACTTACGAGCCTCCCGTTGTCGGCTGGCAGAATTATGCCGCGCTCATGCAGCAGCAGCGCGCCGCTTTCCAGGGGGGCATGGGCGTCATTCGCAGGAACACCAGCATTTATTCTCGGGGAGAGGTAGCCTGGGCGTCTTACCAGTGGCAGTTTGATTCGATGTACAACGGAAAGCCGTACTCTGCACGAGGTCAGACCACGCTCGTGTTTACTAAGGAAGGAGACAACTGGCTAATCGTACACAACCACACGTCGCAGATTTTTGACGCATCCATGTGCGGCGACCAGACACAAACTCAGCAAGCGCAACCCGCGCCTCAAAATCCGACCGCGCCACCTAAACCCTAAGTATGGTCAAGCTCATTCGAGCGTCGCGCAGCAGATTCAGAAGTTCTTGTATCCCTGCCAGAGCCAGATTCCTGCCACCACCAGCAGCAGCGTGCTCGAGGCCACAATCAACAGCGTGATCGGTCGGCTGAGCTTGTCGATGCGCGCCACCAGCATTCGCTGCTCGCTGGCCATCGAGTCCCCGGCCGCATCCAGGAAGATCTGATCATCCTCGTGCGCCTCCAGCGTTCCCCGGTAAATCAGCAGACACACCAGCGCAGCGGTGACCACTCCCCATGCAATCAACACTGCATACAGAACGTCGTGGAACGTATCCATGGCTACCTCCCCTGCCCGCGGCCGTCTGGGCAATACCGACTGGGGAACGGCCCGTGCGGGCCCCGTTGCGGATACCAGTTTGCGGGGATTATAGCACCACCTCCGCCCGCGAAAACAAGTAGCCCTCACCCTGTGGCTCAGTTTCCGGCAACCTGACTAATTGCAAGAAGAAAGGCGGCTTGGAAGGCAGGTCGTCAGCCACCGGCGATGGCACCGACGATGAGCAGTGGTTCTTTTCCCGAGGCAATCGCGTCAGGCAGCGGTGTGTCCGGCTGTTCATGCGAAAGATCCTCGCCACACGCGAAGACGCGCAGGAAAGGCCGGCGCGTTTGCGTGACGTGGTCGCGGATCGTGCCGCTCAGCATCGGATAGCGGCTCTCGAGCGCGTCGAGAACGGAGCGCAGTGTGGCCGGCCCTTGAATTTCAAGCTGCACCTCGCCGCTGATGCGCGCGAGTCCCCGAAGGTGGGGAGGGAGCTCGACGCGAATCATTGCAGCGTCTGGACCTCAACCGACAGCACGGCTGGAAGATCGCGCACGATCGGCAACCACGTGTCTCCGGCATCGGCGGATGCATACACCTGCCCGCCGGTGGTGCCGAAATAGACCCCGCATTTATCGAGCGAATCCACGGCCATGGCATCGCGGAGCACGTTGACGTAGCAGTTGGCTTGCGGCAGGCCTTTGGTCAGCGGCTCCCACTCGTTTCCGCCGCTGCGGCTGCGGTACACGCGCAGCTTGCCCTCCGGCACGAAGTGTTCCCCATCGCTCTTGATGGGCACCACGTAAATGGTATCCGGCTCGTTCGCGTGAACGTCGATCACGAACCCGAAGTCCGTGGGAAGGTTTCCGCTGACTTCCTGCCAGGAGTCCCCGGCATTATCGCTGCGCATCACGTCCCAATGTTTCTGCATGAACAGGATGCCGGGGCGAGAGGGGTGCATGGCCACATGGTGAACGCAATGGCCGATCTCGGCGTTCGGGTCGGGAATGTATGGTGAATGCAGCCCACGGTTGATTGGCCGCCACGTCTTGCCGCCGTCATCGGTGCGGAACGCGCCTGCAGCCGAAATGGCGATGTATATCCGCTTGGGGTCCTTGGGATCCAGAATGATCGTGTGCAGACACAAGCCGCCTGCGCCGGGTTGCCACTGAGGGCCTGTGCCGTGGCCGCGCAGTCCCGGAAGTTCATGCCAGGTCTGAGCGCCATCTGTGGTGCGGAACAGTGCGGCATCTTCCACTCCGGCATAGACAGTGTCCGGATCGCTGAGCGACGGTTCGAGGTGCCACACGCGCTTGAACTCCCATGGGTGCTGCGTGCCGTCGTACCACTGGTGGGTGGTAAGCGGCTTGCCGCTCGCGGGTGAAGCGTCATATACGAATTTGTTGCTCTGCCCTGCGGGCGGCGCGCCCGGCTCGGGCATTTTTTCTCCTCCCGGAGTCTCCCACGTTTTTCCGCCGTCGCTTGAGCGCTGGATCACTTGTCCAAACCATCCGCTCGACTGTGACGCGTAAATCCGATTCGGGTCTGCGGGCGAGCCTTTGACGTGGTAAATCTCCCAGCCGCCAAAATGCGGGCCACTGACATCCCAGTTTTCGCGCTTGCCGTCGGAGGTCAGAATGAACGCGCCCTTCCGTGTGCCCACCAGTACTCTTACTTTGCTCATCTGTCCCTCCTACTCGGGTTTCCGCAGGCGCACGCCGTCGAGCATCGGGCCTGCGGGGTCGTCATTTTCCCACAATTGAGGCGTAGAGTGGAATCCAGTCGTTGTTGGGCGGGTAGTCCCACAGCAGAACATGAGATAAACCGCAGGGCACATCATCTCGAACCTGGCTGCGGCATTGGCGCGCAGCTGCAGTGAACCTGTTTTCCCTAACCATCGGATTTCTGCTGGGATTTACCGGACTTCTTGCGCGCATGTACTTCTGGGGCATTTCGCGCCGCCTCCAAGAGACGCAGATGACTTTGACGCTTACCTTTGTGGGCTCTTGCTTGGCGGCGTTATGGCCATTTGCGGAGCGATGGCGCTGTTGTGCAAGTCTTGGTCAAGCGCCAGACTAAGAGCATCCCAATCGAACCGGAGCAAGTAAATTCAACATGCTCGGTAATCCGGGCGGTCTCAATGGGTCGACGCAACACTCAGCTCGTACCCACCCTGCATTGAAAACGAAAGCTAGAATCGCTCGCTCGGTTAGATCTGCCGGAACGTTACAGGGCTAGGTCTTGACCGAGTACAGCAAAACAGATCAGTACTCCAGGGGAAGTATTGTCGGATCAACTGATTAGATGGTGTTGCATCGACCGGTTGAGCTGGGACGACTTATCGGGACTTAACCCCCTGCCAGAGCCGATTGGCGATAGCCAGCGGATTAACTAACTCCGTCACAGGGATGCTTTCATTTACCTTCAATGACGGAAGGCTTGCGGCCAACGTTTGGTTCTGAGCGCGGAGCCCCTGATTCCAGCTCACCATGATTACCCGCAGCGACACAACACGTAGGACAAGGGACAGAAGACTGTTGCCTTATCGTGGTTGTTGGATTTGTTTTCATTTTTTGGCTCCGGTACGTCGCGGTTCGGCGATAGTGGTGCCGAAAGCCATTTGGCTGGATCTACGTTTTCTTGACAGACATCGGACGATTTTCCAGGAACGCGATGACCTGTGCGTTATGTACTTGCAAGCCCCCGTTGTAGCTGACCATACCCTTCTTCTTGAACTCGTTCATGAATTTACTTACCCTTGGGCGGGTGGTACCGACCATCTCCGCCAGCGTCGATTGGCTCACCTTCAGGGGGGAATCTGCCTTTGATTCCTTCGATATTTCCCCGAACAACAACAGAACACGCGCCAGGCGCCTTTCGCTGAAGTTAAAGAATTGATCTATCAGGTCTTCCTCGATCCGAACAACCCGTGAAAGTAAATATCCAACGAACAGCTTTGCAAAATGGGGGTCTCCCTTGAGCGTGCGAAGCGTCCTCTGCTTTTGCAGTCGAATGACATTCGATTGTCCAATTGATCTCGCGGTGCAAATCCGCAGAGATTGCCCTGCTAGACAGCCTTCGCCAAAAAAACTACCTCGCTGCAGGATGGCAATTATGGCTTTCTTGCGAGCACTGACCGCCGTCAGCTTCACCGTCCCGCTCTCGATGTAGAACACAGAGTCTGCTGGATCGCCTTGTGAAAAGACGACCTCTTTGTCTCGGTAGTTCCGAAATGTCATCCCCGCGCGGAACTTTTTGCGGAGAAGTCTGTGGCTGACACCGAGACTACGTTTACTCGCCATTCAGGTCCGCTCCTTCAATCAACTCAAAAAACTGGTCAAGCGATCGCCAATCGTAGACTCGTGGGACCAACCCGTCTAGATGAGCAAAATTGACCACATGCAAAGTGAACAAAATTGAACATCTAGAAGTGGGTAGCTGTGCTAACGGTTCCGATAAACCTGGGGACCAGGGCTTGTCAGCAGCTTAGTGCGCCTACTTGCATGATTAACGCGCAAACTGGACATGTGATGTCCTGGTGCGGAATATATCCGGTTATTCGACTAATCGGGAGTTAGGCCGCATGTGGCAGGCTGGGTTAGCAGAGCAGGTCAAAGCCGCTATCAATTGAGAAACTTACTTCGGTCGATTGTTGAATAGTTCGAGCGGACTGGCATCATGACGCTCTCGTCCCCGTTACTTCCATGACGTGAGGCCGAGGGGCATCGCAAATACGCAATACACATTCACACGCATCGACATCGGAATCCAGAACAGTACACTCCCAACCAAGCAGGTGAACCACTCAGGTTGACAAACTTCACAAGCTTCCAGGAATCGGCTGGCGGCACACTCTCGCGTTGTGGAAAATCTGGTTCGAGACGCAAAATTACTTGGGGTGCCGGACGTATGCAAATTCGCGGCAGGTCGCCAGTGTACGGGAAGCATCATCCTCGCGCGAAGGCCACTTTTCGTAGAGAATTAACCCCCGTCATCGGGATTTCGGCCGTAACGTATCAAGCACGGTTTCTGAAGGTGCTTCCCTGAATCGCCAAAAGGTTTTTGAAATAGCGGAGAAATTTTTCCTGTGCATCCTGGCATTCGGCTGCTTGGCCTCGCTGATTAGATTTGCATTTTGGGTGGTCAAGCCATACCAGATGAACTTCGCGGAAGGCCCCCTGCTTGGCGTGGCCGAGCGAGTAGCGCACGGATTGAGCTGCTATCCCGATCCCCGACCTATTCCTTACATGATCAATCCTTATGGCCCAGTGGCTTATTACCTTTTTGCAGGAGTGGTGAAGATTTTCGGAGTGAACCTCACAGCGCCCAGGATCTTTGTCGGTGCGGCAACCATCTGGTGCGCCGTGGTAATAAGCCTTCTCGTGCGGCACTGGACAGGTTCCGTCAAAGTAGGAGTGGCTTTCGGGAGTCTTTTTCTTACCATGCCCGCGGTTTTGCAGTGGATCGCCATGTTCCGAGTTGATTTAATAGGGCTGGCATTCGCTTTGACTGGGCTATTATTTTTCGTCACATCGAACCGATGGTTCACCTCGGTTCCTTTTTTCGTTGCCGCGTTTTTCTGTAAATTTACGTTCGTCGCCGCGCCCACAGCGTGCGTTATTTATTTCCTTTCAAAAAAGGACTGGCGGAAATCCATCGGGTTCGCAGGGTTATGGGCCGGTTTGGCTGGTGTTGCATTCTTTGCTTGTCAACGATTGACTCAAGGCTGGTTCGCCTTCCACACAATCCTGGCCAGTTCTGTCCACCCTTTTGCCATGGAGGTGTGGGTGGAATGGACGCTGGATGAATTGAATTATGCACTGGTTCCTTTCCTGCTCACGATCGCGCTGTTTTTCCGGCGGGGTCCGCGGGACTTTGCTTCACTGCCATTCATCTATGTAGTTCTTGCGTCACTCTCTACAATCCTCCGTGGCAAGCTCGGGGCTGATTCGAATTATTACCTGGAATGGGAGGCTGCGCTTTGCATTTGTCTGGGCGTTAAATATGGGCAGCTCAAGACGGGGAAAGCTGATTCAGATGTGGTCAGGGCATTCGTGCCGTTTTTTCTTGGCTGCTGGATTCTGGCAGTCACTCACTGGATAAACCTCGACAACGATGCGAGCCTGCGCGCATCGAGGGCGGAATGTAGAGAGGCCTATCAGTTCGTAAGCGACCACCACGACAATCGAATACTTACAGAGAATGTGGGCGCATTGGTTCTCTCCGGGGCGCCCCCGGTTGTTTTCGAACCGTTTCTTTGGGGTCGGGAAGTTTTAGATGGAAAATGGTCTGATAGCGAAGTTCTTGACCTGATCCGTTCACGCAGCCTTCCCCTGATATTGGTCGATCGAAATGTGGAACGAGCGAAATCAGACTCTTACCCGAACCTGTGGCCTCGCGAGGTCCTGGAAAGCATCGAACAGAACTACGCGCTGGTCGGAGGATTTAAGTGCAAAGACGCGAATTATGTTTACGCGCCGCAACCTTCTCTGAAACTGCTGTCCAAATAATAGATCACCCACACGCCAACGAGTATTGACGGGATGTCTTCAGACAGGAATAGCCCCTGCCAGGGAAGAACGGCACCCCTTTTTCTTTTGCATACCGAACACCGCGCCTCTGTGGCCGATGGACTCCGTGCCCGACAAACGCACAAGCCGGATAAATGAAGTGCTACTTCAAATGTCTGGTTATCGGATTCGTTGTTTAAGAGTTAAGGGCCCAAGTATTCGGCCAGAATGGGTTGTAGTGCTTGATTGACGCTGCGAGCTCAACCGAAAACCAACCCAGCGACTCCGCCCTTCACGTTGCCTTACAGCGGTGTGCGGCTTACCCACCCAGTCTGGCTTGCCCTGAGATCCCAAGAGTACAGCCGCACTCGCCCGCACGAACGAGGTTCAACCCAAAATCAATAATTGGAAGCCCCGCAGAAAGAAATCAACCGCTGTTCAGGCCCGGCTCTCGTCCGGGAACTGGATGCCCCAGAAGTTATGCGTCGGATAAAGCGTCTCGACGCCCAGTTCGTATTGCCCATCTTCTTTTGCATCGCTGATGCGTATCACGCGAAATTCCTGCGTCTCCTGCGAGAGGCCGTTGAGCACTTCAATGCGCGCCCCGAGATCGGGCGAATAGGGCGTCCGAATCAGCGCGCCATACCGGCTGACGGCAATCGCTTCGGCCGGCGTATCCAGCGGAGTCCCAAACGCACCCTTGCTCAGCACTTTTACGGGAATGCGGATTAAAACGCGGCTAGAACGGCGACGCTCAATCATCGCCCGCGCAGATGCCATGACGCTGCCTCCAGACCCTGACCCCGATTCCTAACTCTAGGCGCTCCAGTGGGAAGGGTCAACGATTCGTTCACCCGGTGTGCTTCGTTGACAAACCATCGGCAGCGCGGCATCATGTTTTAGCCTCGTTTTCACGCACACCGTGCCCAAGTGGCGGAATTGGCAGACGCGCTAGCTTCAGGAGCTAGTTCTCGCAAGGGAGTGGAGGTTCGAGTCCTCTCTTGGGCACCATTCAATCTAAATGAGTTATGTTCTGCCAGCTAGCTGGATAACTTCGGCCAGATGCAGCGCGCGCCGCCCGGTGGACTGCCAGATCTGCTCGCGGCAACTGAATCCGTCGGAGACGATCAGTGTGTCCGCTGAGGCCTGGCGTACCGCAGGCAGCAGCACACGCTCTCCGGCAGCCTGCGCGATCGCGTATTTTTCACGCTCGAAGCCAAACGGTCCCGCCATTCCGCAGCATCCCGAATCGAGCGATTGCAAATCTGCACCCATTTTGCGCAGCAACGATTCGGCGTGCGTCATTTTCATCAGTGCTTTCTGATGGCAGTGCCCGTGCAGCAGCACCTTTCGCTGCAGGCGGGGAGGTTCGTACCCCGCGGCATGCGGATCAAGAAATTCACTGAGAAGAAATGTTTGGGCCCGCAGTCGTGCAGCGCGTGGATGATCCGGGTAGAGATTTCGCAATTCGTCGCGGAAGACGGAAGCACAGCTCGGCTCAAGCACCACAATCGGCGTGCCTGCATCAATCGGCTGCGCGAACACTTCGAATATCCGTTCGAGATACTTCTTGGCTGTATCAAGCATTCCAAAATCGTAGAGCGGACGACCGCAGCAAGGCTGCTGCGCCGGAATTGTCACTGCAAAGCCCGCCTGTTGGAGAACTACGAGCGCCGCCCGCACTGTTTCAGGATGAAACTGGTTGTTGAACGTATCCACCCACAAAATCACTTCGCGTGCGCCTGCTGCCGCCTTTTGCTTATTGGGTTCGCGACGAATTTCCTGCGCTGACTTCAGAAAACTCTTCGCCGCAAGACGCGGAATCGCGCGCTCTGGTGCTAACCGCAGCGCCTTTCGCAAGAAGTAGCTGAAGCCGGGCGCCTGACTGAAAAAATTCGCGGCGCGCGGCGCAATTGAAGCGAGCCGCAACCATTCATCGATCCGGCCAAATGCATGCGCCAAGAGCGGCCTGCGGTTCGTTTCGTAGAAGTGCGACAAGAACTCGGCCTTGTAGGTTGCAATGTCCACATTCGCGGGGCATTCGGATTTGCAGGCCTTGCACGCCAGACAAAGATCCAGCGCCTTTTTCACTTCTTCATCCTGCCAGCCCCCGCGGACGATTTCCCCCTGCAACAACTCGAACAGCATATGAGCGCGCCCGCGCGTGCTGTGCTCTTCCTCGAGCGTGACCATGTAGCTCGGGCACATCGAGCCGCCCGTATTCTTGCGGCAAGCGCCCACCCCGATGCATCGCTGTGCAGCTTTCGCAAACGATCCATCGTCCTCCGGAAATTTGAAATGCGTGGCCGGTTCGAGCGGCCTGTAATCCACGCCTAGCCGCAAATTCTCTGTCGGCAGGTAAGGATCAACCACCTTGTGGGGATTCATTCCGTTCGTGGGGTCCCACGCGGACTTGAATTCGCCGAACGCTTTCATCAGCTCGGGCCCGAACATTTTCGGAAGCAACGAAGCGCGCGATTGCCCGTCGCCATGCTCGCCCGAAAGAGATCCACCGTAGGAAATCACTAGATCGGCAGCGCGCTCAATGAATTCGCTATATTTCCTGATTCCGCTCTCGCTTTCGAGGTCGAAGCTGACGCGCATGTGGACGCATCCGTGCCCGAAATGTCCGTAAAAAGCGCTCTGGTATTGAAACTCATCGAGCAGCGCACGCAGATCCCGCAGGTACGCCCCTAACTTTTCAGGCGCCACCGCTGAGTCGTCCCAGCCGTCCCACTGTGCGGCTGCTCCGGGCGCAAAGGCGGAAGCTCGCGGACCTGCCTCGCGAATCTGCCACACTCCCCGAGCCTCTGCCTTTGTATAAAGCCGCGAGGCAGGAGCGCCGGGCAAGCGCTTGATGTGCTCCATGAGCTTTCGGGCGGTCTCCTGACATTCACCCGGTTCGTCTGATCCGAATTCCACAAGCAAGTACCCGCGCCCTTCAGGAAGTAAATCAGTATTCGGGAAGCCTTTCTGCTTGAGGCCGTCCACCATGCTGCCTTCGAATCCTTCCAGGCCGATGGGATGAAAATTCAGAATTTCAGTAACGTGGTCTGCCGCCAGAAAAGCATCCTTGTAACCAAGCCCCACTAGCGCGCGATGTGGTGGACTGTGAATCAACTTCAGCTTGGCTTCGAGGACGCTCACGCAGGTGCCTTCGGTCCCCACCAGCGCGTGCGCCACATGAAAGCCACTCTCCGGAAGCAGTTCATCGAGGTTGTAACCGGAGACGCGGCGCGGGATGCGTGGAAAACGCGCGCGAATCAACGCGGCGTTCTGGTCGCGAATCGATTGCAACTTTCCGTAAATCTCGCCGCGGCGTCCGCCTTCGCGAAGGATGCGTTCCAATTCACCGGTGGAAGTCGCGCCGACAGTCATCTGCGTGCCGTCATACAACAGAACCTTCAACTCCTCCAAGTTATCGACAGTCTTTCCGCCCAGCAGCGAATGAGTCCCACATGAATTGTTCCCGATCATCCCGCCAATCGTGCAGCGATTGTGCGTCGAAGGATCCGGCGCAAAGGTCAATTGATGTACTTCGGCGCAGTCGCGCAATGTATCCAGCACAACGCCCGGCTGGACACGAGCGTATTTTTCCTCCAGGTTGAGTTCGAAGATCTGGTTCATGTACTTGGTGAAATCCAAAACTACCGCGACGTTGCACGTTTGCCCCGCCAAGCTCGTGCCCGCTCCCCGAGGGAGCACGGGCGCGCCAAATTTTCTGCACGCGGCAACCGCTGCCACAACGTCTTCTGCATCGCGCGGCACAACCAGCCCGATGGGAATCTGCCGGTAGTTTGAAGCATCCGAGGCGTACATGGCGCGGCTGCCGCGGTCAAAACGCACCTCGCCGCGGACCGTGCGTTTCAGCTCGCGCTCAAGTTCATCCGCTTGCGCAAACGAGTCCACAGGTTTCCCGTGCGAACTCGCCGGCAGTGGTTCGATGGAATGCAGAGTGGGCACTGCGCTCGTTTTCTGCGGCATTTTCTGTCAGGTTCTGCAGGTCAGGCCCGTCCCAACAGTCTCTGCAGGGACCGACCTGCGGTTTCTCGTCACTTAAGCGATGGGACAGGCTGGCGAATCTTTTGCTCGGGAGCCAGCGAGTCAAGCGCCGCCGTGATTCCCCCATCTTTGTGTGGCACGCCCGCCAAACGAAGCCCCATCTCCACTCCGCTCAAAGTTCCAGCGAGCATCAAGTCGTTGAAGTGGCCCAGATGGCCGATGCGAAACACTTTGCCCGCGAGCCTCGATAGACCAGCGCCCAGCGACATATCAAAATTCTCCAGAATAATTTTTCGCAGATTATCGGCGTTGTGACCTTCGGGCATCATCACGGCAGTGAGCGAATTCGAATACTCGCGCGGCTCCTGGCATACGGTTTCCAGTCCCCAGGCGCGGACAGCCGCTCGCGTCGCTTCTCCATGGCGCTGGTGGCGGAGGAAAATATTCGGCAGGCCCTCCTCTTCGAGCATGTGCAGTGCCTCGCGCAAACCGAAGTGGAGATTCGTGGCGGGCGTGAACGGGAAGAAGCCCGAACGGTTCGGCTCCAGCATTTGTTGCCAGTCCCAATACGATCTCGGCAATTTAGCCTTTTTATTGGCCGCCAGCGCCTTCTCCGAAATCGCGTTGAAGCTTAGCCCGGGCGGAAGCATCAGCCCCTTTTGCGAGCCCGCTATCGTAACGTCCACTCCCCATTCGTCGTGACGAAAATCCACCGAGCCCAGCGACGAAATTGTATCCACTATCAGCAATGCAGGATGGCGCGCACTGTCCATGGCGCTGCGAATTTCTGGGAGACGGCTCGCGACGCCCGTTGAAGTCTCGTTGTGAACTAACATCACGGCTTTGATCTCGTGATTCTTATCGGCAGCCAGTCGTGTTTCTGCCTCGGAGGGCGCGGCACCGTGCCGCCAATCGCCCGGAACATATTCCACCTGCACCCCAAAATTTTCCGCCACCTGACGCCAGAGCTGCGAAAAATGGCCCGTCTCAAACATCAATACGCGATCGCCCGCCGACAGTGTGTTGACGATCGCCGCTTCCCACGCCCCGCTCCCCGATGCTGGATAAATCACCACGGCTCCGCGCGTTTGAAATATTGGTCGAAGTCCTTCCAGAACTTCTGCGGCGAGTTTTGCAAACTCCGGACCGCGATGGTCAATCACAGGTTGGCTAATCGCCCGCAGAACGCGCTCCGGAACATTCGTAGGTCCCGGAATCTGCAGAAAATGATACCCACTATGAATCACGTTGACTCCATCCAAAGCGCGCCAAGGAATCGCAGCAGTGCGCGAGGAAGTTTACATCACATTCCCGCCCGCCGCGAACCACCGGCGCGCCCCTGTCATCGCGTAAGAATGTGGCGATGCAAGAATCCGCCGTGCTCATCCGCCGCGGATACCCATTCCCAATTTTTCCTTATTGATTCCCTTCGGACAGAAAGCCCACGAGTACGTCGCGGAAAATTGGCCAGCGCGCCGGATCAAGGCCCGTAAACATCGACCTCCGTCGCCGTGCCGATATACACTTTGCCGTTCGCGATGGTGGGTACTGCAAATTTCACTGCGTTTCCGGCGGCGTCTCCGGCCACTTTGGAAGAATTGTATAGCTCCGTCAAATTCGTAGCGTCGTAAACATACAGTACCGCCGGCCCCAATTGCGTAGGGTTCCCGCCACTGATAGTCCCGTTATTAGTGGTATCAATCGCCCAGACAATAGCATTCGTCGTCCCATTTGCAGAAACGGACGGAGTGGCTCCCGGGTATCCAAATCCATGAACCGAACTGTGGGTCCGGGTTGTGCTCAGCATTCCGCTTCCATTCAGCGCGTACGACGCGAGATTGTCCTGCTTTGCGCAGAAATATACATTTCCGTTCCAGTACGCCGGCATGCTCCACATTCCGTTGATTGACCCGAATAATTCCTGCACGATTTGCGCATCCCGGTTGTTGCAGTTCGATGCGCAATAGTGCAGGTTGCCCGTAGTCATCTGGTCCCGATCAATCACACGAATGGTTCCATCTTTGCCTGCTTGTATCAGTTCGTGCGGATGGCTCCCAGGCTGGTCTGGCAGGAGCAGCAGACCGCCTGATCCCAGATCCACATCGCCCTGTTCGAGGTTGAGCTGATCGAATGGCGTGAAATAGTCCAGCAGCGACAACGTCGTCGTCCCATTGTAGAAAAGTTTCACCTCGCTGTCGCCCAATTGCGTTGCCGGAATATTCACCGTGTCAAAAACGCCGTTGCCTGTGGGAAGAAAAATATTTCCGGCTGAGTCCGCTGCCAGGCCCGCGCCCGACATCCAGATTCCGGCTAGACCTCCATTGTTACCTGCAATAGGCGCGGCGTTCCACACAGCTCTTTGGCCCAGTGTCGCGGCGTCGTAGGCAAAAACCCAGCCATAATACGGCGTCGAGTCGCAGTGGGATGCGTAGGCCACATAGACCACCCCATTCAGCCACAGCAAACCCGGCCGGTTCATATGTTTCAAGGCGTTGAATGTAATCGATCCGCCTGCAGCCGTCCCGGCGATATCGGGCGGTGTGCCCAGTTTTTCCAGGCCTGTTGTGATGTCAATTCCATGTAAGCGGTGCACGAATGTCCCATTCGTCTTCTTGGATTTCGTTTCGACGTACATCGTGCCCGTGCTCGGATCAATCACCGGAGTGCTGGTGATGCCCACGATGGGAAGCAGGTCGCCACACCCCAAGTCGTTGTTTGAGTTCACTACAACTTCCCCTCCCGTCCCGCCATGCGTCGGATCAATCATATTCGCGTGCCAGTATTGCGCCCCCGTGTCCGCATCGAAGGCATAAGCGCTATCGCCCTCGGTGACCACGTAGATCACGTTGTGCGTCCCGCCACCGATGCTTACGTTCGGTACGTATAACGGTTGAGCGTAGATGGCTGCATCCACCGGCGCCGAAAATTTCTTGCCGAATGAAGTTTGAACGCCTGCGGGCGTCAATGTTGTCTCATTAGCATTCAGCCCGGTGCGCGCAATGTCGTTGTGTTGCGTGAACACCCCCGCAAACCCGTTGCCGCCCTGCTTGGTCACGCTCAGGATCGCCACACCCGTAGTGTTTCCCACCGTCGCTTTGATCGAAGTGAATCCCGCGGTCGCGCTACCCCCGAGCGTCTGGCTCGTCGCCGCCATTCCATTCATGGTCGCAACGCTCGTATTCGATGAGGTCCATGTGGCGCTCGCCGTCAGGTCCTGCGTGCTCCCATCGCTGAAGTGGCCTGTCGCGGTAAACGCCTGCGTTGCTCCCCCGTCCGCGATTGCAGGATTTTGCGGGCTGACCACCAATACAGCCAAGGACACTCCACTCACCGTCAACATCGTGGACCCGGACACGTTTCCTTGTTGAGCTTGAATCGTCGTCGTTCCGCTTTGGACGGCTGTCGCTAGTCCATTGCTGCCCGCCGTGTTGCTGATGGTGGCGATAGGCGTATTGCTCGAACTCCAGGTGGCAGAGCTGGTCAGATTTTGAGTGCTGTTGTCGCTGAAAGTCCCGGTCGCCGTGAACTGCTTCGTCAGCCCTGGCGCGACGGTGGGATTCGCTGGCGTGACTGCGACCGAAACCAATGTTGCGCTGGTCACCGTTAACAATGTCGCGCCCGTGATCCCGCCTTTTGATGCCTGAATGGTCGCCGTTCCAGCGCCGACGCCCGTCGCTAATCCGCCTGCTGCGATCGTTGCAAAGCCGGTATTCAGCGAAACCCATGTCACCGACCCCGTTAGATTCTGCGTACTGTTGTCGCTGAATGTCCCTGTCGCAGTGAACTGTTGCGTGAGTCCCTTCGCGATGGTCTGATTGGCCGGCGTTACCGCGATCGAAATCAACGTGGCTGCAGTTACCTGCAATGTCACCGATTTGTTTATTGCGCCAGAAGCAGCTTGGATCGTCGTGCTCCCCACCGCAATACCCTGAGCTAGCCCGCCGGAGGTGATTGTCGCGACGCCGGTATTCTGCGAGGTCCAGGTCACACTTCCGGTCACGTCTCGCGTAGTTCCGTCGCTGAACGTCCCCATGGCCGTAAATTGTGTCGTGGACCCTATAGCAATACTCAAATTTGCCGCCGTGATGGAAATGGATTGCAGGGTAGCTGCGCCTGTCCCACCCGTCCCAGATGACGAGCAACTGCTCAGAACCACAACCATGCAAATGCAAATTATCAGTACGCCTACCTTTGTAGTTGAGCCCAAGAACACACCTCGCCCCGAACAGTGCCTTCCGTGAATTAAGATGACTTGCACACACGAAATGATACCCCACAAGCGAGTTTTCCCAATCTGGGATTTGGCTGCCTCTGGACTTTCCAGCGTCTGTATCCTCAAGATTCGCCAGATGTTCGCCTGATGAACTCGAGTATTTCCCCATTCACCCTCGCGCCAACCGGAGCCAGCCAAATCGGTCGTGCCACACTACCTCGATGCCGCCATAGTTTTTTTTCCTTCATCGGTATAATCACCACGCAATGGGAGAACTGCTCTCCTCGATCACCAACTGGCTCGTTGGTCCCGAGCCCGCCAGCAACTCCCTGCCCGGCCGCCTCTGGCCCCGCTGGATTTTTCTCCGCGCCCTCGGCCTGATTTATTTCTCCGCCTTCTATTCTCTCCTGTTTCAAATCACAGGACTCATCGGCCCCAACGGCATCCTCCCCGCCGCCGATTACCTGCAGGCCGTTTCCAGCGCGCTACACTCCATGCGATTCTGGTTCGCCCCCACGCTCTTCTGGTTTAGCTCGAGCAACCAGGCATTACTCGCCATCTGCTGGATCGGGATGATTGCATCGCTGCTCGTGGTCCTGAATTTATGGCCACGCGCCACCCTCGCCGTGTGCTTTATTTGTTTTTTGTCGTTTGTCAGCGCCGCTCAGGATTTTTCCGGCTACCAATCCGACGGCATGCTCCTCGAAGCTGGATTCATCTCCCTGTTTTTCGCGCCGCCGGGATTCCGCCCTGCGCTCGGCCGCGCCCACCCGCCTTCGCGATTGAGCCGCTTCCTTCTCCAATGGGAATGGTTCCGCATTTATTTCGAATCCGGCATCGCAAAAATCGCCAGCGGCGACCTCGCCTGGCGCAATCTCACCGCCATGGACGACTATTACCAGAATGGCCCGCTTCCCACCTGGCTCGGCTGGTACGTTCAGCAGCTTCCCCACTGGTTCCACGCCTTCGCCGTGGTTCTCACGCTCGTGATCGAGCTGCTGCTGGTCTGGATGCTTTTCCTCCCGCGCCGCTTTCGCATCATTTGCTTCTTCATCGTCACGCCCTTCGAAATTTCCATCATCCTCACCGCGAACTACACCTTCTTGAACTATCTCGTTCTCTCGCTCGGCTTCCTGCTCCTCGACGATCGCTTCATCGAATGGATCGTTCCGCAGAAAATCCGCTGCCTCATCGACACGCCACAATCAGCCCAGCCCGCTGCACCGCCCACAGCAGATGTCGCTGCTCCGCCTCCGCAGGAAAATTGGCCTACCCGCGTGCGCCAGATCATTGCTTCCGCCGCCACCACACTCTCTGCTGTCTGCCTCCTTTGGATTCTCTACTCCACTTCCGCGCAGCTAGCCTTCATGCTTTTCCGCGCCGCCCCTCTCCCTGAATCGCCCGTGCGGGCGCTCGAACCGTTTCGCATCGCCAACCGTTACGGCCTCTTCGCCGTCATGACCCACGGTCGCTACGAAATCGAATTCCAGGGCTCGCGCGATGGAAAGACCTGGCTCGCCTATCCTTTCCGCTACAAGCCGCAGGACGTCGGGCAGCCGCCGGGAATCTACGCTCCCTATCAGCCCCGCTTCGATTGGAATTTGTGGTTTGCTTCGCTAGGTTCCTGGCGTGAAAATCATTTCGTGGTTTACACCGAAGAGCGTCTCCTGCGCGGCGATCCCGACGTTCTTTCTCTCTTCGCCGCCAATCCTTTCGCCGGAGGAGCGCCCCCCACGCAAGTCCGCGCCGTAATCTGGCAATACTGGTTCACCGACATGAAAACCAAGCGCGCCCAGCACACCTGGTGGCGCCGCGAACTCCTCGGCGCCTACGCCCCCTCCCTCGCCCGCCAACCCGACGGCAAAATCGCCATGATCGATTTACCCCTCGCCCCGACCCCTCCGGAATAGCGGTTGGGGCACACTCGACTCTGGTCAATTGTGCACTTCACTCAAGGCAACGTTCCTGATAGCGTTCTTGCATGGAAGGAATCAAGAGGTCGCGACTATTCGGCTTTTTCGCTTTGCTTGCATGCATCCTTGCAGTCAGCGGCTCTCATTATTATCCCTTTCTTTTTCCAGTCGGCGCTGTAGTTTGGATTGGCCTAGCCGCTGCCACTTTCTACTTCTATCGAAAAGGAATGTAGCCAAGAAGCTGATAGACATCACGGAACAGTCTTTCACCAGATATATAGGCTTCGAACAGGGCTGCCGTGTCCATGCGGACTCAATCTGCTCCTTCTATGTGCTGTGCTCTTCCGAAATCCTCTCGCGCTAGATGCACCGATAAGAATCGGACCGAGGACACCATCCCGCACGCGCCGCCGCTTTCGTTCTTGTACCATCCGTAGCCTGCCGGCTCTTTTTTTGCCTTTATGCCCTTCAGGGTTTTGCCTTTCGTTGTCATCCCGCGCGTCTTTTGTTCTCCGCCGCACTTCGGCGGGCGCGGGGCGCAGTCGCGGGATCTCTCTTCGCCTCTTGTCGCTGGTACCGCGCATGTTGGGGCATGGTTGGGTCACAAAACCATCTTTTGCCACGTGCCCGCAAATCCGCTAGCCTGTCCCTGCCCGTGAGCGATTAGGAGAGCCTGGCGCCATGAGTCCGCGCAGCAAACGTCATTCCCATGACCCTCGCGAAGAGTCGCACCCGCCCGAAGTCACTCCGGAGCAGGTGACCGCACACCTCGCCACGCTCACGCAACCAGCCAGCATCCGCCAGATCGCGCACGGCATGGACTTGAAACATCGCGGACGCCGATATCTCCCACGCGTGATCCAGCAACTCAAGCGTCGTGGCGACATCGAGGAAATTCACGGCGGACGCTATCGCCTTGCGGGCGCAAAACATTCTCAACGCACCCCGCCCGCGCGCCCGGCCACAACGGCGGAAGAAAAACTTGCTGCCGCGCAAGCCGCCGCCGCACAAACCCCCGGTCAAGCAGCCCACACGGCCGCAAAACAGGGCCGTGACCTGAATTTAATTTCCGGCCGCATCGTCGCCCACCGCGATGGCTACGGCTTTCTGGTCCCGGATTCGCCGATCCCCCGTGTGGATGGCGACCTCTACATCGGCCGCGAAAATCTCGCCGACGCCATTCATGGCGACCGAGTCCTCGCGCGCATTGTCCGTCGCCGCGCCGACGGTCGCGCCGAAGGCCGCGTGGTACAAATCCTTGAGCGCGCCCATCCCACGCTCGTCGGCCTGTTCCGCTACGGCCCGCACGGCAACGTCGTCCTCCCCTACGACACGCGCATCCTCCATGAAGTTTCCATTCCGCCCGGCGAAGAGCTCACGCCGATGCTCCGCGAAAAACTTGGCGTCGCAGAAAGCTCCAGTCCCGCAGCAATACGCCGCGCCCGTTTACCCGAACTCGATGGCGCCGTCGTGAACGTGGAAATCACGCGCCATCCCAAAGGCGGCCTGGCGCCCGTAGGACGCGTCATCGAAATTCTTGGCCGCCCCGGCGAAATCGGCGTGGACGTCGAAATCATCATTCGCAAGCATCACCTGCCGCATATTTTCCCCGCCGAAGTGCTCGCCGAAGCGCGCGCCGCGCAACAGCAAGTCGCCCCCGCCGACATCGTAGGCCGCCGCGATTTCCGCAGCCTCCCCATCGTCACCATTGATGGCGAGACGGCTCGCGATTTTGACGACGCCGTTCACGTGGCCGCGCTTCCCGAAGGGCATTTTGAACTTCAAGTGCATATCGCGGACGTGGCCCACTACGTTCGCCGCGCCTCAGCACTCGATCGCGAAGCGCATCTCCGCGGCACTTCCGTTTATTTCCCGAATCGTGCTGTCCCCATGCTCCCCGAGGAATTATCCAACGGCATCTGCTCGCTGAATCCGCAGGTGGACCGCCTGGTGATGAGCGTGATCATGGAAATGGACGCCACTGGAAAAATGATTCGCGCGGATTTTGCTCCCGGCGTAATCTGCTCCGCCGAGCGCATGACTTACACCAACGTCAACAAAGTCCTCGAAGGCGACGCCGAAACCAGCAAACGCTACGCGTCTCTGGTCGAACATTTTCGCCGTATGAAAACTCTCGCGCTCCTGCTCAATAAACGCCGCACCGCGCGCGGCTCGATTGATTTCGATCTTCCTGAACCGGTCATCGAATTCGACAAACACGGCCGCATGCTCAGCATCGTGCGCAGCGAGCGCAATATCGCCAATCGCATCATCGAAGAATTCATGCTCGCCGCCAACGAAGCCGTCGCGCAATATCTCGAAAAACGCGGCGTCGCTTCCCTCCATCGCGTCCACGAAAAACCCGACCCGAAAAAAGTTCTCGAGTTCGAAGAATTGGCCCACGCCTTCGGCTACACTCTCGGCGTGGAAGATCTTGCCGAGCGCCGCATCACCGTGCGCCACGGCGAGTCTCGCCCGCTCGCTCGCGCCACTCGTGCCGGACGCGCTGGCCGCGGCCGCATGCGTCCAATGACCGTCACCATGCCCGCATCTGAAGAAATTGATATTCGTCCGCAGCATTATCAGCGCTTGACGGAAAAAATTGCCGGCAAGCCCGAGGAGCGCATCCTCTCTTACCTGATGCTGCGTTCGCTCAAGCAGGCGCGCTATGCCGCCGACACGCTCGGGCATTTCGCGCTGGCTGTGAAGGAGTACACGCATTTCACTTCGCCCATCCGCCGCTTTCCGGACTTGATCGTCCACCGCTGCCTGAAATGGGCGTTGGAAAATCCATCGATCGCGCCGCTCCGTGCTCCCTCGCCGCGTGCGCGCGCCGCCGAAGGTGAAACAGTTGCCATGCTCGGCCCCTACCGCCGCGCGGAACTTGAAGAAATCGCCTCCGAAAGTTCCGAAGCCGAGCGTCGCGCCGAAGCCGCGGAGCGCGAATTGATGGAATGGAAGACCGCGCAATTTATGGAAAGTCGTCTCGGCGAGGAATATGACGCGCTGATTATTTCCGTGCAGAAATTCGGGTTCTTCGTCGAGCTGATGGAAATTTTTGTCGAAGGCTTGGTCAGCATTGATCGCCTTGAGGAAATCACCGGCCAGCGCTGCACCTTTCGCGAGCGCGACCACGCCCTCGTCTGCGAACCTCATCGCGGCTCGCGCGGCGGCAGCAGCCCCCAGCGTGTCTTTCGCCTGGGCGATCGCGTTCGTGTGCGCGCCGAACGCATCGATCCCTTCCGCCACCGTGTCGAGTTTTCACTTGTCTAACGCGTCAAGCTTTTGCGCGTCGCTGCTCTGGTGTATTGTTCTTCCACGATTTGGAGGTGAATGGTGGCTGCTCGACAGTGCCCGAATTGCTTGACCATGCTCCCCGCCGCACAGGTTGCCGCGCGCTCGTATGAGCTCACCTGCCCCGGCTGTCAACGCGCGCTCGAGATTTCGGATTTCAGCCGCAATCTCGCGTCGTTCGGGGCGCTCGCAGCCGCTGCTCTTGTCTGGAGTCTTGCGGCCAAGCGATTTTCCGCCGACACATCCGCGCTCGGCTGGATCATGCCCATTCTGTACAGCTATCTCACGCTCAGTATCATTGCTCCGCTGCTGCTCATTTTTCTGGCCGATCTTCGGTTGAGTTCCGAAGCCCCCGCACACGTGCTGCATGAATCTCCGGCGCCTCATTCATCGCACTAGTTATCGGTAACTATAATTACTTTTCGATATAAAAACTTATGATACGATTGTCCGCTTTTTGGCGGCCCAGTCGTATCGGAGGTTCATGGCACGTTACGATTCGCTTGTCGGCAAACGCGTCGAAGCCCAGTATCGCGCCGCCGAAATTCACCTTTTGGCTGTGGGCACATTGATTTCTGATTCCGGCAAGTCCGTGATTCTCGAAGATCGGTTTTCCGCCGGAGGAAAAGACAAAACCATGCGCGTTGAAATTCCCTATGAATATTTGGTTCGCCTCGTAGAAACAAAAGCCAGTCCCGCTGCTCCCGCTCCCCTGCCTCCTTCTTCCACAAAAGAACGTTCCTAAATTTCTCAATCGAAAAAAGCCACGCCGCGGGTATATTGCATCTTCCTGAAGGGAGGCATGAATGAAACCAACGATCGGATTTATTGGCCTCGGATTGATGGGCAAGCCTATGGCGCGAAACCTGCTGAAGGCAGGATTTCCGCTCGTGGTGTGGAATCGCACCGCAGCGCGCGCTGAAGATCTGGTTCGAGAAGGCGCGAAACTCGGCGCGAGTCCCGCAGCAACTGCGGCGCAAGCGGATGTGCTGATCACCATCGTCAGCGATCCACCGGCGGTAGAAAAAATTCTGTGGGGCGCGGACGGCGCGCTTGGTGCGTTGCGTCGCGGCAGCGTGCTGATTGATTCGAGCACCATCTCACCCGAACTTGCGCGGCGAACAGCGGAAGCGTGCGAAAAAATGGATGTCGGATATCTGGATGCCCCGGTGACTGGCGGAACATGGGGCGCGGAAAAAGGCGAGCTGGTTTTCATGGTCGGCGGTCAAGCCGAGACGCTGGAAAAAATCAGGCCCGTGCTGGAAGCCATGGGCAAAAAAATATTTCATCTCGGACCGAACGGCGCCGGGCAAACCGTGAAGCTGGCGATGAATTTGATTCTGGCGCTGCAAGTGGAAGCGCTCGCGGAAGCGCTCGCGCTGGTCACCCACGCGGGTGTCGCGGGCGAGCGGTTGGTGGAAGTGATGCAGGCCAGCATGGCCCGCGCAGCGGTGCTCGACGTGAAAGCGCCGCTGATTTTAAAAAATGAATTTCCTCCAAGTTTTCCGCTGCGGCTGATGCACAAGGATATTCGACTCGCGCTCGAGCTGGCGCGACAGGAAGGAATCACGCTGCCCGCAGCCGCTGCTTCCTACGCCACCTATAGCGCGGTGAAAGATTCTTCGAACGACGATCCGGATTACGCCGCGGTGGCTCGTTTCTGGGAAAAGCCTCCGCTCGGCGATGAGGAAACGCGCCGCTGATTTTTTGTGCCGGCGATTTTCTTGCACACAAAAATCGGCGCTGAATCTTTCGCGCCGCATCGCAAGATCGCGCTCATTTCTATTTCCTGCCTGGAAAAAACCCGAGGGGAAGATCGCGCGAAGTTCGCAGGCCGGCAGGCGCGGCAAGAATCGCAGGGATGGCGTTGACCACCACGGCGGCAGTGGCCACGTCGCCATGCGTGCCTCCGGCAATGGTGAGCGAGAGGTTCGGCTCACCCTGCAGTTCGATTGTGTCCGCGGGATTTTTCGCGCCGACGTACATTTTCAGTTCCAGAAATATTTTTTCTTTTCCGCCAGCCACGCCGCGCGCGATCTGGTGCACTCCGGCGACCCGTCCCGGCTCGACATTGAGAAATTCTGTTTTCAAAGTTTCTTCCGCGATCACCGGCTCGATGGTTTCGGAAATATCGTCGAGCGCGAATCCCAGACCGTCTGCAACCATGGCGACGGATTCCGGCAGTCCATGATGCTTGATCACTCCGGCGGCCACTTGCGCGCGGAATTCTTCAGGGGTCATGCCCGCGCCGATTTTTTTCTGGAGCGGGAGGCGGCGCTTCGACGCGTCCACGGTGCGGAAGGCTTTCGCGGAATCCACGCGCTGCGCGGCGGCGCTGAGCGTGAGCACCAGCTTGTCCATCACGAATCCGGGATTCACTCCGGTGCCGACGAGAGCGACGCCTTCTTCCTGCGCGGCCACGTCGAGCTGCTTCGAAAGTTCGGGATGCTTGCGGAAGGGGTAGGAAAGCTCTTCGCAGGTGGAGACCACGCAGCAGCCCGCGGCCAGGCACGCGAGGAGCTGGTCCATCACGCCGGGCAGATAGGAGGAGGTGGAATGGATGACCACATCCACAGGGTTCGCGAGCACCGCGTTCGCGTCGGGCGAAATCGCGATGCCCCACGGCGCGCCCGATGCGCCAACAATTTCGCCCAGGTCGCGTCCGGCCTTCGCGGGATCGCTGTCAATCGCTCCGGTGATTTCGAGCGCGTCTTTCTGGCGCATCAGCCGCACGATGGAAGCGCCGATGGGCCCCACGCCGAATTGCACCACGCGAATTTTCTTTTTCACTGTGCCGTCCTTGGGTTTTGAAGGAGACGATACCTTAAATGGTTCACGCGGGGACTGCAAGTGGCGAGAGACAAGTGATTTGTGAGTAGTCAGCGGTGATTGATGAGCGGTGATTCGTGAGTCAAGGCCCGCGGCCTGGGAAAACCGACGAGTGAGAATCCCGGAAATGCCGTTTTTGTTGCGGTTAGAAATTCGTGATGTGGTTTGTTTTGAGTCAGTTGATTCGATTTTTAATTTGGTGACTGTTGCGGTTAGAAATTCGGTGATTCGTGATTTGTGAATGGTGATTGGTGAGTTGTGATTCGTGCCCCTGTAGCGCTGACACTTGCGCTGAGCCGACCGGATGTGTCCAGCCGGCATGTTCCTCTGCGTTGTCATCCTGCTTGTCCCGAGCGTAGCCGAGGGGAACTCAGCCGAGCATTTTGCGAATGGCGGTGAGGGATCTGCTGTTTGAGGAAACGTGTTTTTAGTTGCGATTAGAAAAAGTGATGTCCTGTGTTTTGAGTGGATTGCGGCGATTTCTAATTTGGCAGGTGTTGCGATTATCCTTTTCTTCGCCTGTGAGAGAAGAGGGCCTACAGATTTCAATTTCGAGTTGTGCGTGGTTCGCATGCAGGCGCATGTTATCATATGTATAACTATTTGTCAATGAGGAAAAGAGGCGAGGGTATTCGGCCGGAAGGCAAACTCAAAACCGTCCCAGCTTTTTCGAAGCGCAAAAGATGGGCCGCCCGCCCTCTGGCCTGGGAAAGATTAGCCAGTGGGCAATTCTTATGTTAAGTAATTGTGTGTGTACATCACACGATTTCGCGTTGGAAATTATAAGAGCTTTGTCGACTCCAGCGATCTAGACCTAGGCCCAGGCTTCAATGTTATCTGCGGGCAAAACAATGCGGGAAAGACTTCTCTCATTGAGGCGCTCGACCCTAACATTAATCCGAGTCCACACCGAAGTTTAAGCACTGTTCCGACCCCCAGAACTCAACCCGAACTTAATTCATGGGTTCAGATTTCGTACTCTCTCGAACACGCGGACCTCTTGGAAATCCTTAGAGAACAGGGCAGACAACAATATATCTTGCCGTGGCCGGCACCAGGGGGCCCCTTTAGTGAGTCCAACCAATCGCAGGCAGAGATCAAGCGGCTGGTCGAACGGGTCCTATCCCAAGAACAATTCGTCTTCAGGCTTCTGAGAGAGTTTGGGCCTTCAACCAGCGCCTGGAAGCCACAGGCGCTGCCTTCTTTTGGCTCTTATCCTGTGCAGCAGAATAGCTTTGTCCACTTCATATTTAACACGGACGGTTCGCTCAGCGATTTTGGCGCGTTGAACCAACAAGTACAGACCGACATCGGTTTGCAACTCACAGGCGCCTTTCAAACACGGGTCTACCGGTTCAACGCCGAGAGATTGAACGTGGGAGTCTGCAACTTCGGCACCAACTCTCGTCTGGCCCAAAATGCTTCGAATCTAGCCGAAGTCTTAAATATTCTTCAGGGGAATACTCCAAAGTTCAGATACTTCAACAGCTTGGTGCATGAGGTATTTCCGCAAATTCATCAGGTATCCGTGACGCCGCCCGCCCACGTCCAGGGCCAGGTTGAAATCCGCGTTTGGACCTTGGACCCCACACTGCATGACAGGGTAGATCTCGCGATGCCGCTCGCACAGTCTGGCACCGGTATCGGTCAGGTGCTCGCTATTCTCTATGTCGCCTTCTTTTCAACAAGTCCGCAGGTACTGATCATCGACGAGCCTCAGAGCTTTTTGCACCCCGGAGCAATAAGAAAACTTGTTCAGGTGCTGAAGGTCCAGTCCAAACACCAGTTCATCGTGGCGACGCACTCTCCAACTGTGATTTCCGCCGCTGAGCCTACTACAATCACCATCTGCCGATTAGCCGATGGTGTGAGCAAGTTGGAACGAGTCGATCCGAAGGATGCGAATGACCTGCAATCCTATCTAGTTGAGGTGGGTGCACGCTTATCAGATGTTTTCGGGGCGGACAACATTCTTTGGGTCGAAGGTAGAACTGAGGAGCGTTGCTTTCCCATGGTGCTGGAAAGGATAGGACAGAAGCGACTTCGAGGGACTGCAATCCTGGCGGTGAGCAACACTGGCGACTTACAAACCAGAGATGCTGTGCGCGTTTTCGAGATGTACAACAGGCTCAGCCAAACAAACAGTCTTCTGCCCCCAGCCGTTGGCTTTATCTTTGATAGCGAGTGTCGCTCATCCACTGACAAAGACGAGCTACGTCGGAGAAGCCGAGATCTCTTAGAGTTTCTGCCTCGCCGAATGTATGAAAACTACCTGCTCCATCCAACCGCCATTGCGGCTGTTGCAAACGGCATAACAGGATTCCGCGACCCCGCAGTGACCGAAGACGAGGTCGCAGCGTTGTTAGCAGAAATGGAGCGTCGGTCCCTTTATATGTGTCCCTCGACGGCCGAGATAGCGAAACATAGATGGAATGCAAGCACTGACGCAGCATTGGTTCTCCAAGAGATTTTCAACAAGCTCTCCGAGACTCGCGTAGCGTTCGATAAGGCGGATCATGCGGTTCGCCTGACCGAATGGTTGATCGCCAACGCCCCCGAGGAACTGAGGGAAGTATCCGACCTAATCCTGAGTTGTTTGCCGAACGGTCCGGAGATTCCGGCACCCTGACGACAGTTGGGCCACCCGCCTCGCGATCTTGAACGAGTCACTTTGATCTCAAAGGAAAGTCAAGATGAATATCGCCAGAAAGCGGGAGCCTCTCGTTGGCAAAAGCACCATACTTCCATTTCCAATCGCAGTTGTGTGCTGGATCGATTTGCTTGGTTACGGTGCAATGATAGCCGAGGCAGACTTTAATCCATTACACCCGAAGGCATCAGAAGCGATGCAACGCTTGCGGCGCTTTCATGAAATCGTGGCGCTACATAGTGCTCGGCACTTTCCGACGCTTGTAATGAACGATGGTGCGGCTTCATACCGCGATCTCTCTTTAAGGAGCCGAGAACCTTCGCATGATTTCCTCAACCGTGCATGGAACCTGTTTAACGCCATCAAGCGCAGCGAAGATGATCGCCAGTTGCCAGGGGCGCGGGTTGTCTTAGCCACGGGCTTCCGCATGCGGGGGAGACGAGCTGGCAAAGATGCAACTGCTAACCAATTCAAGTCGATTATGCAAAGGTATCAGAACCACGACATCAGTCCTGAGGAGGCCATTCGAGAAGCCGCGCATATTCGGCAGGCCTTCGATATTATTCCCGAGCTACAAGCGAACTTCGCGTTTTCTAAAGCTTATGTGGCCGAATCTAGCGGAACGAGAGGGGGCTTGGGAGGAGCCAGGTTCTTCATTGATCTCACACTCTTTGATACCCCGCTGCCGTCATGGCTCGTACTTGGAGAGACAGTGAAATGGTCAAATGAAACGCTGCGCATGGAAGCTTTATTCGCTCCCATACTTGAGCTTCTACCATGTAAACACGAAGAAGGTGGTCCACTCGGGATCCGAGATGGCCTACAGGTTGCACAATCCTTAACCCAAGACCCCAACGTTTTACGTGCATTGCGCGCCGCAAGAAAGCCATGACCTAGATAGGGCCCGAACGGCAAAGCGAGATTGGGGCGGTTCCGGTCGTTTCCAAGCAAACTAGAAAGTGCTATCGGACACGTAGTGACCGCATTTCAAAATCGCGCGAAATGCACTGTTCTAGAGCTCGCTCCTGATTTTCCGTGTTATCATTGATTTTCTAGCCGGGGGCCCCTTGTGTGCGATCATGTGAAAGTAGATGGAACGCGATGTCGGCGCAAGGCGTATTGTTGGCAACATCAGACTTGGCTGTCGAGAGCATATCGTGTCGCCGTTACTGTCGCCATTACTGGTGGTGCTGCCGTCCTCTACGGAATTTTAGCTAATATTCTGACTCCGCAAGTTACCAAGCTTCCTGATTTGGTTGGCAAAACGTTCTTTAACCCGCCTGAGGCTAGAGCGGTGTCTTATTTGCCCGAAAAGCTCTCGAACCCGTTGGCAAATTCTGCGTCTGTAACGGGAGTGAGTCTTTCCCTGCCGATGCAAGAGAATCTAACCACCCAAGATAGCGTGCAGACGCTGATTCAGCTTGGCGTGCCTGCGAGCCCGGGCCTAATTGTCCCCTCTAGTACAGACGGGCTTCCCACCCTGGGGGCGGGCCCCGCAGGGAATTCCTTTGAGCCCGCGATACTTTCGAACCTATTGGGAAATTCTGCGACGGTTACGGGGGCGAGTTTTTCGCTGCCCCTCAATGAGAACCTATCGACCCAGGACAACTTAGTGGCGCTGGTTCATCAGAACTCGTGGGCAGGCGCGGGCCTGGTCGTCCCTGCAAGCACAGAGGCACCTCAAACGTTGGGAGTAGGCCCTGCCGTGCTCTCTTTTCAACCCGCGACAGTATCGTACGCTTTAGAGAATCCTGTGACGGCGTCGGGAGCGAACCTTTCGCTCTCCTCGCAGGAAAATTCATTGACACAGGGTGCTGTAGGACGTTGGATTCACCTGGACATGCCTGCAAGCACAGGCCTAGTCGTGGCCGCAGGCACGGGGGCACTTCCCACGCTGGGAGTAGGTCCCACAGGGAACTCTTTTCAACCCGCAACAATCTCAAACACATTAGCGAATTCTGCGACGGTAATGGATGCGAGTTTTTTGCTCCCCCAGCAACAGAATCCGTTGACGCAGGACAGTGCAGAGGTGTTGACTAACTTCGGTGTCTCTGCAAGCACGAGCCGAATTGTCCTATCAAATAGCCTGGCAATTCCCAACCTGGAAGTTAGCTGCGCAGTAGCCCCCTCAGGTGCCAGCCAATAGCGCAAAGACACCGTTGTTACCTACAGTCGGCTGAACAATTCAGGTCGGCTCTGTCTCAATCCCTCGGCGATCTTCTGCATGATCACCACTCCCCACCCTTTGCACTGGATTTCCCATTCCGGTACGTCTCCGACTGAATTCTGCGAGGACTACGTAGTTTTGCGGATATCAGTAGTTCATTTTTTGTGCTAGCGTGGTTTGTTTTTGGGCGCCACGACGGACGCAGAGAGAAGAGCGGGGTAACGGCGAGGGGCGGGCGGAAACGAAAGCGAAAGCAGATCCTCCCAGTAAACGCACGGCAAGCAAACCTCGGAATTCTTCAGGCGCCCTTCGCCACACTACTCAGGGCAAGCTGGTGCACAAGGGCGCAGCGGAGTGCGCCTCCTTTCTTCCTCAGGGCATGTCGAAGGTAGTCGCCATGAATACGGCGACGACGACGCGGACAAAGCACAAGCAGAAGGCTCGGCGAGAAGGCCGCCGAAAGGTAGGCGCGGCATTTGCGTGTATCGCGGGCCCAGCCCTCGCGGGCTGGGGTAATGTCTGTCGCGCCTACGGCGCTTGATTGTGGAAGTGGTGCGGGTGAGGTTCCAGACGGGATTTTCCGGGGCTGTGGGGCAGAAAGCGCAATTTATCCGGGGGGCGCCGACACATAGGCAAAGGCGGAGAGAAGAGAAAAGCAGATCCCTCACTTCAACACCGTTCGGGATGACAGAGTGGGACGGAAGGCCCGAGCAAACCTTGGGCCTTCCGTTTTGTTGGGCACGTTCGCTGCGCTCAGTGCAAGCGCCGGCGGTACAAAGGCAAAGGCGGAGAGAAGAGAAAAGCAGATCCCTCACCTCAACACCGTTCGGGATGACAGAGTGGGACGGAAGGCCCGAGCAAACCTCGGGCCTTCCGTTTTGTTGGGCACGTTCGCTGCGCTCAGTGTAAACGCCGGCGGTACAAAGGCAAAGGCGGAGAGAAGAGAAAAGCAGATCCCTCACCTCAACACCGTTCGGGATGACAGAGCGGGACCTGCGACTACCTGGTGCTTGAGGCGACCGCGACCTTGGCTGGGGCGGATAGGGGGATGAGGCCGAGCTGTTGCATGAGGCCGAAATTGTCCCAGTTGACCCAGCCTTCGACCATCTTGCCGTTTTCGAAGTGTGCGATGGTGACGCCGGAGATGGTGAACTGCTTGCCCGTGGGCGCGATGCCGTTGAGCTCGCCCTTATGGGTGCCGTGACCGGACCAACGAGCCACTACTGTTTCGCCTTCGGCAGTGAGGCCCTCGACGGTCAAACGAAGGTCGGGGAAAGCATTGCGGTAGAGAGTGGCGCGCTTCTTCTCGCTCTCTGGGCCGCGCCCGGCATTGGGCGTGGAAGGATCGTGGTGATCGTACATGGGGGAAAAGAACTCGTCTGCGAGTTGCAGATTGCCCTTGTTCCAGAGTTCGTCAAAGGTACGGCGGAGGACAGTCTTATTTTTTTCAGACATCAGGTGATCTCCTTGTTTGCGAAAAACGAGAAACAACCTCGCGGGTAGCGAGTCGCTAGCGCGGCGAGGCCTAGAACGACGGATGTTTCAGGGTGAGGCTTCTGAACGAGGTATGTGCTGATGCGTCCAGCACAGTTGGTAAGAGTACCCGGGACGTTATAAATAGCGCGTGTTGGGTGCGGCCAGAAGGACTGGAAACCACAATGCAACCGCGGAACTCATAGGGAGTCTGCTCGCTGGGTGCGTGAGAGTCAAGGAGAATCGAGAATTGATTTTGCGGGGGAAAATGGGGGAAATCGGAAAGAAAAGAAAAAACTGCCGGCCTAATGGTCGCCGCTACATGGGCTCGGCAAAACCGGTCTGGGATTCGTCCGGCATGGATCTTGGAGGATGCCGCGCAAGAGTTGGGGCGCGGGAGAAGAGATGAGACCGGCTAGACGAGGGCAGAGATGAGGCGCTTCAACTTTTTGATTTGGGATTCGTCGCGTTTGTAGAAAGTCCACTGCTTGATGCGTTTGGGGCGGAGGAGCCCGGAGCGGGCGAGGATTTTTAGGTGCTCGCTGGCGGTGGGCTGGCTGACGCGGAGTTTGCGGGCGATGAGCACGCCGCAGACGCCGTCCTTGACCAGGTCTCCATCGACCTGCGGAGGGAAATGCTTCCGCGGATTTTTGAGCCAGGCGAGGATCTGGAGGCGGGGCTTGCTATCGAGGGCGCGGATTGCCAGTAAAATTTCCATAGACAGTTAGCTAAGTTCCTTAGTATAGTAAGCTACCGCAATGCGGGAGCGAATGCAAGGGAATTGGCGTTTACGTGAGTATGGAATGAGAAGAGGCTAAACCTTGGACGCGAACACAGTCAGTCGGGAACGAATCAAGGAAACGGAGCGGTTGATTCGGCCGTACATTCGGCGGACGCCGGTGGTGGAGGCGGACGGCGGGGACTTCGGGCTGGAATCGGTGCGTTTGGTGCTGAAGCTGGAATCGCTGCAGCACACGGGATCGTTCAAGCCGCGCGGAGCGTTTGCGAATCTGTTGATGCGGCAGGTTCCGGCGGCGGGAGTGGTGGCGGCGACGGGCGGGAATCATGGAGTGGCGGTGGCGTATGTGGCGATGAAGCTGGGGAAGCGGGCGAGGATATTTGTGCCGACGGTGGCGTCGCCGTCGAAGATCGAACGGATTCGAAGCTACGGAGCGGAAATGGTGGTGACGGGCGAGCGCTACGCGGATGCGTTGGCGGCGAGCGAGAAATGGGCGGCCGAATCGGGAGCGTTGCGCGTGCATGCGTTCGATCAGGTGGAGACGCTGCTGGGACAAGGGACTGTGGGGATGGAGTTGGAGGAGAAGGACGCGAAGCTCGATACGCTGCTGGTGGCCGTGGGCGGCGGCGGGCTGATTGGCGGGATCAGCGCGTGGTATGAGGGGCGCGTGAAAATTATTGGCGTGGAGCCGGAAGCGGCGCCGACGCTCGAGCGTGCGCTGGCGTCGGGCAAGCCTGTGGATGCGCCTGCGGGCGGGATCGCAGCGGATTCGCTGGCGCCGAAGCGCGTGGGAGAAGTGATGTTTCCGATCGCGCAGAAGTGGGTGAAGAGCGTGGCGCTGGTGAGGGACGAGGCAATTGTGGAGGCGCAGGAGGCGTTGTGGAACAGGTTGCGCATGGTGGCGGAGCCGGGAGGCGCGGCTGCGTTAGCGGCGCTGCTGTCGCGGCGGTATGTGCCTCGACGCGGGGAGCGAGTGGGAGTGGTCGTGTGCGGAGGAAATACCACGGCGGTGGATTTTAGGAGTGGCGCGGAGAAAAGCGCGGCCGCGAAATAGAGTAAGTAAGCTCGACAGAGAGCGCGCGACAAATTTCAGGAGGATCGAATGTCAGTTTACGAAAAATTGAGCGAGCTGAAAATCTCGTTGCCGGAAATCACGGCGCCGGCTGCGGGTGCGGCTTATATTCCATTTGTGCGCGCGGGGAATATTGTTTACCTGGCCGGGCACATCGCGAAGAAAGATGGCAAGCCGTGGGCGGGGCAACTCGGGCGGGAGATCACGACGGAGCAAGGGAAGGAAGCGGCGCGGCTGGTGGCCATCGATCTGATGGGGACGCTGCAAGCCGCGGTGGGCGACTTGAACAAGGTGCGAAGGATCGTGAAGCTGATGGTGCTGGTCAACAGCGCTCCGACATATACCGAGCAGCACTTGGTGGCCAATGGCGCTTCGGAACTTTTCGCGCAGGTGTTCGGGGAGATTGGAAAGCACGCGCGGAGTTCGTTTGGAGTGGCGCAGATTCCGCTGGGGTCTTGCGTGGAGATCGACTTGATTGCCGAGGTGGGGTGAAGAGCCGCATAATGTGCGGGCGACGGCACGATGACCCGCCCAGCTTCCACACAGCCAATAGAGACGCACGAACCTGAAGCAGCAAGTTCCCGAAAAAAACATTTGCGCACGGCGCTACAGACGCTGCTGCATTACGGCGGAAGCGCGCTGGTGCTCTATTTGCTTTTCCGATTGCTGCCGGGGCGGCAGGTGTGGCGAACGCTCGGGCTGTTGCCGGCACGATTGTGGGTGATGGTGCTGGCGGGATATTTGGCGGGGCATTGCATCGGCGTGGGAAAGTGGCGGCTGATGGTGAACGTGGCGGGCGCGGGATTGAATGTGAAGCAGGCGGCGCGATGTTATTTCGCGGGACTGTTCGGGTCATTATTTTTGCCGTCATTGATTGGAGGGGATCTGGTGCGCGCGGGACTGGCGCTGCGGTTGGGAAAAAGCAAGGCAGGTGTGCTGCTGGGAAGCTTTCTGGACCGCATCATTGATTTCATGGCGTTGACACTGCTGGCAGCGCTGGGGTCGTTGCTGGTGCCGGGAGCGTTGGACGCGCGGGGGCGAAAGATTTTTCTGTTGCTGGGCGCGGGCGCGTTGATAGTAGCTGCGGCGATCGGAAGCGTGATTAAGCTGCTGCCGGTGGGGCGCTTTTCATTTCGGATCAGGCGACAATTTGTGCGCGTGCGACGCGCAGGGCAGTCGATGGCGAAGCAGCCGGGGGCGATGCTGCGAGCGCTGAGCCTGGCCATGGTGGCGCAAGTTGTGTTTATCGCGTTGAACGCACTGCTGGCGAAAGCTTGCGGGTTGGACTTGCAATTTCGCGTGTGGCTGTTTGCGTGGCCTCTGGCGAAACTCTCGGCGGCCCTGCCGATTACGCAGGGAGGAATGGGAGTGCGCGAGGCGGCGCTGGCAGCGTTGCTGCTGCCGTTTGGCGCGCCGGCGGTGTTGACGGTGGCGGCGGGGCTGGCGTGGGAAGCGATCGTGGTGAGCGGTGCGCTGGTGGCGGGGACGATGTCTCTACTGATTGGACGGGTTTCGGGCGCGAATGAAGATTCGTCCCCGCGCTGAAGGAAGCAGCTACGTTTCGACAGCGGCGGCGGGACGCATTTGCCGGCGGTGAGAGCCCTGAATCGCTCGCGGATCGGGATACTTCACTTCGCGCAAGTGCGCGGCGAAGACGAACCACAGGACGATCAGCAGCACCAGGCACAGGACACTTCCTTCGGGGCCGACCGTGCCGCCGGTGAGCCAAGCTGGGCCAGCAAATTTTGAATTCAGCAAATGCCCGGGGACAACAACGCCGCTGTCGGGCACGCCGTAGAAGTAAGTTTGGCCCCAGTCCCAAGCCGCGTGAAAACCAATCGGCAGCCATAGATTGCCTGTTCGGCGAAGAAGCAGGCAAGCCAGCATCCCAAACGCGGCGGCCAGAAACGCGCCGAACCAGTTTTCCCCGGAATTGCCGAGGTGGCCGTAGCCGAAATAGGCCGAAGTGATAATTGCCGCGGGCCAGAAGCCGATGCCGGTGGAAATGGTGAAGAGCGCGTAGCCGCGAAGGGAGAATTCCTCCTTCAGCGCGACCAGTATAAAAACAAGGCCGAAGAGGCAGGCCCACTTGAAAATCTCCGGGCCGTGCAGCGCCATGGCTCCGAAATAAAATGCGCCACAGAGGCGCAGGACAATCAGCAGCAAACTGAGCGCGGCGAAGCCCGTC
>Ga0210384_10000902_pt1 | contig 42588 bp, 34 predicted proteins | sample IncBWH2MmetaG_FD_160574 | JGI IMG/M metagenome (GOLD analysis project Ga0210384, IMG submission 160574) | Forest soil microbial communities from Barre Woods Harvard Forest LTER site, Petersham, Massachusetts, United States - Inc-BW-H-2-M | ecosystem: Environmental > Terrestrial > Soil >... | reverse complement strand
AAGATTTTTGGTATCTTTGGGGGTAAGAAGAAGCAAGATCCGGAACAGGCAAAACCGGATGACAAAGGAGACTCGCCATGAAGCAGACTCCGATGGCGGTTTCGATCAGCATTCTTTTTTTAGCAGCAGCCCTTCCTTCTGTTAGTCAGACCACCGAAGAAACTCACAGAACAGCTTTTGTGTCTACGATGCAGGCGTCATCGCAGGTCTCGACCGCGGCGGCTGCACCAGCCGAACGCCAGCTGAGTCCCGAAGAGATTGGCGACCTCTTTATGGCGCGCAAGCAATACCGCGAGGCTGCGGGCGCCTACAAGCAGCTTTCCGATCTCAACCCGCGAAACGCCGTCTATCTGAACAAACTGGGGATCGCGTTTCATCAACAGGCAGCGCTGAGCCTGGCTCTCAAGTATTACGAGCGGGCCGCGAAGGTCGATCCGAAATATGCGGATGCGCAGAACAACATCGGCACTGTCTGGTATCAACGCAAGAAATATGGCAAGGCCATCAAGGCCTATCAGAAGGCGCTGAAGGTGCGGGAGGACATGCCGGTCCTTTACAGCAACCTTGGCTATGCCTATTTCGAGGACAAGAAGTACGAGGAATCGATCGCCTCGTTTCGCACTGCGCTAGCCAAGGACCCGCTGTTTTTCGAGCACAACGCCTCGAGAAATGGATCGCTGCTGCAGGATCGTTCGGTTTCGGACCGCGGACGTTTTTATTTCCTGCTGGCAAAATCGTACGCCGAGTCCGGCAACGTCGGGCGCTGCATCCTGTATCTGCGCAAGGCCAAAGATGAAGGGTACGCGCTGGCGGATGTGAACAAGGATGCCGCCTTTACGTTGGTGCTGAAAGACCCCGCGGTTCAGGAGTTGCTGGCGCCCAAACCGGTGGAGACTTCGCAGCAGCCCTGATCGCCCCTACGGCGATTTCGCTCGGTTCCGTAAATAGTCCTGCCGCCTTGCCCGCTCCAGGAGTACCGGCTTGTTTTCCTTTTGTGTACTTGCTGGTGCCTTCGCCGTGGAGAAACTGCCCAGGGTTAGTCCGTCTGCTACAATGCGAGACAGTAGGGGGCGGATGGTTTTCAGAAAACGCGCGCTGGTTTGTTTTTGCGCAGTCGCAGCTTTGGCTACGGCGCCGCTTCGCGCGCAGCAGCCTCCGGCCAATCCGCGTTCTCCTGCGCCCAGCGCTTCCCAACAAGGCGTCTATCTGGTTTTTCCGTTTGAAAATGCGGGAGCTTCGCCGCGGCTGGACTGGTTGGGCGAAGGGCTGGAAGAACTCACGATCCAATATCTTGCAGGCGCCGGTGAGCAGGTTTATTCCCACGCGGGACGCAGCGGCGAACTCGAACGGTACGGTCTTCCTGCTTCCGCAAGGCTAAGCCGGGCCACGATGCTGCGCATCGCTCAGGATCTGGACGCCGACTTCGTCATCTTTGGCTCATTCACCTCCGATGGCACTTCTCTTACGGTGGATTCCCGGGTTCTGCGTGTCGATCCGACCGCTTTGCAGCCGCCGGTCCACGAGACAGGTACGCTCGATTCGCTGATGGAGCTTCATGCGCGCGTTGTTTGGCAACTGCTCTCGGGCAGCGACCGGGCCTATCCGCTGGCGCTCAAGGATTTTTCGAAGGCGCAGCGGCCGCTGCGGCTCGATGCGTTCGAACACTTCGTTCGAGGGATTCTCGCCGGCGAGGACGAGCCGCGTCTCCGGGAATTGCGCGAGGCCGCCCGGCTGGAACCCACCTGGCCCGATCCTGCTTTCGCGCTGGGCGAAACGTACGCCTCGCGCAGCGATTGCGCCTCCGCCCTGCCGTGGTTTGCGAAGGTGCCGAAAACGCACCAGCGCTACGTCGAGGCTATTTTTGCAACCGGAGTCTGCCGCCTGCAATTGAATCAACCCGATAAGGCCGAGGAAGTTTTCAAGTCGTTGCAGGGCGCGCTGCGCGGAAATTCCACGCAAGACCCCGGAGCTACTACGGGAGTCTCCGGCGCCGACCTTCCGGAGATTCTCAACAATCTGGGTATCGCGTTGGACCGGCAGGGCAAGACGCCCGATGCGCAGGTGGATCTGCGACGCGCCACAGATCTTGATCCCGATGAAGACGACTATCCGTTCAATCTTGGCTTGCTGGCTTTTCGCGCCAACGACTTCGCTGCTGCGGCCGGATATTTCCGCGATGCCGCGGAGCGTGAACCGGAGAACCCTGACGATCGCGCTCTGTTGATTCAGTCGCTCGAAAAGGGAGGCAAAAAGGCCGAAGCCGATCAGGAACGCGAAGCCGTGACCGAAGCACTTGGTCCCAGTGGTTTGCCGGTGATTCACATCGATGCCAAAGGCGAGGCGCTGGCGCGTTTGGAGCGTATCAAGACCGAGCTGGACATTACCGCTCTGCGGCTGGAGATCGAAACGACGGGAACGGCCGGGAATTCCGCCGTGGCCAACGGCACTGCGGAAACGCCGGGATCGCACATTCGACGCGGGCGGCAGAAACTATCTGCTGGGAGCCTCGATGCGGCCGAGGGTGAATTTCGCGCCGCGCTGAGCGCCGATCCGGCTAACGCCTCGGCGCACCAGGAGCTTGGGGAAGTCGATCGCCGCCGCGGAAAGCTGGACGATGCCGTGAAGGAGCTGCAGGCTTCACTGGAAGCTCGGGATTCAGCGGTGGTGCGCACCATGCTTGCGCGGATCTATCTGGACCAAAAGAAACCAGATCTCGCCCGGGCGGAGGTGGAGCGCGCTGTGAAACTTGCACCCAACTATGCGGAAGCGAAAAAATTACTGGAGCGTCTCCCGAATTCGAAGCCTGGCGGAGGTGCGCAATGACCCGGGGCCAGTTCCTCTCGCATCGCATCTTTTCCAGGCAGAAACTTTCTTCCTACATCAGACCTCTCTTTCTCGGCGCTCTGTGCGCCTCCGGGTTGATCTTGGTTTTTCCTTCTTCTGCTGTCGAGGAACACCGGCCTAGCTCCGTTCTGGAGCTGAAACTGGAGGGAGAAGTCGAGCCCATTCTGGCCACGTACATTGACGAAGGCATAGCCGATGCCGAACGCCGCCACGCGGCCTTGATTCTGATCACCATGGACACGCCCGGCGGCCTCAGCGACTCGATGAAGAACATCATTCAGCATATTTTGGGCTCGCCGGTTCCCGTGGCGGTGTACGTCTCGCCGACGGGCGCGCGCGGCGCTTCCGCCGGTTTCTTTATTCTGCTGTCTGCGGATATCGCGGCGATGGGGCCGGGCACCCATACTGGCGCAGCCTCACCGCTCATTGGCATCGGTGCGTATCCGGTCGCGATCGACGAGACGCTGCGAAAGAAAATCACCAACGACGCCACGGCGTTTCTGCGCAGCTTCGCCGACAAACGCGGGCGAAACCCCGCATTAGCGGAAACCGCGGTGACGGATGCTAGGGCCTTCACCGAGAAAGAGGCTTTGGACGGCAAGCTGATCGACTTGCTGGCGTCCTCTGAAGACGATCTCTTGCGGCAACTGGATGGGCGCGAGATCACGCGCTTTGACGGCATCAAGGTCAAGCTGTCTCTGTCGAATTCTGTGCGCACGCCGTTCGAACTTTCGGGACGGCAGAAATTCTTGGCGCGCATCGTACAGCCGGACGTTTTCTTTCTTCTCCTGATTGTCGGTGTGCTGGGCCTTTACACGGAATTCACGCATCCCGGGATGGTGGCCCCAGGCGTGGTCGGTGGAATCTGCCTGGTCTTGGCGTTGTACGCGATGCAGTTGCTCCCGGTGAATATTGCCGGCGTGTTCTTAATTTTTCTAGCGATCGGGCTGTTTATTTTGGAAGCGAAGTACACGAGCCATGGTGTTCTGGCGGCCGGCGGCATCGTTGCGATGCTTCTTGGCGCCATGTTCCTGATCCGTTCGCCGCTCACCGCTGGAGGAGTAAGCCTGGGTATTGCGGTCGCGGCGACGGTGCCGTTTGCGGTGCTCACGGTAGTGCTGATGCGGCTGGTCCTTCGCTCGCGGCAATGGAAATCTGCTACTGGTCGAGAAGAGTTGGTCGGTTCCCAGGGGATTGTGGTTTCACCGATCGCCGGCGGAGTGGAAGGGATGATCCGTATTCATGGCGAACTGTGGCGTGCCATATCTCAGGAGGCTGTGGCGGAAGGCAAGCCTGTGCGCGTTCTGAAGATGGAGGGGCTGAAATTGTACGTGGAGCCCGTGGAAGCCAAGGCTTCGGCAACGCCTTAGATACTCTTTCGCGTGGAGGAGGCAAATATGTTCGAGGTCTTCGGTCTTGGGACGATGGTCATCATAGGTTTCGTGCTGATCTGGTTTTGGAATTCGATTTACATCATCAAGGAATGGGAGCGCGGAGTGGTACTGCGGCTGGGGCGGCTGCTGCCGGAAGCAAAAACCGCGGGGATCAATCTGGTTTTCTGGCCCATTGAAACACTGACGCGCATCCCGCTGCGAATCGAAACGCTGGACGTGCCGCCGCAGGACATCATCACCCGCGACAACGTTTCCGTGAAGGTCAACGCGGTGTGCTATTTTCGCGTGGTGGACGCCAATCGTGCGCTCTCGCAGGTGCAGAATTATCAGTACGCGACGTCGCAGCTGGCCCAGACCACCATCCGCAGCGTGGTCGGGCAGTTCGAGCTGGACGAAATTCTTTCGCAGCGCGACAAGGTGAACGCGAAACTACAGATTATTCTGGATACGGATACGGAACCTTGGGGCGTCAAGGTCAGCAAGGTGGAAGTGAAGCAGGTGGACATTCCCGAGCAGATGCAGCGGGCCATCGCGCGACAGGCCGAAGCCGAACGGGAACGCCGCGCCAAGATCATTCACGCCGAAGGAGAATTCGAAGCTTCGCAGAAACTGGCCGATGCCGCCAAGGTTCTGGAAACACAGCCTTCCGCGATTCAGCTGCGTTACCTTCAGACCCTTACTGAAATAGGTGTCGAGAAGAACACAACGATTGTGTTTCCGCTGCCCATCGATATCATTAACAGTTGGGTGCAATCCTTAGGGGGGCAGAAAAAGTAAGCATGGCATCTCGCGGAAATCGAGGGGGCGGCGGGGACCGCGTGCTGGAAAGCAGGCACGTCATCGGTCTGTTCATGCTGATGCTGCTGTTTTCCGGAGTTTTCTTCGCGCTGGGTTACGTCATGGGCCGCAATCAGTATGACGGCCAGGTGCGCGCGGCGACGAATCCGCGAGCGACGCCCACACCCGACTATGGCCCATCTTCCAAACCGGATGTGACCCCGAAACACGCGAACCGCGCGCCTGCTGCTGCGGAGCCGCCGTCTGACCCCGCCACCCAGCCGAGTTCGGATTGGGGTTTCTATAACGCCGGAAAGACCTCGCCCGACGACAACTTGAAGCCGACGCCGGCTGCTACGCCTCCGAAGACCATCCCTGCGTCGGTAAAGAGCAGGATTCCGTCCGGCGCGAATATTTCTGCCGGCGCGTACACGGTGCAAGTGGCCGCGCTCAAGAGGGAATCGGACGCACTGGCACTCGCCAACAGTCTGCAAAGGAAGAGATTTCCTGCGTTTGTGGTTTCACCGCAAGCGGATAAGTATTACCACGTGCAGGTCGGCCCTTATGCCGATCAGAAGTCCGCGGACGCCGCGAAGAAAGGCCTCGAGGGCGCGGGCTTCAAAGCCATCGTGAAGCACTGATGGCGGAACGCAACTGGGCGGCGTTTTTCCGTCCTCGCCCTGAAACGCCGGCTCCTGCCGCTTTTCGGCCAGTCTTCGCCGCCCTTTCCGGAGCGGCGTTGTCGCTTTCTTATTCGGGCTTCTACCTCAGCATCTATTCCTGGGTGTGTATTGGGATTCTCCTCATCGTGTTGTTCGGGGCGCGACCCTCGGTAGCGTTCGCTTGTGGTTTTCTCCATGGGCTCTTTTTTGTTCTTACCTCCGTGCCGTGGATTGCCACGGTCCTCTCCGTTCACGGAGGACTCTCGACCTCCGGCGGCTGGGGAGTACTGTTCCTGATCGCGGCAGCTTGGGGCGTTCTGACTGGCTCATTCGCATGGATCGTGCAACGTCTTTCGTGCCGCAGCATCGCCCTTGCCTGCGTAGGCGCGCCGTTTGTATGGGTAACGTTTGAATTCGTGCGCGCGCATCTTCCGGAAATTAGCTTTCCGTGGAACCTGCTCGGATATCCCGCTTCGGGGAACCTTGCTCTGTTGCAGCTCACCACCTTCACGGGTGTCTACGGACTTTCGTTTCTGGTCGCCGCCGCCAACGCGCTTTTGGCTTGGGCCGACCGCGCCACGACGATGCCCGCGATTCGCCGCGTGACCGTTCTTGGCGCTGGCGTCGCGCTGATACTTATCGTGATGCTGGCTGGGCCCCGCTTGGTGCCGGTGCCGCAGGCCAAACATTACGCTCGCGCCGTGCAGGTCAACTTTCCCGAGGTCGAAAGCTACCCGAGCGATTGGTTTCAGGCACACACCGCCGATCTCGATGAGATCGAGCATTTGAGTCTGGGAGCGTCTGGCCGCGAGCCGGATTTTCTCGTTTGGCCGGAAGCGCCCGCGCCGTTTTCTTTCGAAGACCCGCGATTTGCCAAACGCGCCTCGATGCTGGCGATTCGCTTTCACCATCCTTTCCTGGCCGGCGTCATCGAATGGAGGCCACTCGTCGATTCTTCCGAGGCAAGCGCGCGCCATGTCCTGGTGCCCTACAACAGCGCGATCTTGGTGGATACTCAAGGTCAAGACGTTTTCACCTACGACAAGATTCATCTCGTTCCGTTCGGAGAGTACGAGCCTTTTCCTCTGATTCACCGGGTGGTGTCTAGCGTCTCCAGCGAAGTCGGCGGCTTCCGCAAAGGCTCGAACTACGCCGTCGGCCATTTACCCGGCGGATTTACGTTTGGTACGTTCATTTGCTACGAAGCCATTTATGCCGGCGAGATTCGGCGCTTCGCCGCGAACGGCGCAGAGCTGTACGTCAACATTTCGAATGACGGGTGGTTCGGGCGTTCCGCTGCGGCGGAACAGCATCTCCGCATGGCTCGCGTACGCGCGGTCGAGAATCGCCGATGGATGCTGCGCGTCACTAATAATGGCTTCACGGTTTCGGTCGACCCTTACGGACGCATCTTTAGCCCGCTCCCGCCGGATGTGCGCGCCGCTGTCGATCTGCCGTACGACTTTCGCACCGATCAGACGATCTATACTCGTTTCGGTGATTGGTTTGCTTGGCTCTGCGTCATTATTTCCGCTATTCTGTTGGCCTCAACTTTTCGGAAAGGGAAGACAGTTCGCGAGGAAGTGTTGGCGGCGTCTCAGGCTTCGCAGTGACGAGGAACCTGACCATTCACGAGCCACTCGACAGAAGTGGGCGCTTCTCTCGCGGGTCCAAGCAATGATTCTCGAAGATCTGCAATATCGGTACGAAGGGTTAAAGCCCCGCATCACGCTGGTACGGAGTTTTCTTTGACGCCCCGCAGCATCGCGAGCGCTTGAAGTCTCTGGAGTCGCGCGTCGCCCAGCCGGATTTCTGGAGCAATCAGGAAGCGGCGCAAGCGGTCCTCCGCGACCGCAAGCGCGCCGAGGATCAGATCGGCGCCGACAGCAAGCTCGCTTCTTTTGCAAGTGATATCGACACCTACATCAATCTCGCCCAGGAAGAAACCAACGCCGAGCAACGCAACGATCTGCTGAAAGAGATCGACCGCGAGCTTTCTTCCTTGGAGGGCTACCTTAGTGAGCTGGAGACGCGGACCTTGCTCTCCGGCGAAACCGATCATCTCAACGCCATCATGACCATCAAGCCCGGCGCCGGCGGCACGGAGTCGCAGGACTGGGCCTCGATTCTGCTCCGCATGTATCTCCGGTGGGCAGAACGCAAGGGCATGAGCGCCGCCGTGCTCGACGAGACTCCCGGCGAAGAGGCCGGCATCAAGTCCGCTACGATTCAATTCGCCGGAGAAAACGCCTACGGCCTGCTCACTGGCGAGACCGGAGTGCATCGGCTAGTGCGCATTTCGCCATTCGATCAGGCGGCGCGGCGCCACACTTCGTTTGCGTCCGTCTTCGTCATTCCGGAAATCGACGACAAAATCGAGATCAACATTCGCCCGGAAGATCTGCGGGTCGACACGTTTCGCGCCGGCGGCAAGGGCGGCCAGAACGTCAATAAAGTGGAAACGGCGGTGCGCATCACCCACCTGCCGACGAACATCGTTGTAGGATGCCAGGCGGAGCGCAGCCAGGGTAAAAACCGCGAGCTAGCCATGAAGATGCTTCGCTCGCGCCTTTACGACCTGGAAATTCAGAAGCGGCAACAGCACACCGACAAGCTGGACGAGTCCAAGCTGGACATTTCCTTTGGCAGCCAGATTCGCTCGTATGTCATGCAGCCCTACCGGCTGATCAAGGATCACCGCACGAAATTTGAAGTGGGCGACGTGGACCGCGTCTTGGACGGCGACTTGGATCCCTTTATCCGCTCCTACCTGATGGCCAAAAAGACCAAGGGCAAGCTGGACATTCAGCCCGATGACGACGCCGATGCAGCGTAATCCTCTCCGCTGAATGCGCGCCTAGTCCGTTCAGGCATCATTTCTCGCCGTTTAGCTGGCCTGTAAACCATTAGGATTCAATGCGTTGATTTCTGGTGTCCGCCGATGGTAGCTTTGTTAAGTTACGCAAGCCAAGGAAGAAGTAAGAACGCTACGCGACTGTGCGTCCCCCAGAAGCGAAGGAGACTTTGTTTTGAGCGAAGCCTTACGGAACTTTTTGTTTACCTCCGAGTCGGTCACTGAGGGTCACCCCGACAAAATCGCCGATCAGATTTCCGATGCGGTCCTCGATGAAGTGCTGAGGCAGGACCCCAAAGGTCGCGTAGGTTGCGAGACGCTGGTCACCACCGGCCTCGCGGTGGTCGCGGGTGAAATCACCACCTCCGCGCAGGTGGATTACGACACGCTGGTCCGCGATACCATCCGCGGAGTGGGATACGATCGCGCCAAGTACGGCTTCGACGCCGACACTTGCGCGGTCATGTGCACCGTCAAGCGCCAGTCGCCCGACATCGCCATGGGCGTGGACACCGGCGGCGCCGGCGACCAGGGCCTCATGTTCGGCTTCGCCTGCGACGAAACCGAAGAGTTGATGCCCATGCCCATCCAACTCGCCCACCGCCTCACGCAGCGCCTCTCGGAAGTTCGCAAATCCAAAAAAGCTGATTTCCTTCGTCCCGATGGCAAGTCTCAGGTCACCATCGAATACCGCGATGGCAAGCCTGCCCGTGTCGATTGCGTGGTCATCTCCACGCAGCACAGCGACAAAGTTTCCAACGCCGACCTGCACGACGCCATCATGCAGCACGTTATTAAGCCCATCGTTCCCGCGGCGATGCTGGACCGCAACACCAAGTACCACATCAATCCTACCGGACGATTCGTCATTGGCGGTCCGATGGGCGACGCCGGTCTCACGGGGCGCAAGATTATCGTGGACACCTACGGCGGATACAGCCGCCATGGCGGCGGCGCTTTCTCCGGCAAAGATCCCTCGAAGGTGGATCGCTCCGCGTGCTACATGGCCCGGTACATTGCCAAGAACGTCGTGGCCGCCGGTCTCGCCAGCAAAGCGGAAGTACAGCTCGCTTACGCCATCGGCGTCGCCGAACCTGTCTCCGTGATGATTGACGCCTTCGGCACTGCGACCGTGTCCGAAGAGCGCATCACCAAGCTCATCCGCGAGTCTTTCTCGTTGACCCCGAAGGCCATTATCGAAGCGTTGGACCTTCGCCGCCCCATTTACAAACCCACTGCTGCTTATGGGCATTTCGGCCGCACTGGCCCGGGCTTCACCTGGGAGCGCACCGACCGTGCCGACGCTCTGCGCAAGGCCGCGGGCCTTGGCGCAGCAGCCGGCGTGGAAGTCGGCGCGCGCCGCTAGATCGTTTTGGTTATGCCAGTCTTGGGCCGGCATTTCCGGCCTTGCCCTTTCCGCACGAACTTTGTTCGCCGCAAGAAATTCAAATTGAGGAGACCACTTTGGCTACTGCTGAACTGAAAAAAGGTGATGTGAAAGACATCGGGCTCGCTGACGCCGGCAAGCGCAAGATCGAGTGGGCCGGGCAGCAAATGCCTGTGCTGGAATCGATTCGCAAGCGCTTCAGCAAGGAGCAGCCGCTCAAGGGCCTGCGCATTTCCGCTTGTCTGCACGTCACCAGCGAAACCGCGAATCTGATGATCGCCCTTCGCGACGGCGGTGCCGACGCCGTGCTGTGCGCCTCCAACCCGCTGTCCACGCAGGATGAAGTGGCCGCTTCTCTCAATCGCGACTACAACATCCCCACGTACGCCATCAAAGGCGAGGACAACGAGACCTATTACACGCATCTGCGCGCGGCTCTCGATCACAAGCCGCAAATGACCATGGATGATGGGGCCGACCTCGTCACCATGCTGCTCACCAAGCGCACGGATCTCGTTCCGCACGTCATTGCGGGCACGGAAGAAACCACCACCGGCGTCATCCGCCTGCGCGCGATGGCCAAGGACGGCACGCTGAAATATCCGATCATCGCAGTGAACGACGCGATGACTAAGCATTTCTTCGATAACCGCTACGGAACGGGGCAGTCCACCTTGGACGGCGTCATCCGCGCCACCAACATCCTGCTCGCCGGGCTAAAAGTTGTTATCGCCGGATACGGCTGGTGTGGCCGCGGAGTCGCGATGCGCGCCAAGGGACTCGGTGCGGACGTCATCGTCACCGAAATCGATCCCGTGAAGGGCATCGAGGCCGTGATGGACGGCTTCCGTGTTATGCCCATGGCCGAAGCGGTCAAGGAAGGCGACGTGTTCATCACCGTCACCGGGAACAAGAGCGTTATTCGCGCCGAACACTTCGAAAATATGAAGGGCGGCGCGGTGGTCTGCAACTCCGGCCACTTCAACGTCGAAATCGACATTCCCGCGCTGGAGAAATTGTCCAGCAGCAAGCGCGAAGTTCGTCCGCTCGTCGACGAATACGTCTTGAAAGGAAACCGCAAGGTATACCTCCTGGGTGAAGGCCGGCTCGTGAATCTCGCCACTGCCGAAGGCCACCCCGCTTCGGTGATGGATATGAGCTTCGCCAATCAATCACTGTCCGCCGAATACCTGGTCAAGAATCACAAAACCATGAAGCCGCAGGTCTATGTAGTTCCCGAGCATCTGGACCGCGAAATCGCGCGCCTCAAACTCGAATCCATGGGGCACAAGCTGGACAAGCTTACGCCCGAGCAGGAACACTATCTGGCTTCCTGGCAGGAAGGCACGTAGGACAACAAGAGGTCGGACGGATTCGCATGTCACAAAATTACCTTCGGGGCGCACTGTGGTGCGCCCTGTCCTTTTCCCTGCTGCTTGCCGCAACCGACGGCAAGCCACAAGCGCCGGCGCAGCCTTCGCGAGAATCGCCCAGCCTTCGTTTCACAGGTGAAGTTACCCACGGTCAGCGATTCGAAAAAACCATCGCTCCCGGCATGGTCTTCCGCCTCGAGCCCTACGCTGGAAACGATCCGGGTTGGAGCGTTCGGCTCGAGCCCAGTTCCGAGCCCTCACCGGAGTCGATCGACTGCATCGCACCGACCGAAGAGACTTCTCATGGCAGCAACGAACTGGCACTTGATCCGCCGGAGCGCATTGGCGAAGACGCCGAGCTAAAGAGGCTGCGCCAGTTTGGTTTTATTCACACGCCTTCCCAGTGCAAAGTCGCCTGGGACCTGATGAACGTCGCGCTCTATGGATCCAAACTGACGAACAAGGAGCGCGAAGAGGCGGAGATCAAGCTGAGCAAAATTCCATCGGGTACTGGCACGTTGAAAGTCGTGGACGACCGGTTCAGCGTGCCTCCCGGCAAGGACCAACCGGTCGCTGTTGATTGGCTTAAGTTTGAAGTGGAGTTTCGATTTCCTTCCCGGGCGCCGCGCAGCTCTCGGCAATAGGAGATCGGAAACCGCCGCAAGTCGGGGTAAACTGTGACTCGTCAGCCCGCTGGGTGAACGCCACTTCCTCCCAGATGGCATCGTTGACGTTCCGCCGCAAAAGAGTGGAGCCTAGATTCACGCGGAGATAATCCCGGTACATGTACGAACAAGCCGCCGCAGCCCTCGATACCACCAAGCTTCGCGGTGCTTCCTACGCCGACGTCCGGGTCATGCATCTTCGCCAGCGCGACCTCACCACGAAAAATGGCCAGGTCGGCACGCTCGCGCAAAGCGAGTCCATCGGGCTCGGGATTCGTGTCCTCGCGAATGGCGCTTGGGGATTCGCTTCCACGGATCGCCTCACTCGCGACGGCGTCTCGGCTTGCGCCGCTCAGGCCGTGGCTATCGCCAAAGCATCCGCCCTTGCGAAGCGTAGCGACGCTGTCATGGTGCCCGAAGATTCCTACATCGATAGCTGGCAGAGCCCTTTTCGCAAAAATCCCTTCGAAATTCCGCTCGAAACCCAGCTCGCGCTTCTCCTTGCCGCCGATGCGGAAATGCGGCGCGTCAAGGGCGTCACCCTCACTGAGACCGGCATGCAATTTCGCAGGATTGATTCCTGGTTTGCCTCCAGCATCGGCTCGCGCATCCATCAGGGAAAAGTCATTACCGGTTGCGGGATCGCGGCCACATCTTTCCAAGGCGAGGAAATTCAAAAGCGCTCCTACCCGAACAGTTTCGGCGGCCAGCACGTGCTGCAAGGCTACGAGCTCGTCGAGTCGCTCGATCTGCTGAAGCACGCGCCGCGCGTCGCCGAGGAGTCTGCGGCGCTACACTCCGCGGCGCAGTGCCCGCAAAAAACCGGGACGCTCGTTCTCGGCGGCAGCCAGCTCGGCTTGCAGATTCACGAATCCGTCGGGCATCCCATCGAACTCGACCGCGTTCTCGGCCAGGAAGCCAACTTCGCTGGCACCAGTTTCCTCACCCTCGATCAGCTCAACAAGCTCCGCTACGGTTCGGACATCGTCAACGTGGTCGCCGACGCTCGCCTGGAGCACGGCCCTGGCCTCGGCACCTTCGCCTACGACGACGAAGGCGTCCCCGCGCAATGCACCGACATCATCAAAGACGGCCAGTTCCGCGGCTACCTGTCGAATCGCGAAACGGCGCACCTCATCGGCTTGAAGCGCTCGTCCGGCACCATGCGCACAGAAAGCTGGAACCGTCTGCCCATCATCCGCATGACCAACATAAGCCTCCAGCCAGGCACCTGGTGCTTCGACGATCTTCTCGCTGACACCGACGACGGCATCTTGATGGAGACCAATCGCTCCTGGTCCATCGACGATCGCCGCTACCAATTTCAGTTTTCCACCGAGGTCGGCTGGGAAATCAAAGGCGGCAAGAAAACTCGCATGCTGAAAAACCCCAGCTACAGCGGCATCACCACGGAGTTCTGGAATTCGTGCGATGCCATCTGCAATCGCGATCACTGGACGCTCTGGGGCACTCCCAACTGCGGCAAAGGCCAGCCCATGCAGACCATGGGCACCGGCCACGGCGCCTCTCCCGCCCGCTTCCGCAACATTCGCATCGGAGCGGCCTTCTCGGACTGATGAGCCCACACCGCAAACCTCGAGCCGCGCAAGCGGGGAAGATCTCCGGATCCTCCACGCAACTTCTCTCGGAGCTCGACCTTCGCCACGCGGTCGATACCGTCCTGCGGCTGGCTAAATCCACTGGCGCGGACGAAACCGAAGTTCACGTGGACGAAGTTGCCGACGCACTCACGCGCTTCGCCAACAACGCCATCCATCAGAACGTCGCCGAGCACGGTCTCACCGTTTCCATCCGCACCGTCGTTGATGGCCGCACCGCCCGCGCCACGACCAATCGCAACGACGAGGACTCTCTCCGCGCTGCGATCGACGCGTCTCTTTCGCTCGCGCACAGCCGGCCGAAAGATCCGCGCCTACTGCCGCTTCCTGGAAAGCAGCGCTACCGCCCCGTCAATCGCTTCGCCAAGCAAACGGCAGCGCTAACTCCCGAAGCCCGCGCCCGTGCCGTACGCCGCGCCTGCGATCTTGCCATCAAGCGCGGCCAGACCGCCGCCGGCGTCTTCTCCAGCGGCCAGTCGCAAGCTGCAGTGGGCAACTCCCGCGGCCTCTTCGCCGTGTATCGCGAGACCCACGCGGAGTTTTCCATAACCATGCAGGAAAATCCCGCCGCGAGCTGGGCCAAGGCAAACGCCGCCGACGTTGCAGATTTCGATTCGCAAAAACTCGCCGAGCGCGCCAATGAAAAGGCCCATCGCGCCACCAACGCGCGCGAGCTTCCGCCCGGCAAGTACACGGTGATTCTCGAGCCTGCCGCGGCTCTCGATCTCGTCGGCTTCCTCTTTTACGATTTCGCCGCCACCGCGCTCGAAGACAAGCGCTCTTGCCTCAACGATCGCATGGGCAAACAGCTCTTCGGCAAAAACATCACGATCACCGACGACGCCTATCACCCGTTGCAGCTCGGCGCTCCTTTTGACGGAGAAGGCCTCCCTCGCGAGCGGGTGCTGCTCGTCGATCGCGGCGTCCCAAAGAATCTGGTCTACGCCCGCACCACCGCGAAGGCCGCCAGAAAAAAGCCCACAGGCCACGGTTTTCCGCTCCCCAATGAGTATGGCGAGGCGCCCCTCAACCTGGTCTTTTCCAGCGGCACGGCTTCCCTCGAGGAAATGATCGCCTCCACCGATCGCGGCCTGTTGGTAACCCGCCTCTGGTACATTCGCGAGGTCGATCCCTACGAAAAGGTCATGACCGGCATGACCCGCGACGGCCTTTTCCTCGTCGAAAAGGGCAAGGTCACTTCCGCCGTTCGCAATTTCCGCTTCAATCAGTCCATTCTGGAGATGCTCCGCAACGTTGAGCTGCTCGGCCCCGCCGTCCGCGCCAGTGGCGAAGAAGCCTTTGAAATGGTCGTTCCCGCCATGAAAGTGCGCGATTTCCACTTCTCCGAGGTCACCAAGTTCTAGGTGTTCCAATGGCCACAAAAGGTCAAATGGCCTCTTTGTGACTGTCTCCACAAATTCGATTTGTCGAATCCAAATTCTGCGTTGTACACAGAGGGCCTCGTCGTTCCATAACCTCTTATGGATTCGTGTCAGCTGCGTGCCGGTCGGGGCAAGCATCCAAATTGGGGTCATCCGGACCACGACGCCTGTGGTACGGGTTTTGTGGCCCGCCTCGGCAGTCCGGCCAACCACGACATCATTCAGTTCGCGCTGACCGCGCTCGAGCGCCTCACCCACCGCGGCGGTGTCGATGCCGATGGTGCCAGTGGTGACGGCGCCGGGCTGCTCACCTCGATCCCAGACGCCTTCTTCCGCGCCCGCGCCCAGGAGCTGGGTTTCGAGCTTCCCGAGCAATTTGGCCTGGGTTTTGCATTCTTGCCCGCCACGTCCTCCGTCGACGCTCGCGCTGCCGTCGAAGCCGCCGCCGACACCGAACGCCTCCGGGTCCTAGGCTGGCGCCGAGTACCCATTGCCACCGCATCGCTTGGCCGCCTGGCGCTGGAGACGATGCCGGAAATTTGGCAATTCTTCGTCGCGCCTTTTCATCCGACTCGTGCTGCCGCTCGCTTTGAATGGCGCCTGGCCCTGCTGCGCAAGCGCGCCGAATCCCTGTTGCCCCCGCGCTCGTACATTTGTTCGCTGTCCTCGCAAACTGTTGTTTACAAAGGGCTTCTGACGCCTTGGCAGTTCCCGCAGTTCTATGAGGATTTGCGCGACCCGACGTTCGCCGCCACCTTTGCGGTATTCCACCAGCGCTACTCGACGAACACCCAGCCGTCCTGGGATCTAGCGCAGCCGTTCCGCTATGTCGCGCACAACGGGGAAATCAACACTATCGTCTCCAACCGCCGCTGGTTGCGCGCCAAGGACCACGAACTTCGCGCCAAACTCACGGTCGGCCCCTGGTTTCGGGTGCTGGAAGAGAAGGTTAGCGACTCTGCCAGCTTCGACAACGGCTTTGAAGCCAAGCTCTTGGAGGGCTTTTCCCCGGAAGCGGCCATGCTGGCCATGGTGCCGCCCGCCTTTGAGAATGACCCCCTCCTTTCGCGCGACGTTCGGGCCGCGCTGGCTGCTCTGTCCCAAAATGGCGAGCCCTGGGACGGACCGGCCGCGCTGGTCTTTTCCGATGGCCAGTTTGTGGGCGCGAAGCTGGATCGCAATGGCCTCCGCCCCCTACGTTACACTCTGACTCACGACGGTTTGCTGATCGCCGGCTCCGAGACCGGCCTCATCGATTTCGAGGAATCCCGCATTGCCGAGCGCCAGCGCCTAGGGCCGGGCGAGATGATTCTCGCCAACCCGGTAACCGGGGTGGTTTACCGTTGGCGCGAAATCCTGAAGCGCCTGGCCACGCAGCAATCCAGAAACGCTTTGCCTTCTGTGCGCCAACTCGCCGCCACGGCCACCACCCCTGCGCCATCGATCGATGTGCCCAAGCGAGTAGCTGCTGCGGCTGGTTGGACCGAAGATCAATTTAAGATTCTCTTTTCCGCGCTGATCCATGGCAAAGAGGCCGATTGGAGCATGGGCGACGACGCTCCCCCTGCGTTTCTCTCGGCGCTACCTCGGGCTCTGTGGGACTACTGCAAACAGCGTTTCGCGCAAGTCACCAATCCACCCATCGATCCGCTGCGCGAATCCCACGTCATGTCTCTCGCCGTGCATCTGCCGAACGGCGTCGTTTTACCCAGTCCGGTGATCGGTGCGGGCCAGCTCGCGGAGCTTTCCGCCACTTTCGGCCCCGTTCATCGTGTGGACTTTACTTTTCCTGCCCAAAATGGAGTCCCGGGCGCGCGCTGCAGCATTGCTCAGCTCTCTACCCCTCTGAGCAGCAGCGGACGCCCGGGCCTCCTCCTCCTTTCCGATCGTGGCATCAGCGGCGAACGGGCCGCACTTCCCGCGCTGTTGGCTACCGCTACGCTGTGGAAGTCCATGGTGCGCGAGGGCCTTTGGGACGTGCCTTTGGTGGTCGAGTCCGCCCAGGTTTTTGATACCCATCATGTAGCCTTGCTGGTGGCCGCGGGCGCCAGCGCCGTGGTGCCCTATCTTGCCGACCAGTTCGCCGAATCGCTGGAGCCGGGCGGCACGGAACGCACCCGCGCCGCGATCAATGCGGGTCTGCGCAAAGTTCTCGCGCGCATGGGCGTCTCCACGCTGGCGAGCTATCGCAACAGCCACCTGTTTGAGATCGTGGGTCTTTCCGAAGACTTCTGCGCTGAATTTTTCGAGGACGTCGCCGATTTCCCGGGGCAGAAGAGTCTCGACGATCTGTTGGCCGACTACCTGCGAATGCACAAAGCGGGCTTCTCTGCGGTCTCCGATGATCTCGCCGATGCGGGCCTGTTCCGCTTCCGCAAGGGCGCCGAGCTGCACGCCAACTCGCCCGATATCGTGCGCCGCCTTCACGCCCACGTCCGCGCCCCGGACGCCGCAAAGTACGCCGCATTTGAAGAATTGGCCGATAATCACGGTCCCATTTTTCTTCGCGATCTGTTGGAAACGGTGCCGTCGGCGCCCGTTCCCGTCGAGGAAGTCGAGCCGCTGGAAGCCGTAGTGAGCCGGTTCAGCACCCAGGCGATGTCTCTGGGCTCGCTCGGCCTGGAAGCCCATCGCACCCTCGCGCTAGCCATGAACGCCCTCGGCGGCCGCAGCAACACCGGCGAAGGCGGCGAAGATCCCGCGATTTATCGGCACGAGCCCCACGCCGCCAACAAGATCAAGCAAGTCGCTTCCGGTCGCTTCGGGGTCACCGCGGACTATCTCGTCCACGCCCAAGAGCTCGAAATCAAGATGGCCCAGGGCTCCAAGCCCGGCGAAGGCGGCCAGCTACCCGCGCGAAAAGTCACCGAATACATCGCGCGCATTCGCCATGCGACGCCCGGCACGCCGCTCATTTCGCCGCCGCCCCACCACGATATTTACAGCATCGAGGATCTCGCTCAGTTGATCCACGACCTCCGCGCCGTGAATCCCCGCGCGCGCATCGGCGTAAAGCTCGTTTCCGGCTCGGGCGTCGGCATTATCGCCGCGGGCGTCGCCAAAGCCGGCGCCAACGTCATCACCATCAGCGGCCACAATGGCGGCACCGGCTCTTCGCCGCTCACTTCGATTAAGAACACCGGTTTGCCCTGGGAAATTGGATTGCGCGAAACGCACGAAACCCTGGTTCGCGCTGGCTTGCGTTCGCGTATCTCTCTCCGTGTGGACGGAGGCCTGAAATTCTCTCGCGACATTCTCGTCGCCGCGATTCTCGGCGCCGACGAATTCGGCTTCGGCACCGCCGCCCTGCTGGCCATCGGCTGCGTCATGGCCCGCCAGTGCCATCTGAACACCTGCCCGGTGGGCATCGCCACGCAGGACGAAACTCTCCGCATGCGCTTCAACGGCAAGCCCGAAATGGTGGTCGCTTATTTCCGTTCGCTCGGCGAAGAAGTGCGCCAGAAGATGGCGCAACTCGGTGTGCGCTCGCTCGGCGAGCTGCGCGGCTGGTACGATCGCCTGGGCACCCGCTCCGGAATGGATGCCTTCCTGGTTGTCCCGGTTTCCGAGAGCCGCCGGATTGCTACGCAACAGGTTCCCGTCGATCACACCATTGAGCCCGAGGATTCGCTCCATTTCGGGCATGCTCCGGGAGAACTTGAGGAAGCTCGACCCATCCACAATTCCGACCGCAGCGTCGGCACGAATCTCAGCGGAGAACTCATGCGCCGCCGTAGCCGCAACCAATCCGCTGGCAACGAGGAGATCACTCAGGCTTTCCAGGGCTCCGCCGGACAGAGTTTTGGCGCATTTCTAGCCGAAGGGGTCACGCTGAAGCTCTCCGGCGAAGCCAATGACTACGTCGGGAAGGGCCAGTCCGGGGGCACTATCGCCATCTCTGTCGGTTCCGCGGCCTCTCGGCGCGGCGATGTCCTGGCCGGCAACACCGTTCTCTACGGCGCCACCTCGGGCCAGCTCTACATCGCCGGACGCGCTGGCGAACGCTTTGCCGTTCGTAACAGCGGCGCCCTGGCGGTCGTCGAAGGCGTCGGACAGCACGGCTGCGAATATATGACCGGAGGCGTGGTCCTGGTCCTCGGTCCGTTAGGCTTGAATTTTGGCTCCGGTATGACCGGAGGCTTGGCCTACGTTCTGCGCGCCGAAGCCGACGAAGTGCTTCATCGCGAGTTCGTCACGGTTGCCGAACTGGACTCCAACGAAGAATCCTGGCTACGCCGAATTCTGGAAGAGCACCTGCACTTCACGGCCAGCCCTCGCGCCACTCGTCTGCTCTCGCGCCGGACCCCGCTCCCGTTCGTCCGCGTGCAGCCCGTACATTTCCAGGGCACCATCGAAGACACCTGGAAGCCCGTGCTCGCGCGGCTGAAGCAACGCGAACCTCTGCTCGTCGCACCGCAGGGTTCGCAGATTCCCCAGGCTGTCGTGCATGCCTGAGAACAGGACATTTACCACCGCTCTCGGCCTGGCGATTCGGCTATAATGGCCGTCGAACGGTTCGCTCATGGACTTTGACCAACTTGCCACTTTCGTATACGTCGCCAAACTGAAGAGCTTCTCGCGTGCAGGTCAGAAAGTTTTTCGCTCCCAATCCGCGGTCAGCGCGCAAATCCGCCAGCTCGAGCAAGCCTACCGCGCCAAACTTCTCGATCGTTCCGCCAAGTCCGTCGAGCTCACCCCCGCCGGTGAGGTCCTTTTCGAGTTTGCCGAGCGCCTGCTTCGTCTCCGCGACGAATCCATCCAGGTCGTAGCGGATCGCGGCAACGTAGTGCAAGGCCCGGTCTTATTCGGAGCCAACGAGGCCACCTGCCTCTATCTTCTCCCCGACATCTTCGCGGAATTTCAGCGCCGTTTCCCGCTCGTCCACATCAGCATTTATCGCAATTTCAGCCACAAAATCTTGCAGCGCATCGAAGATGGCTCTATCGACGTGGGCATCGTCACGTTGCCCACAAAGTCGCCCAATCTCAAAGTGCATCACATTCATCGCGACCGTCTTCGCTTCATGGTCAGCACCCGTAACCCGCTGGCGAATCGCTCAAAAATCACCCTCGAAGAAGTCGCCGGCCAGCCGCTCATCTTTCCCCGGACGGGCTACACTCGCCAGGTCCTGGACAAGCTCTTCCGCCCGTATCGTTCGCGCATTCAAGTCACCATGGAACTGCCCAGCATCGGCATGATCAAGCGCTTCGTGGCCGCCGACGCCGGCGTCTCCTTCATCAGCGAAAGTTTTGCCAAGGATTACATCAAAGCCGGCGAAGTGAAGCTCCTAACGGTTGAAGGCGTAGACATCTGGCGCGAACTCGGCCTCGTCTACCGCCGCGACCGCAGCCTCCCGCGCGCCGCCCAAGCACTGATCGCCCTCATCCGCGAGCACCGCAAAGGCTCAGAAAACTCCGCAGCCGCTTCCGATTAACGTTCCGCGGTCCACAGTTCATACCCTGCGACGGGCCCTTGTAGGGGCACGGCATTGCCGTGCCCGTCTTGGATGCTCGCTGCGAACGTGCAGGCTTCTTGTTGGCACGAGCTTTGTGGGTCGTGGCTTCAGCCACGACATAGACACCCTCCCTCACCGCGCTTCAGCGCCCGGAGTTATCCTCGCGCACCCTTCGCACGCATCTCTCACAACGCGTGTTCGCGGTTCCCCTGTAGGGGCGCAGCACTGCTGCGCCCCAAGCGCCCAGGCGATAGCTTTGCAGCACTGTTTGGGTTCGCGTCAAAAAAAGCGAGATACCGTCATTCTAACTGTCCGAAATCGTAGAAGGATCAACACTCAAGAGGTAGAAAGAGAATTGAGTCGCGAACGCGCTCTCTCAGCGCACGTTGAAATCCAAGCTAGTAATCGCTCTCGAAATCACATTCTCCTGAATCTGTATCAGGTCCGAGTCCGCGTAAGTCATACCCAGCGCCGTAAGAATATCGTTGCCCCGCGCAATCACCACCAGCGTTCCGGACCAGTCGTGCGCGTCCGCCTTGCCTCGATAGCGATACTCCACCGCCGGCAATCCGCCCACCACCGTTTTTTGCTGCGAAATCTGCCGGTAGTCATCATACACATCGCGCAGCCGCTTCTCCACGGACGTCGCCGCCGCATCCAAAGGCTGCTTGGTCTTTTCCCGCCCGACCACCATCAGGGTCGATTCGTTGAACGTGCCCATCGCCACGATGGCATTCGGCAGTGTCGTCCGCGCGTCGTCGATCACCTGCCAGCTCGGCGCCTTATACATGCGGAAGCCATGCGTGTAATTCGTGTAAGTGTTCCCCTGAACCTCTTCGCGGTTGGCGGGAATCTCAGGCGCCGGAGGTGGAGGAGCCGCCACAGGCAAGGCCAAAGCGCTAGTTGCAACCGCCGGCGTTGCGGTAATCGAGGGCGCCGCAGGTTTCGCGCCAGGCGCAACAGCCCGCAATTCCGGTCTCACCGCCGCATTCGACAACCGGGGCGCTGGTTTCTCGATGGTCGACTCGATCGCAGGTTCGACGCTCGGCTGCGCATCCGCCGCACCGCTCATCTTCACCTGTTCTTGCTCGGGATTGGCCGCTTCGGGCCGCGCCTGTTTCTTGGAAGCTGGAGCCGGTTTTGCCTCGGTCTTCGCCGCATCCGAAGCCATCGGCAGGATCGCCGCGATCTTGTCTTTCTGCACCAACACAAATCCAAAGTCGGTCTTGACCTTGAACATGTTGTTGTCGAACGCCACGATCACGCCATAGAACGTCTTCCCGTCCTTGAGCTGTATTTCATCCGCCCAAACAGGAAGTGCCGCTAGGCAAATCGCACCCACTAGGAGGCCGCGCTTACAGGGAACGCCCATGATCGGAGTATGGCCTCGCCCCGCACCCTGCGCAATCCTCGCCCGCACCCTGGTGTCCCCTTTGTTACCCCACCATGAGCGCTGCCGTCCCGCGCCTATGAAGGCGCTAGGCTTTAGCCCGGCGAGCCTTTCTTAGGCTCAAACCCGCGCGTCCACCGCCAAACTCGCCATGGCGAACCCCAAACCCCCGGCGCCTTCCGTCACGGCCTCAGCATGAACGCTCGTCACGTTGAGCTTCACCGACGCCACAGCCACGGAACGCGCCTCCGCCCGCCCAAATAACTCCATAGTGGCTTCCAGCAGTTCCGCAGCGTCGGATGTCGGCCTTGCTAAACGCATCCGGTACAGTGTCGCCACGCCATCCGTGTACTCCACCCGCAACCCGATCGCCTTGGCTTGACGCCAACTCGCCCGCAGCGCCTCCCCAGCCCGCCGGGTCACATACTCGATCATCCCGCCGACTATGTCTTCATCGGGAACCTCATCGCCTGCGAAATGACGCGAGCTTTCCCAAATGCGCCTCCCCAAATCCTTCCCAAGCACGGTTTCCAGCGCCTGCCGAGGCACACCTCCCAGCTCATCCACCATGCTATCCCGGCGTCTCACCACAGCCAACGCGCCCGGTTCCGCAGCGCCGCCCCGCGGCTCCGCCTTCATCGCCGAGATCAAAGTGTCCACGCAAGTTCCCATGCTATCCTCCGGCAGAAACGGCCCATGTCTCCTCAGCCGAAGCGCCTGCCCCGACTGGTTACGGTCGACGGCTCGGGAGAGCCTAGGGAGGCAATGGAGCCGCCGACCGTTTCCGGGTTTCCTCTACCACCGCCACTATAGCGAATAAAAAGCGAAAGTCAAGAGCAAATTAGGACCACTTAGCTCCCGAACCTCTAAATAACAGATTTTATTGCATTTATTCTGCTGTGTTGGAAGAGCATCGGTTTGTTGAGTCGTGGCTAGCGGACTCTGTCTGAATCCGTATAAAGAGCGTATCTTCGCTTTCATGGCGTTTGACTATTCGTATGCGTTTTCGTCCTATTTGGACGAAAGTTTTGACATGCGGCAGGCCGGGCTCTTTGCGGTCGGTGGCTTAATAGCGCAAGGTCCGGCCTTGTATGAATTGAATAGAAAATGGGAAAAACTTTGTAAGGATCATGGCATTGGTTATTTTAAGGCATCTGAATGCGAGCGAGGGAAAGGCGAGTTTAGGAAGTATGTAAGGGTTGAGGGCAGTCCAACGCCTGAAGAAAAGCAAGTTGTGAGTGCGATCAGTGAACAATTCATACGATTAATTTTGTCGGAGCAAGTGGTTGGCCACGGAATTACCATCAATCAAAGCGAGTTTTATACTGCTATTAAAGACCCCGCTTTCAAAGTCATTTTGCATGATAGTCCCTACCGATTAGCTTACGATCTCGCAATGATTCAGTGCGCATGGATGATGAAGACCTTACAGAAAGACTTGATTGAGACTTCGCTGTTTGGAACGCGAACTAAAAACCCCCATGTTTCATTTGTCTGTGATGAGCACGAAGAGCACAGTCCATTAGCAAATGTCGCATATCGAGAATTGAAACAGAGCAATCCTGAGGCAGAGCAATACATGGCTTCCTATTCCTACGCGGACGAGAAAAAATTGCCAGTACTCCAGGCGGCTGATGCAATTGTTTATATAGTGCGACGGTCTTCAAAAGTCGGATTAGGATTATGGCCAGGAGATTTTCCACCGGAATTCAAACTCTTGGAACAAGGGCATCGAATGGGGCTCATACAGCACGCGGGGAAAATAAATTTTGAAAACATGGTCAAAGTTCAAAAACCAGGACAGCCGTACGATTTAAGTGACATCATGGAGCATGTGTTTCACGCGGATATAAAATTCAAATCATGAAAGCAAAAGCGATTTCCAAGAGGGGCGACTCGATCGCTATTCTCCGGCTTTCAGAACAGTAATCCCCTTCAGCATCTTCACCCAGCGCGCCTGTCGCTTATCCCCCGGCACCACCAGCCGCAGCGGCCCCGCATCCGCCCCCAGCGCTTTCCCGTCAACGGTATCCACCACCACCACCTGCTCCCCCGCAAAATCCGCATCCATCTCCGCCAACGAAAACGCCGCGTGATACCCGTCCCCCGCTTCCGCCACCAGGACCAGCGTCATATTCTTTCCGCGCAGGTCCCCGCCCTGTGGCGCACCAGCTTTCGCCAAAACCGCCTGCAGCGCCACGCCTTCAAACTCATGCGCCGCCCCGTCGTGATCCTTGGCCGTCGCCTTCGCCCGCGGCATAGCCTTCAAATCCGCCGCCGTCAACCGCAGCTCTTGCTTTACCGCGCCCTTCACGACTAGCGCCACCGTGTCGGCCGCAGGCGCCGCAGTCTGCGCCGCCGCTATCCCGGCGATCGCTCCGGCAATCATCAACCCCAACAATCCCATCGTTTTCCGCACAGCCATAAGCCTCACCTCATCCCGAAAAAAAAGAAGCCCCGCCTTTCCTTCTCTGAAAGGCAGGGCCTCATTCTAACAATCCAGCGAAATTCCGCCAGCGAACCAGCCAGCTACGCCGCGAACAGCTGCCGGAAGGTCCAGAACAAAAATCCCGACAGCATCATGGCCACCGGCAGCGTCAGTACCCAGGCCATCAGCAGATTCCGCACCGTGGCCCACTGCAAGCCGGTGCGATTCGCCGCCATGGTTCCCGCTACGCCCGACGACAACACATGCGTCGTGCTCACCGGCAAACCGAACCAGTCCGCCGCGCCGATCGTGGCCATCGCGGTAATCTCGGCCGCCGCTCCCTGCGCGTACGTCAGGTGATTCTTACCGATTTTCTCGCCCACGGTCACCACGATGCGCTTCCATCCAACCATCGTGCCCAACCCAAGCGCCAGCGCGACCGCCACCTTTACCCATAGCGGAATGAATCGCGTCGAGTGGTCCACGTGCGTCTTGTAATTCTTCAAGACCGCCGCGTCGGCCGCTGCTATCGCCGGCTTCCCGGACTTCTGCATCAGTCGCAGTGCCTCGCTCACCACGTACATGTCGTTCCTGAAGTTGCGCACCCGCTCTTGCGGCACGTTCTTCAGTTCCTTGAACAGCGCCATTTCCGTCCCGATGCCGTTCACCAACTCGCGCATCGCCAGCATCGTCCCCGGCTTGAATTCCTTGGTGCGAATGAATTCCGTGACGTCTTCTCGCGGATCGCCGGTCACCGCCGCCGGCACCACGTACTTGTCCAACGTCTGCGCGGTCTGCTGCGACACGGCGATGAAATCCTGCGTTTCTCTTGCCGTTACCGCGTGGTTCAACGCATACGTGGTCGGCACGGTCCCGATCAGGATCAGCATGATCAACCCCATGCCCTTTTGCCCGTCATTCGATCCGTGGAAGAAGCTCACCCCCGTGCACGTCAGCACCAGCATCGCGCGAATCCACCACGGCGGCGGCTCCGTGCCCTTCGGGGCTTCGTACAGTTGTTGGTCCTTGACCAGGGCCTTCATCACCCCAAAAAGGCCTGCCGCCAAGGCAAATCCGAAGATCGGCGACAGCAGCAGCGACCTTCCGATTCCCGCAGCCTGTGCCCAATCCACGCCGCTAGTTCCGGTGCGTGCATTCATCAGTTGATTGGCGATGCCCACCCCGATAATCGACCCAATCAAGGTGTGCGAGCTGGACGCCGGCAAACCGAACCACCAGGTTCCCAGGTTCCACAAAATGGCCGCGACCAACAAGGCAAAGACCATTGCAAATCCCGCGCTGCTCCCCACTTGCAGAATCAACTCCACAGGCAATAGCGACACGATTCCGAACGCCACCGCCCCCGTCGAGCTCACCACCCCCGCGAAGTTCCAGAATCCCGACCATACCACCGCCACATGCGGCTCCATCGAATGCGTGTAAATCACCGTGGCCACCGCGTTCGCCGTGTCGTGGAACCCGTTCACAAACTCAAATCCCAGCGCCACCAGCAGCGCGGTTCCAAGCAAGATGTACGGCCAGGCGGACGCCATGCGGATGTCGGCAAGGTCTTTCGCGATGCTGGTGCCGATGAAAATCAATCCGCCGATCAGCACCGCGCCAAAGATGAGCATTCCCACTTTCCCCGGTCCCTTCGCCATTTTTTCGTGCAAGGCGTGTGTCGCCGGAGGCGCCGCTACTGCCGTTGCCGCGGGCGCTGCCGCTGCTGCTCTCGCTGCTGTCGCCATAAAGCTCCTGTCTTCGTTTGACGTCGGCCGACCTGGGGACACCCGGCCAGCGTGGGGATGCCGCTTTATACGAGACAAGTGTTACGGACGAATGAATATCCGGATGACGATCTTTCATAATCGCCGCGCAGGGTACTATGAGTTCAGAGGAGAAAAGGCGACTGTTCAGTGCCGCAGCAACGCCGAAGCGCACCACAGGATCGGCGCTTGGCCGTGCAGGTCGCCCGTAATCCGCGCCCGCTGGAGGTAGAAGTTCAAGTCGTGGTTCTTCCCGGTGCCTTCGCACACATTCCGGATCTCCGAGTTGGCGTCCAGATAGCTAATCAACCCCAGCCATCCCTTTCGCGCCGCTGGGCCGTAGGTCCCCTCATCTAACCATCGGTTCTTGACTCCCGTGATCATCGCGAACGTGAACATTCCAGTACTGGAAGTCTCCGGCCAAGCTTCCGGGTGGTCCAGGAGCTGCCGCCACAAGCCGTCTTTACCCTGGAAGCCCAGCAAGGATTTCATCATGGCTCGATAGCTGGCCATGATCCGAGCTCGTGCCGGATGCTTTTCGGGAAGCGAGCGCAGCAACTCGGTCATTCCTGCCGCGACCCAGCCATTGCCGCGGCCCCAGAAGAACGGAGCGTCAGGAGCATGGTAGAAAAGTCCATTCGGCTGTTGCAGTTTGTCCAGGTACGCGGACATTTCCAGCGCCGCGCGATCAATATATTTGGCCTCTCCCGTAGCCCGGTAGGCCTGCGCCTGCAGCAGCGTGATCATGAACATGTCGTCGATCCAGAATCGGGTTTCGCGGGTCAGCCCGTCCGAATTGGGTTCTTCCCACTGATTGTCCGCGATCATCTCGCCGCGCTCTAGGTAGCGCGGCTCTTTCGTCTCCATGTAAATTTCCAGCGGAATAGAGCCGAAGATCGAGTAATCCACATGGCGGCTCTGCAAAACCTGGGTCGATAGTTGCAGTGTTAGTTCCGCGTCGAACCGCTGGATGAGCCGGGAAGAAAGATCTTTGTCGCCGGTAAGTTGCGCGAAGGTCAGGGCCCCGTACCACGTGCAAATGGCCGGATAAATCTGACTCACCCCGGTTAGCCGCGCCGTCGAGGCGAACCGCTCCGCCACGCGTTTCCCGACTTCCTTCGGCGAAGCGCCCGCCGGCCAGTCGCGGAATTCCCTCTCCTGGGCCAGGCAGGGGACAACCGCCGTCGAGATCGCCATGCTCAGCGCCACGCACCGAGCCACACGAACCGCCACAAGCGGCAGGACTGTGCGTCTGAAAATCACAAGAGCCTCCAGTCAGACTTGAAGTATAGACCACACGAATTGGCGTCCGGGCATTTCTCGGCCACGAAACCTCGCGATTCGCAGGCACATCAAGCCGCGACCTATTCCATCCACTTCTTGTTCTTGACAATCCTTGTTCCGCGATAGAGGCTTGCCACTCATGAGCCTCTTTCCAGTGCTGTTACTCTCATTTCTAATTGGCGTCGTTGCTGGCCTCCGCTCGCTGACCGCGCCCGCGGTCGTAGCTTGGGCCGCCCATCGCCGCTGGCTGGAACTTCGCTATTCGCCGCTGGCTTTCCTGCACTCCCCAGCGGCTTGGATCATCTTCGCCGCCCTGGCACTCGCCGAGCTCGTCGCAGACAAACTCCCCGCGACGCCCAGCCGCACACAACCTGTAGGGCTCGTAGTGCGCTTCGTGACCGGCGGACTCTCGGGCGCCGCGGTCTCGGTGGCAGGCGCGCATTCACTCGCCCTCGGAGCCATTCTTGGCGCAATCGGCGGCATCGCAGGCGCCTTCGCTGGCTACCAAGTTCGCACCCGCCTAGTGAGCGCCCTAAAGGTCCCGGATTTTGTCATCGCTATTCTGGAAGACGCGTTTGCGATCGCCACGGGTCTCTTCATCGTCTCCCGGTAGTACAGACACTCTTGCCTGCCCTGAGCCTCGATGGGTCTGTGCCAACTGTATGAGTGCCACCGATGTTCCGTCGAGCAAGTTAACCCCGGAGTCCGAGTCTCTCGTTTGGCCCATCAGGCGAGTAAACTTCGAGCCCGACCTGAACCTCTAATCCGACTGGAGCCTCCCAATGACCACCGCCGACCACTACCAATCCATCGTCATCGGTTCCGGTCAAGGTGGAACTCCGCTCTGCCGCACCCTGGCCGAAGCCGGTCTGCGCACCGCACTGATCGAGCGCGAGCATATCGGTGGAACCTGCATCAACGAAGGCTGCACCCCGACGAAGACCATGGTCGCCAGCGCCCGCTTAGCGTACTTGTCACACCGCGGGCCCAATTATGGCGTGCACACCGGAGACGTGCGCATTGACATGCAGCGCGTCCGTCAACGGAAGCGCGATATCGTCGATAGCTTCCGCAACGGCAGCCAAGCTCGTCTGGAAAAAACCAAGAACCTTGACGTTATCTTCGGGGAAGCCAGGTTCACTGCCTCTAAGTCGATCTCTGTCCGCCTAAAAGACGGCACCCAGCGAACCCTGACCGCGGACCGCATCTTCATCAACGCCGGCTGCCGCCCCGCCGCGCCTGCTCTCGAAGGCCTGAAGGACGTCCCCTTTCTCAACAGCACATCGATCATGGAACTTGACTACGTCCCCGAGCACCTGTTGGTTCTCGGAGGTGGTTACGTGGGCCTCGAGTTCGGTCAAATGTTCCGCCGCTTCGGCAGCCGCGTCACCATCGTCCAATCCGGCAGCCAATTGCTGTCCCGCGAGGATACCGACATCGCCACGGAGGTTACCGCGATCCTAAAGCAGGACGGCGTCGAGGTTCTGTCGAGCACCAAAGCGGAGAGCGTCGCCAGGTCCGGCGTGCAAATCGAACTAACGGTCCGCAGCGCCAACGAATCGCGCTCTCTCAAAGGCACCCATTTGTTGGTGGCCACTGGGCGAGTACCCAACACCGATACCCTGAATATCTCCGCGGCAGGCCTCATCGCCGACAATCGCGGCTTTCTCAAAGTGAACTCCAAATTGGAGACCATCGTCGAAGGTGTCTACGCGTTGGGCGATATCAAGGGCGAACCGGCCTTCACCCACATTTCCTACGACGACTTCCGCATCCTGCGCACCAATCTGATCGAAAAGGGCAGCGCCACCACGGACGGCCGCTTCGTTCCCTACACGGTGTTCATCGATCCGCAGCTTGGCCGCGTGGGGCTGACGGAATCCGAGGCCCGCGCGCAAGACAAAAAATTCCGTGTCGCCAAGATGCCGATGAGCTACGTAGCTCGCGCCCTCGAAGTCGACGAGACCCGCGGTTTCATGAAAGCCATCGTCGATGCCGCCACCAACCAAATCCTCGGCGCCGCCATCCTTGGCCTCGAAGGCGGCGAAATCATGTCCATGCTGCAGTTAGCCATGATGGGCAAGCTCCCTTACACCGTCTTGCGCGAAGCCACCTTCGCCCATCCTACTCTCGCCGAATCTCTCAACAATCTCTTCACTCATTTCGACCCGTAACTCAAGAGTGCCAGGAAGGTCAAAGATCGGGCGTCTTGTTTTCTTGCAGGATGTTGCCGCCATCGACCACCAAAGATTGCCCGGTGATGTAGGAAGCATCGGGCGACGCCAGGAAAAATACGGCTGCGGCTACTTCGTCTGGTGTGCCCGCACGGCCTGCCGGCGTGTGCAAGGCGGCAAGTCGCTCACTTTCAGTGGAAGATGCCGTGGCGATCCACCCGGGCGCCACAGCGTTGATCGTGATACCGTCCCGCGCGGTTTCCAAGGCGACCGCCCGCATCATTCCGTCCATCGCCGCTTTTGCGGCTCCGTAGGCCGCCGAACCGCGATTACTTACCAGCGGTCCGGTCACCGAAGAGACATTCACGATGCGTCCGTATTTTCGCTGCGACATTCCGGGCAACACGGCGCGGGTCATCAGGAACGCGGTGTGCAGTGTGATTTCGATCTGGCGTTGCCAGTCGGCGTAGGTCGAGTTTTGCAGTGTTGTGCTGTCGATCGGCCGCCCGGTTTGCGACATTCCAGCGTTGTTCACCAGAATGTCGATTCGTCCGGTCCGTTCAAGCACGGAATCGACCAGCCGCCGTGCGGCGGCTTCGTCGGTGAGATCCGCGACAAATGCCAGCAACCGATTCCCGCTCGCGTCGAGTTCCTGCGCCCGGGCGTGAATGCGCTCCGTTGTGGAAGTGATCGCTAGGTGCGCTCGCGCGGCGTGCAGCCTTTTCGCGACAGCGAAGCCGATCCCTTCCGCGCTCCCCGCGCCGGTAACCAGCGCCGTTTGTCCGTTTAAATCTATTGGCATACGCGACGAACTACTTTTCTCCCAGATGCACCGAAGGCTTGATCGTTCCTTTCGCGCGTGCCACTTTCAAGAGTTCCGGATAGAACTGCACGAAGGAGTGTTCTACGGCGGCGTTCTGTTCGTGACACTGCCAGCAATCGTTCTTCCCGGGTGCTATCGCGCTGGCGTTCTTGGCATCGGGGCTGAAGCCGAAATACGCCCAGGTGTCGGGAAAACGCTTCTCGTCTTTCACCTCGACGGCAAGTCCTTCCAGATGTTCTTGATAGGAACCATGTTGGTTGATCGATCCGTGCGAGGTCGAGCTGTATTCCTCCAGAACGAAAATCGTTTTGTCTGGCCATTTGCCGTTGGCCAGGAAATACTCGTACGACGAGGGATTCACGAAGCCATTGGTAAAAGTCGGGTTCGGCGAGGCCGCTGCCGCCGGGCTGTAGCTCATGCCGAAGCCGGAGGAAACGTAAACCCATCGCCGGTAATCCGCCGGACGAGCCAGTTTGCCATCGGAACTAAATTGCGGCCCATCCGAAGTGGCCGCGGCAGCCGCGGCGCTGCGGTTCGGCCGCAAACCAATCGCCGCCAGCACCAAGCCTGCTGCCAGAACCACAAACACTCTTCGCATAACGCCTCCTTTTACCCCTGGCCCGCGAGCGTCCTGCCAATATGTCGCGGTACGCTATAGTTGTAGACGGCATAACCTTCACGGCGTTTCCATTTCGTGTTCGCCGGCCTCGCAAAGAGTGGCGTTAGCCTCTTCCGCAGGGGCGCGGCGGCGATTGGCCAGGCCGATGCCCACGAGCACCAGTGCGCCGCCAAGAAGCTGGGCCCCGGCGAGCGGTTCGGCCAGGAGCCACGCGCCCAGCACAGCAGTTAAGGGAACCTGCGCCAGCAGGGTGATGGAAGTCACCGTGGCAGGGAGATGCCCGAGCGCGTAAGTCAACGCCAAGTAGCCCCCCAGCTGCGAGACGAGTCCGAGCCCCAATAGCGCGGCCCAAGATCGGCCCGCCGGAATTGCCAGCGAAGTGCCCAGGACCAGATTGATCGCAAACAGGAAGATGGCGCCCGACAAAATGGCCAGCCGCAGGAAGACCAGTGTACTGGTCGTCTTGCGGACCCGTTCTGTGGCCATCAGGTAGACCGCGAAGCAGGCGGCTGCACCCAGCGCCATGGCGTCGCCGGAGCCAAAGCTGAGGTGCCGGGACATATCGGCCCAAACGATAACCAGGGCCCCAGCGAACGCGCAGAGCAGGCCCAGCCAAAAGGCCAGCGGGGGCCGTTTCCCGAAGAAGAACCAGCTGAGCAGCCCGACGACGATCGGCATGTTGTTGCCGAACAAGGTGGCGTTAGCGACCGAGGTGCGAAGAATCGAGGTGTTGTAGAGCGCCAGGTCCAGGGCGAAGAACAGTCCTCCAATCGCAATGATGGCCAGGGTTTTGAGGCTGACGCTCGGCGAGCGGCGGTCGAAAAGCCACGTGGGCAGCAACACCACGGCGGGAATCAGCATGCGATAGAAGCCCGAAGCGGGGCCGGGCATGTCCGTCCAGCGAACGAAGATGGCCGACCAGGCGATACACAAGATGCCCACCAGCAGCGCGAAGTAAGGCCAAAACCCATGTGAATTGCGCGCCTCCAGCAGCGGTGCGGCGATCGCTGCTCCAGAATTTCGTTGATCGAGAGTCATCGCTGAAGTATCGCACACAGCGATGGTCGCCTATCAGCGGCCCGGTTGGCGGCCAGCAGACAAATTGTCCGGTCTCTGGCAGCGCCGGTTTTGCAGTTCGCCGAAGAAGGCGATTTGGTGAGCGCTGAATACGCCGCACCTGGCCATGCGCGTGCGTGCCGCGAGGCAGCCGATTCCATCCGATGAGACTTTTTCGCGCGGCGAATCGCGCTACCCTTTGTAATTCACTTTCTTGAATTCGACGCGGTAGTAGTGCGCCGGGAAATTATCTTTATTTTCGAAGGAATGCGGCGGCTGGGGACCCGTGCGGATAGCCATTGGAAACTTGGCGGATTCGAATTTTCGCTCCACAGGAAAGGTCTGGCCGTCGTGAGAAGTCTCGACGCCTTTGGGTTGCGGCTCGAAGAAGAGGAGCGCTGCGGGCCAGAGGGTTTCGCCCATGGCTTGTTTTTGATTGGGCGGGACGGTCACTTCGACGAAGCGCAGGTCGTAGGTTTCAAAGAGAACTTTGTCGGTTTGCTGCGAGGTGATGACCAGATCCATGGAGGGCGGCCAACTCCAAGATGCCACCTGGACGGCGGGTTGCGTGTGGATGCCGTCGTTGCGGAAGATCATCGCGCCGTTCTTGCCGGGGCACTCAAACGGGATTTTCTTGAACTCCACACGATAGAAATGCTTGGTGAAGGTGTCGAGGTTCTCAAAGGCGTGGGGAGCCTGGGTGCCCGCGACGGTCAGGGCGGGGAAGGGAGCGTCGGCGGGGACTTCGCCGCCGGGTGGCGTGGGGGTACCGTCGGTGCCGTGGTCGCGACCGAGAGGTTGCGCTTCGTCCTGAAGAAAAATGGAAAGCCATTGGTGGTCGTGCTTGCTATTCATGGTGTGCGGAGGGGTGTGCACGTCGAGAACGCGGATTTTGCTGTCTTCATATAGGACGATGTGATTTTGCGGGTCGGCGGCGACGGCGTCGAGCGAGTCTGGCCAGGGCCAGCAGCCAGAGGAAGCCTTGTCTTGCGCCTGGGTGTTCGGGATCGTGAAGAGCAGCAACGCCGCCATCGCCAGGAATAACTTGCGCGCTTTCATGGTTCTTCCTCCGAACCTTGAGGGACTTTGCGAACTGAACTTTCTCGCTGCTCTTTGCGGCACCACCGTACGCCAGACGCGATGTAGCGTCAATCTTTGGCAGGCTTCCCGAAGTTGTAGCGGCCGCTTTCCGTCTACCCTGATCCTCGAAGGGCAGCGGGCGCCTGGCTAGGTCGCTACCCAACCCATACCAGAAACGATCCGCGTCTCCAAATTAGGACACAGCCCACGGCCGCAGCTGGCGAAGGAATGTTGCAGGTGGAGACCGAGGCTCTTGAGTAAGTGCAGGGTACGGCACAGAGCGATCCAAGGCGCTTGTTATCTTGGCGTTGCGCCACGATGCTGTAGTTGCGGCGGTACGCCGACAAGGCCGGTGGAGTTTGCTCGTGGGAAGCACGCTTGGGAACAGGATCTTGGGCTGGGCTGTTTGCGCAGTGGTTGCGTGCACCGGCCCGAACTCGTCTTGGGCACAGAACGGTGCTCCCAACCCAGCACAGAATTCCGCACAAGATGCGCCACAAAACGGAGCGCAAAACCCAGGACAAAATTCGCCGCCCGCTGGCGGGCCAAAGGCGCCGCTAGGCGTGGTGCAGCAGGCCAACCGGGCCCGGCTAGGACCGAGCGCGGTTAGCCAGGGCGCTACACTCTACGCGGGTGAGACGCTGAGCACCGATTCCGAAGGTCTATTAGAACTACAGATTGGGAGTTTGCGTTTTGGTCTACCTGAAAACAGCCAGGCGGCTTTCCATCCACGAACGAATGGTTCGGTGGCCGAACTGGCAAGAGGGACGCTGACGTTCAAAAGAGACGCCGACGGAGCCGATCTCGAAATTGTGGCGTCGGATGTGAGGATCGTTCCCGAGGGAGACGGCGCGGTGATGGGGCAAGTCACGATCGTCTCGCCGTGCAAGATAAAAGTTACAAGTTTGCTGGGCCAGCTGGATGTGGTTTCCGGGAAAGAGAAACACACCATCAAGGAAAAAGAAACATATTCGGTGATGCCCGAAGTGACCGTGGTCGATGTGCAGGCGCGGATTTCTCCGGATGATACGGATTATCATCGATCGCATTCGCACAAAGCCTGCGCGGCGGGATATTTTCCGCGCGGCGGTCCGCCAGGGAGCGCGGGGTCCAGCCGGTTTTTGTTGCTGGCGGGGACGGTTGCAGGGGTGGCCACGGGAGTGGGCGTCTACCTGGCCACGGAAAGTCCAGACAAGCCCTGAGCCCTCCGGCGATGTTGCGGCAGGATTCGCCGAGCCGATCAAATCATCGCGATTAAATTGAACGCGCGCACGGCCGATAGGCCGCAGGGCCTTACCCTGTTCGGTTGCGCCTGTAGGCGCGCCATTCGTCGGCGGTGATCTCCCACATTTCTGCAGGCCAGCGACCGGAGACGTAGTCTCGCTCCCCGGTGGCCACGACGCGCATCCCCTGTTTTTCGGAGATGCGGCGCGAGGCCGCGTTGGCAATTGCTTTAGGAACGCGCAGAACCGGAAATTGGAGCGTATCGAACCAATAGCCGGTGGCGACTTCGCACGCTTCGGTCATCAGACCCTGTCCGTGCCAGGGCAGACCAAGCCAGAAACCGCGATTCTCATCCCCACCTTTGATTAAGCTGATGCAGCCGATCAATTGAGCGGTTTCTGTCTTGAGCCGTAGCGTCCAGTGCCACTGCTCGCCTCGCTCGACCGCGGGTACGGCCATGTCGCGGTAGTAGGTATGAGCACCATCGGGAGGATAGGGCCAAGGCACGACGTTCGCGAGATAGCGGACGATCTCCCAGTGCGGGAAGAGGATTTGGGTTTGCGCGGCGTCCGCGATCTCGAGCGGGCGAAGGAAAAGGCGTGGGGTTTCGAGTGTAGGCGTCATGCCGACCGGTTTTATTCGCGCGGCGTATCCAAGTGTACTGTGTAGCTGACGCCTCAGCCCCGAAACCGTGACGCCGCTCTCACACGTATCGCGGGTCTACATTTCGCGGAGGGCTACGGATATTGGGCGGGTGGCGGCACGAATAGCCGGCAACAGGCCACCGAGGACACCCATGAATAGAGCGAATATGATGCCTTTGACCAGGAGTTCGGGCGTGATCTTAAAAGCAAAGGCGAGATGCGAAAAGGTTTGCAGGTTCATCGCGCCAGTGGTGAGCCCGTTCAGCGGTAGCACAGCGACGCAGCCGAGCAGACCACCGATAAAGGAAATCAACAGCGCTTCAATCACGAACGAGATCACGACGGAAGGGCCGCCAAAGCCGAGCGCGCGCATGGTGGCGATTTCGCGGCCGCGCTCAGAGACGGCGGAGTACATGGTGTTCAGGGCGCCGAAGACTGCGCCGATGGCCATAATCGATGCCACGAGTCCGCCAAGGACCGTAATCAGCGTAGTGAGGCGGGTGGACTGCTTCGAGTAGTAGTCGATTTCACGAGTCACGTCCACGTTAAGGCGCGGATCGGCAGTGGCTGCGTCCCTAAGCTGCTGGAGCGCGGCGGGCGAAACGAGATGAACGGTGATGGATTGAAAAAGAGTGTCCGGGCGATTAAACGCCGGGCCAATGAGATGCGCATCGCCCCAAATCTCAGAATCGAAAGCGCTGCCGTTCGCGTCGAAGACGCCGACAACTTGCCAATGGGCGGTGCCGAGGCTGATGGTGTTTCCAACCGTGAGGCCGGAATACGAGATATTGGCGTTTTTTCCGACGATAACTTCGTTGAGCCCCGGCCCGAACATACGGCCCTGTACCATCTTGAATTTGCTGCGGATTTGCAAAACGTTTTTGGAAACGCCGCGAACCTGGACATTGGCGTCCGTGCCGGTGGAAATGAGAGGGATAGGTGCGACGAGCACGACTTCGGGAGTGACCAGAGGCCCGTCGGGGCCACGGGCAATTCCCGGGGCGTCCTGGATGATTTTCACAGTGTCCAGAAGGACGCTGCCGGTCATTTCCGAAGTAGCGCCGGCGCGCATGATGATGGCGTTGTCTTCGGAACCGGAGGAGACCAGCGTGGCCTTAAAACCGCGCGCCAAGGAGAGCATGGCTACGAAGACGCCGACGGTGCCGGCAATGCCCAGCACGGCGACGATGGCCGACGTCCAGCGCGCCCTTACGCTCCGGAAGTTGTAGACGATGGGAATAGCCATGTTCAGACCCTCCGAAGCGCAGTCACGACGCGCATGCGCATGGCGCCGATGCCGGGCAGAAGGCCGCTGGCAACACCAACGAAAACCGCGAAGACCAGGCCAAGTGACAACACGCTGGCAGACAAGAGTAGAGGGGGCAGGAGGCCATTCAAAGCCGCTCCCACAACGGGGATCGCGAGAATCGCGAGACCCAGCCCGATTAAGCCGCCGATTAGGGCGATCACCAACGATTCCGCGAGAACGAAAAAGAGCACCGAGCGGTCCGAGAAGCCGATGGCCTTCAGCACGGCAAGCTCTCCGGTCCGTTCCCGGACGGAAATCGCCATGGTATTGCCGGTGACCAGGAGCAAGGTAAAGAAAACGACGCCGCCAATGGTCAGGATTAGGAATTCGATGTTCCCAAGTTGTTTAGCGAATCCCGCTTGGAAGGCCGATTCGGTTTCCGTCTTGGTTTCAGTGGAGGAGTTGGCGAAGCCAGTATCGATGGCCTTGGCGACGCGAACGGCGTCATCCGGAGAATCCAACTTCAAAACATACCAGCCGATCTGGCCCTTGATGACGGCAGGTATGTTTTCGTCAAAATACTTCCACTGGAGCCAGAACTGGCTCTCGTCCCCACCGGGATGCTCATTCTTGTAGATACCGTCGAGATTGAACTCCCAAGTTTTGGTGGGGCCGTACAGGGCGTTTTTCAGCGGAATACGATCGCCCACTTTCCAGCCGAAGCGTTTGGCGAGCCCAGCTCCCACGACAGCGCCCTGACGGTCATTTACGAAATTGGTCCATTGATCGTCGGGAACGCGCATCTCGGTCATAACTTGGCGCTGATTTTCCGGGTCAATGACAAACTGAGGGAAAAAATTCTTCTCGTCTTGATAAACGCCGCCGAACCAATTGTTGTGGGTGACCGCTTTGACGCCCTCGAGGCGCAGGATTTTGTCCCGGTACGCAAGAGGCATGGTGTTAATGAGGCCGGTGCGGTTGATGATGACCAGGCGGTCGGCGCCCGCGAGTTCGGTGCCGCGGCTAAAAGCGCCTTTCACCACCGCGAGGAAAGTGAAAAGGAAGAGGGCCACGGCGAAGGAGCCAATGGTCAGAATCAGGCGCACCTTCTTGCGAAAAAGATTGGCGAAGATGAGGCGGCTGAATTTCATGCGGCACCTCCGGCCAGGACCGGCTGGGCAGACTTGGCGCCCTCCACGAGGAGACCTTTCTCCAGGTGCAGAGTGGTGTGGGCGCGAGCAGCGACCAGCGGATCGTGCGTGACCATCAAGATGGTCTTGTTATATTTGCCGACCAGTTCCTCGATCAGCAGCATGATTTCGTCGGCGCTCTTGCGGTCGAGGTCGCCGGTGGGCTCGTCGCAAAGCAAGAAAGTGGGGTCGGAAACGATGGCGCGGGCGATGGCCACGCGCTGCTCCTGTCCGCCGGAGAGTTGCCGGGGATAGTGATTCATGCGTTCCGCGAGACCCACGACGCTGAGGGCGGTTTCCACGTGCTTGCGGCGATCGGACTTCGAGAGCTTGGTGAGCAGCAGCGGCAGCTCGACGTTTTGAAACGCCGTCAGCACGGGGATGAGATTGTACATCTGGAAGATGAAGCCCACGTGGCGGGCGCGCCATTCGGTCAGCTTGCTGCTGGACATGTTGGTGATTTCGTCGCCCGCGACGGTGATGCTGCCGTGGGTGGGCACGTCCAGGCCGCCGAGCAAGTTGAGGAGCGTGGTCTTGCCGGAACCGCTGGGACCCATGAAAGCGACGAAATCGCCCTTGTCCACGTCCAAGTTGAGTCTTTGCAGGACGAGGATTTCCTCACCGCCACGGCGGTAAGTCTTGTCCAGACCGCGGACCTGGATCAGGCTGTTTGTCTTTCCCGTGCCGTCCACTCGAATCATGAGTTAGAGCTCCTATTTCTTGATCGCGATGATTTGACCATCGTGTAGATCGGGCGGGCCCTTTACGACCACGGTATCTCCAGCCGCAAGGCCCGCAATAATTTCCGTGTCGGTGCCACGGTTGCCGCCCAGGGTGACCGCGCGGCGTTCGACACGATCATCCTTAACGAGAAAGACGATTTTCTTGCCGTTGTCGTCGCGAACGGCGCTCTGGGCGATGACAGCGGCGGGCCCCGCGGCGCCGGTGTTCTTGGACGTTTCGCCGCCAAGGAAGGTGACCTTGATGCCCATGTCCGGCAGGATGCGCGGATCGAGTTTCAGGAAGGACACCCGCACTTTAACGGTGGCCTTTTGCCGGTCGGCCGAGGGAATGATGGTGCGCACGCGGCTGGGAATTTCCCAGTCGGGATAGGCATCGAGGATGGCAGTGACGGGCTGGCCGTTTTGCACGCGCGCGATATAGGATTCGTTGACATCGACTTCGATTTCGTTGGAGTTCATGTCCACGACGGTGGCGATGCCAGTGCGCGTAAACCCGCCACCCGCGGAGATCGGCGAGACCATCTCGCCAATCTGGGCGTCCTTGGAGACGACGATGCCGTCAAAAGGCGCGCGAATCGTGCAGTTGTCGACGGCTTGCTGGGCCTCCTGGATACGAGCCTGGGATGCCGCGACCTGGGCTTTGGCGAGATCGATCTTGGCTTTCAAGCTGTCCGCTGCGGTACTGGCATTGTCGAGCTGTTCCTGGGTCTGCACACCGGCCTTTTGCAATTGTTCGGCGCGGCGCAGCTCGATTTGCGCGTTGCGAAGCTGCACTTGAAAGTCGGCGATGGCCGCTTGCGCCGAGTCGCGGTCGGCCTTTGCCGAATCGAGGGCCTTCCTGGCATCGGAGTCGTCGAGGGTGTCGAGCAGTTGACCCTCACGAACGTGCGTGCCCTCGTCAAAGAAGACTCCGGTCACCCGGCCGGTAATCTTGGCGGCAATGGTCGCCCGACGGCGGGGGGTGACGTAGCCGCTCGCGTTCAGAAGGGCTTCGCGGCCGCCGGATCCCGTTGGTTTTTGCACCACGGCGACTTCCACGATGGGCTTCTGGTTCCAGAAGGCGTAGATGCCCCCAGACAGGCCACCCAGGATCACCAGCAGGCCGAAGAAAAGGGCCAGCCGTTTGCCCAGGGAGCCGCTCTTGCGCTGACCGTCCTGAATGCGCAGGGAGCCGAGGTCATGCTTGGGCAAGTCAAGAGGCGTGGCCATGAACGGGCGTTCCTTCAGTAAGGGGGTCACACTGACCATTACGCACGGCGGGTGCTTGAAATTTCAACCCTGGGCGTCGGGAGCCAGTTTCCGGATAGTTTAGCGTGATTGGGCCGAGTTTGCTAAGGGATCGAATGGCAGGTAGTGTCCCAATTTGGCTAAGCTGGGTCGCGGCGACCCTCTGGTAGGGGCACGGCATCGCCGTGCCCGCTCCCCGCGTCTTGCCTGGGTCTCTCCTTAGTATCTCGGTGTCGAGGCTCGAGCCCGCCCCTTTCAAATTAGGACACTACCGAATGGCAGGCGAATTTCGGGCCAGAAGGCGCCGATCCTTCAAGGCTCCCTTCGGAACTCGCGGCCAGCGGGTAAGCGGGCCGCCGCCATCCACAGAAGGGACTTGACGCCGGGCACAAATGCCGGTTAGATGCAAAGCGTGTATTAAACCGATTTAAGGAGCGACGTATGGCCGGACAGGCGAAGGGCAAGAAAGCGCTGTTAGCGCGAGTGTTCACGATGGCTGCTTGGATGTGCGCGATGGGAACGGCGCTGCATGGCCAGACCATCCGCGTGGACGCCACGCCGGGCCACGCGACCAATACCATCGTGCCGACCAAGGCGTTGGGGGCGGGGATCGACCGGCTGGGGTACGGGGCCGCGGACAAGTTGTTCAGTGACGCGACGATCCAGCAAATCCTGTCCGCGGGTTGGCAGACCGTGACCTACCGGCAAAACACCGAATTGCACATGGAAGCGTGGCACTGGAATCCGCAGGGGACCTGGAGCGATCCGGCAGGGAAGGGTTACTTCACCGGGAATGCCTCCCCGGGCTCAGAAATGATCCGCCACTCGTATGGCTACCCGTTGCCGCATCGGGGCGTGACCCGAGACGATGGGACCGACAACGTTGGATACTCGCGGCTCACGGATGGAGACGCGGAATCGTATTGGAAGAGCAATCCTTACCTGACGGAGGTGTTCACCGGCGAGAGCGATTCGCTCCATCCACAATGGGTGTTTCTGGATCTGACGGCGCACGCTGACGTGACCGCGATCCGCATTGCCTGGGGAGAGCCGTATGCGCGGAAGTATGCGGTGCAGTACTGGACAGGAGAAAATCCAATCCGGAAGCCGACGGCCGGCGTTTGGCAGACTTTTCCGTCCGGAGCGATCACCAATGGAAAGGGCGGAGAAGCGACGCTCCAATTGTCGTTGCTATCGGTGAGCGTGCGCTGGGTGCGGATTCTAATGACGGAATCTTCGAATACCTGCGATACGCACGGAGCGGCGGACAAGAGAAATTGCGTAGGCTACGCGATACGGGAGCTGTATCTGGGGACAACGACGGCGGATGGGAAATTCCACGACGTCCTGCGCCATACCCCGGATCAGGATCAGACGCCGACGTATTGCTCGTCGGTCGATCCGTGGCACGCGCCAGAGGATCTCGACGAGCGCGCCGGCGATCAGGTGGGGTTCGACTTGTTCTATACCAGCGGCGTGACGCGGGGATTGCCAGCCATGATTCCCATCGCGCTGATCTATGGGACGCCTGAGGATGCGACGGCGCAGATCGCATATATCAAGAAGCGCGGCTATCCGATTTCTTACATCGAGATGGGCGAAGAGGCCGACGGGCATTACATGAACCCCGAGGACTACGCAACACTGTACCTACAGTTTGCGGCCGCGCTGCACAAGTTGGACCCGGAGCTGAAGCTGGGCGGGCCGATTTTCACCGGCGAGAATACCGATATCGAGACGTGGCCGGATGCGGAAGGAAAGACATCGTGGACGCGGAGGTTCATCGACTATCTGAAGGTGCGCGGGAAGCTGGGGGAGTTGGCGTTTTTTTCATTCGAGCACTACCCGATGCCGCCCGGCGAGATTCCCTGGAGCAGCTTGTATGACGAGGCCAAGCTGGTCACGCAGATCATGAAGGTATGGAGAGAAGACGGCGTGCCGGCGAATGTGCCGCTGTTCATCACCGAGTCCAACATCTCTTCGGCATCCTCGGAGGCCTATCCCGATATCTATGGAGGATTGTGGCTGGCGGACTACATCGGAGCGTTTCTAAGCGGAGGCGGCGACGCGGTCTACTACTTTCATTATATGCCGGAGCCATTGAGCCGCGGGCACAACGGCTCAACGGGAACTTTTGGTTTTTTCGCAGCGGACCGGGACTTCAAGATTGGGCAGCCGCTTTCGCAGTATTTTGCCAGCCAACTGATCAATCTGGAGTGGGTGCAGCCAGGCAACGGCACACATAAGGTATTTGCGGCCACCAGCGATGTGAGCGACGGCGCCGGCCATAGTCTGGTGACGGCCTATCCGGTGTTGCGGCCAGACGGGCAATGGTCGTTGCTGGTGATCAACAAAGATCAAGAGAACGCGCAGACCGTTGGAATCTCTTTCGAAGACGAGGAGAAGAAAACTAGCGCCGCTTTCACCGGGACCGTGAACTTCACCACTTTTGGGAAGGCCCAATATCAGTGGCACGCGAATGTGAAGGGTGGCACCGCTGATCCGGATGGGCCGGCGTTGAAGTCCACCGTGAACGCCAGCGCGGGCACGAAATTTACCTTGCCGGCGGCGTCGGTGACGGTGATTCGGGGCAGCGTCGCGGCCGGTAAGCCGGGCGCAAAATGAAGATTGGGGGCTTTTGTGGGCAGGTGTGATATTGTCGGGAAGTAGACTTCCGAAGTCGGATCGTCTGAACTCCTTGCCTGGGCGCGCTTTGCGGCCTCCCTCCACGGAATTCAGCGGTTCGAGGCCGAGGATAGGTAACTTGTGAAGACCGGCAGGGTGCCGGCAACAATCACGAGCGGCGCTTCGCAAGAATCAGGGAGAAGCAACATGAAGAGCCTTTTTGTTGGGAATATGAGCTTTCAGACGACTGAAGGCGAGTTGCGGGCGCTATTTGAGCCATTCGGGCAGGTCACGCGAGTGCACATGGCCATGGACCGGGAAACTGGGCGGGCGCGAGGATTTGCGTTTGTGGAAATGCCGAATGACGAAGAGGCCGCCAAGGCCATTGCCGGTCTCGATGGCAAAGAAGCCGGCGGACGAAATTTGAAGGTGAACGAGGCCCGCCCCAAGGGTGAAAGCGGACCGCCGCGCGGGCCGCGCGGATTTGGCGGCCCCAGCGGTGGCGGCGGGGGGCGAGGCAAGGGCGGCGGCGGCGGGCGGGACCGGTTTTCAAACGAGGATTATCGCGAATCGGCACGCCAGCCGCGCGAACCACGCTGGTAGTTTCCCCATGAATTTCGCTGGAGGGGTCCGGTACGTCCGGGCCACATTCTT
>Ga0210384_10000901_pt1 | contig 42623 bp, 51 predicted proteins | sample IncBWH2MmetaG_FD_160574 | JGI IMG/M metagenome (GOLD analysis project Ga0210384, IMG submission 160574) | Forest soil microbial communities from Barre Woods Harvard Forest LTER site, Petersham, Massachusetts, United States - Inc-BW-H-2-M | ecosystem: Environmental > Terrestrial > Soil >... | reverse complement strand
TCGCTGCGCGCAGGCACCCACGCCACCAAGAACCGTAAGCTGGTCTCCGGCTCGGGCAAAAAGCTGTGGCGACAGAAGGGCACCGGACGCGCCCGCGTGGGCAGCATCCGTTCACCGCTGTGGCGGCATGGCGGCACGGTGCACGGCCCGCAGCCGCGTTCCTATGACTATCAATTTCCGCGCAAGAAGCTGCAGGGCGCGTTGCGCTCGGCGCTGGCGGCGAAGGTGGCCGACGGCAAACTGATTGTGGTCTCCGATTTTGAGCTGAAAGAGGCCAAGACCAAGCAGGTGCGCGAGGCGCTGGATGCGCTCAAGGTGGAAAAGACGGCGCTGTTGGTGGAAGCTACCTCCAAACAGGGCAACCGCAACCTGGAGTTGAGCGCGCGCAATCTGGAGGGCGTGGAAGTGGTTTCGGGCAACCAGGTACATCCGTATCACCTGTTGCGCCACGAGCACGCGATCTTCTCTAAGGCGGCGCTGGAAAAGTTGCAGGATGCGCTCAAGGCCGCGGCACCGAAATCCAAGTCGAAAGCAGAGGTCGCGTAGTCAGGTAAACGCGAAGCGTAAAAGACCATGAAGAGTGCATATCAGATCATTCATAAACCGGTGATTACCGAAAAGGGACTGGGCGCGAAGGAAACCGCTGCGACGCTGGTATTTGAAGTGGCGCCCAAGGCGACCAAGAACGAGATCAAGGAAGCGGTGCAGACGATTTTCAAGGTGAAAGTGCACAGCGTGCGGACGTCGAACTTTCCGGGGAAGGAACGCCGGAGGGGGCGCTATGCCGGTTATCGTCCCGATTGGAAGAAGGCGTACGTGAAGTTAAAGGCCGGCGAGAAGATGCCGGAGTACGCACAAAATTTGTAGGAAGCTGAGCTTCTAGAGACGTCGCAAGTTACGTCTCTACGAGAGAAGAATTTATGGCGATTAAGACATACAGACCGATGACACCGTCGTTGCGATTTCAATCGAAGATTGTCAACGACGACATCACAACCGACAAGCCGCATAAGCCGCTGACCAAGATCAAGCTGCGCACCGGCGGACGGCGCAACGCCGGTGATATCACGCTGTGGCACCGCGGTGGCGGACACAAGCGCAAGCTGCGCGCCATTGATTTCAAGCGCGACAAAGCCGGCGTGCCGGCGACGGTGGTTTCGATTGAATACGATCCTAATCGCTCGGCCCGCATCGCGCTGCTCAGCTACGCCGACGGCGAAAAGCGTTACATCCTGCAGCCGCAGGGGCTGAAGATCGGGCAGAAGATTGTCAGCGGGGCCGATGCCGACATCCTGGTGGGCAACGCGCTGCCGCTGCGCAACATTCCGCCCGGCACCACGGTGCACAACATTGAGCTCAAGCCGGGCAAGGGCGCGCAGATGGTGCGTTCCGCCGGCGGCGCAGCACAGCTGGTTGCCAAAGAAGGCGATTGGGCGCTGATTAAGCTGCCGTCGAGTGAAACGCGCAAGGTGCTGGTGGATTGCATGGCGACGATTGGCCAGGTGGGAAACCTGGACCACGAAAATATTTCCATCGGCAAGGCGGGACGCACGCGCTGGCTGGGCCGTCGCCCGGTGAATCGCGGCGTGGCCATGAATCCGGTGGACCATCCGCATGGCGGCGGCGAAGGAAAAACTTCAGGCGGACGCCATCCGGTGACGCCCTGGGGACAGCCGACGCGCGGCTACAAGACGCGCAACAACAAGCGGACTGACAAATTTATTGTGAACCGTCGCACCAAGTAAAAGCGACGATTGAGAACAGAGAATTAAATTATGGGACGTTCAACAAAAAAAGGGCCGTTTGCCGATACCCACCTCCTCAACAAAATTGAGGACATGAACAAGCGGAATGAGAAGAAAGTGTTGCGCACCTGGTCGCGCCGCTCGACCATCCATCCGGAGATGGTGGGACACACGATCGCGGTGCACAACGGGCGCAAGTTTATTCCGGTGTACATCACCGAGAACATGGTGGGACACAAGCTGGGCGAGTTCAGCCATACCCGCGTGTTCAAGGGGCACTCGATGAAGGCGGCCACGGAAACTGCGGCCCGGCCGGCGGGAGTGCCGGGTGGACCGGGAGCAATAACTCCGGCAGCAGCTCCGGCGGCGCCAGCACCGAAGGCTTAGGTAGTTTCGAGTTTCGAGTTTCAAGTTTCGAGTAAAGACGGAAGAGTTCAATATGGAATTTACAGCGCAAGCACGGTTTACGAGGGTTTCGCCGCAGAAGGCGCGGTTAGTACTGGACCTGATCAAGGGCCGCCGCGTGGAAGAGGCGATGAATACCCTGACTTTTACTAAAAAGGGAATCGCGCCCGATATTCAGAAGGTCCTGCGCTCAGCGCTGGAGAACGCCAACTACCTGAGCAGCGAAAAGGGCGTGGATGTGGATGTGGACAACCTCTACGTCAAGCGGGCGATTGCCAATGACGGTCCGCGGTTGAAGCGCATTCGTCCGGCGCCACAGGGACGCGCGTTCCGTTACCAGCGTCGCATGGCGCATATCGAGATCGCTTTGGCAGAGCGCCACGCGGAGACGCGTGAAGCCCTGGCCACCGTAGTGGGTGAAGAAGAGCCCGCTAAGGAGAAGAGCAAGGCCAAAGCCAAAGGCAAGACGGCCGGCAAGAAAGCGGCGGCCAAGAAATAGTTTTGAAGGAGGTGCGGCGAATGCGCCTCCGGAGAGAAGCAGATTATGGGTCAAAAAGTCCATCCTTATGGGTTCCGCCTCGGCTACACCAAGCCGTGGAAGTCGCGCTGGTTCGTAGAGCGCGACTACAACAAGCTCCTGCTGGAAGATTACAAGCTCAAGGCGGAGCTGAAGGAAAAGCTGAAAGCGGCGGGCGTGAGCTCGATTGAGATCGAGCGCCCCGGCAACAAGCTGCGCATCATCATCCGCACGGCGCGTCCGGGCATCATCATCGGCCGCAAAGGCGCCGAGATTGACAAGCTCAAGGGCGAGCTGCAGAAGCGCACCTCGCGCGATGTCTTTATTGACATCCTGGAAGTGCACAAGCCTGAGCTGGATGCGCAACTGGTTTCCGAATCCATTGCGCTGCAACTGGAAAAGCGCGTTGGATTCCGGCGGGCCATGCGCAAGTCGGTGGATTCGGCCCTGCGCTTCGGCTGCAAAGGAATCAAAGTGCGGGTCTCGGGGAGATTGAACGGCAACGAAATCGCCCGTTCCGAGTGGTACCTGCAGGGCCGGCTGCCGCTGCATACCTTGCGCGCTGACATTGATTACGGCTTCTCGGAGGCACGCACGACGTATGGCGTGATCGGCGTGAAGTGCTGGATTTATCGCGGCGAAATTCTTCCCCAGAAAAAGCGGGAGCCGCAGGGCGATAAAAGCGTGTTTTAGTACTCAGTACCCGGTACTCAGTAATCAGTGAGGACTGGGAGCAAGGCTTTGCATAGAAGCCAAGAGCTAAAGGCTAACAGCTTAAGAGCTGACAGTCCGAACCAGTTAGAGGAATTTGCAATATGTTGATGCCAAAAAAAGTTAAGTACCGCAAGCAACAGCGCGGACGCCGGCGGGGCAAGGCCTGGCGCGGTTCGGAGCTGTCGTTTGGCGATTACGGATTGAAAGTCCTGGAACCGGGTTACATCACCGACCGGCAGATCGAGGCCAGTCGTGTGGCCATGACGCGTTTCATCAAGCGCGGCGGAAAGATCTGGATCCGGTTGTTTCCCGACAAGCCCATCACCAAGAAGCCGGCTGAAACCCGTATGGGTAAAGGCAAAGGAGCACCCGATCACTGGGTGGCGGTGGTGCGGCCAGGCAAGATTCTGTTTGAGATGGAAGGCGTGAATGCGACCGACGCGGCTGAGGCCATGCGGCTGGCGTCACACAAGCTGCCGCTGCGCACCAAGCTGGTATCGCGGGAGACCATTCACGCGTAGGCATCTGGCGCGAGCCAGTTGCCGCTTGCCTGTGGGAGAAAGAAACGGCAACTGCGAATTAAAACTGGCAACTGAAAATGCAGTCGTCAGGGGTTTTACAAAGAAAATCTTATGCATGCAGAAAAGTTAAGGAACAACACGCCGGAAGAGCTTCGGCACCAGGAGCAGGAGTTAAGCGACCAGCTCTTCCGCCTGCGCTTTCAGTTGAAGATGGGGCAGACCGAGAGCCTGAAGAAGCTGCGCGACCTGCGCAAGGATATTGCCCGGGTTAAAACCATTTTGCGCCAGCGCGAGTTGGGGATCGAAGTCCATCCACCCAGCGCTGCGCAGAAGGCCCCGGCCGGCGAAGGTGCGGAGAAAGCGCAAAAGGCCCCAGTGAAAGCCGCGGCGGCGAAAAAGCCGATCGCACACAGCAAGGCCAAGTCTGCGGGCAAAAAAACCGCGGGCAAGAAGAGATCGGAGAAGAAGTAAGCCATGGCTGAACATCAGTCCGAACAACAGCAGAACGCGGCAAAGAGCCAGTCGCGGCGCAACAGCAAAGTGGGAAATGTGGTTTCCACCAAAATGGCCAAGACCATCGTGGTGGAGGTGACCCGGCAGAGGGCGCATCCCATGTACCGCCGCGTAATCTCGCGCTCGAAAAAGTTTTACGCGCATGATGAGCAGAACACCGCTCGCCTGGGAGACGTCGTGCGCATCGAAGAGACCCGGCCGCTCTCCAAGCTGAAGCGCTGGCGTTTGACGGAAGTGATCCGGCGTGCAGCGCTGGTGCCGGGGCGCGAAGCAGAAGGCGAAACCGCGGTTTAGTTTTACAAGCAGCGATCTTTTAGCGACGTTGCGAAATTTTCAGGGCTTTTAAGCCTGTACCTCGGAGCGGCAAAAGCCCCGAGCGAAGCGTGGAGTTGAATTTATGTCTGTGATGATGAGATCGATGCTGGAGGTGGCCGATAACTCGGGCGCCCGCAAGCTGCAAATGATTCTGCCCTTAGGAGGCGGAACTGGCCTGCGCGCCCACTTGGGCGACGTGATCACCGCCGCCGTAAAAGAGGCTTCACCCGATGGGCAGACCAAAAAAGGAACGGTAGTCAAAGCGGTTGTGGTGCGTACCCGCAAAGAGCATCGCCGCAGGGACGGGACCTATATCCGGTTTGACCAGAATGCCGCGGTGCTGATCAACGATGCGGGAGAGCCCGTGGGCACGCGCGTGTTTGGTCCGGTGGCCCGTGAGTTGCGTGACAAGAAATTTTTGAAGATTGTGTCGCTGGCGCCGGAAGTGCTTTGAGAACAGTACTCGGTACTCAGTACTCAGTACTCAGTAACGAGGCAGGATGTTGAACAGGTCTAAAGCGACAGGTAAAGAGAACTGACAATGAGTACACGAATTGATATTCGAAAGAACGATATGGTGAAGGTCATCGCCGGACGCGGCAAGGATGACAAGGAATCGCGGCGCGTGCTGCGCGTCTTTCCTGAAGAAGGCAAGTTGCTGGTGGAGCACGTACGCATGGTGAAGAAACATGTGCGCCCCAACCCGCAGCGCAATATCAAGGGCGGCATTGCCGAGCAGGAAAGCAAGATCCATGTCTCCAATGTCATGCTGGTCTGCCCTTCGTGTGGGCCGGTGCGCGTGGGCCACGAGAAAAAAGGCGACCACAAGTACCGCGTGTGCAAGCGCTGCGGAACGACATTGGACAAATAGTTTCAAGTAAAAAATCACGTAACGGTAACCACTCCGAGACCGTGAAGGGAATACGGGAAATTTATGGCAGAGAAAAAGACAAACGCGCGCTTGAAAGAAAAATTCCAGAAGGAAGTAGCGCCCGCGCTGATGAAAGAATTTGAGCTGAAGAACCCGATGGCTGTGCCACGGTTGCACAAGATCGTGGTCAACATGGGGCTGGGCGAGGCCACGCAGAATGCCAAGGTGCTGGACCCGGCGGTGAACGAACTGGGCCAGATCGCCGGCCAGAAGCCGGTGATCACCCGCGCTAAGAAATCCATCGCCGCCTTCAAGGTGCGCGAGGGTATGCCTATCGGCGCCATGGTGACCCTGCGCGGAGACCGCATGTACGAGTTTTTCGACCGGCTGGTGAATGTTGCCCTGCCGCGCGTGCGCGACTTTCGCGGCGTCAGCAGCAAGAGCTTTGACGGACGCGGCAACTTCACGCTGGGCCTGCGCGACCAGTTGATCTTTCCGGAGATTGACTACGCTAAGGTGGACAAGATGAAGGGCATGAACGTCACTATTGTGACCACCGCCGCCGATGATAACCAGGCGCGCGCCCTGCTGAAGCACATGGGCATGCCGTTTAGGCAGTAAGACAATTTTGTCATTGAGTCATCGCAACAACAATGACCCGATGACTCAATGGAGCAATGGCTCAATAGGAAAATATGGCAACGACAGCAAAACGAGTTAAGGACCAGAGAAAACCCAAGTTCAAGTCCCGCCAGCACAACCGCTGCAGCATTTGCGGAAGGCCGCGCGCTTACCTGCGCAAGTTCGGTATCTGCCGGCTATGCTTCCGCAGCCTGGCGCTGAAGGGCGAGATACCTGGGGTTTGCAAGTCCTCTTGGTGATTAAAGAATTGAGTAATCGGGTAATTGAAGCGCAAGACAATTACGCAGTTACACAATTGCGAAATTATGCAATAGGGTTTTTCTCGCGGCTGGTTCTCCGGTGATCCGGAGCTAACGCGCGAGACGAGGAGAGTAATACAAATGGCATTAACCGATCCGGTGGCAGATTTTCTGGCGCGCGTTCGCAACGCGATCCACGCCCGTCACCCCAAATTGGATGTTCCCGCCTCCAAGCTGAAGCTGGAGCTGGCCCGCATTCTTAAAGAAGAAGGCTACATCGCCAGCTTCAAAGCAGTGGAAGAAGATGGACACAAGATTCTGCGCGTGTACCTGAAGTACGGCAACAACAACGAGAGCGCGATCACGAACCTGAACCGCATCTCCAGGCCGGGATGCCGCGTGTATGTCGGCCGCAACGAGATCCCACGCGTGCTGGGAGGATTGGGTATCAACATCCTCACCACGCCCAAGGGTGTCATGACTGGGCGCCAGGCGCGCAAACAGGGTGTGGGCGGCGAGCTGTTGTGCGAAGTCTGGTAGAGCAGTTTCAAGTTTCGGGTTTCTAGTTTCAAGTTGGAAACAGAAACTAGAAACGGCATTGATCGAACACAGCGCCAATGAAGATGGGGCGTTTAGAACAAGAAGGAATTTTGAAATGTCGCGAATTGGCAAAAAACCGATAACACTTCCGCAGGGAGTCAAAGTACAGGTGCAAGGCAATGTTGTCACCGTACAGGGCCCCAAGGGCAAGGTGGATAATCACGTGCCGGCGGGAGTGAAGCTGGAGCAGAAAGACGGCCACATCCATGTTGTCCGCGAAGACGACTCCAAGGGCGCAGTGCATGGTCTGGTGCGCGCGCTGGTGAACAACGCCGTGGAAGGCGTGACCAAAGGCTGGTCGAAAGAGCTGGAGATCGTTGGCATTGGCTACCGCGCCGAGCTGAAGGGCAAGAATACCGTGGTGTTTACCCTGGGTTATTCGCATCCCATTGAAGTTCCCTTGCCTACCGGGGTGGAGTGCGCGGTTGACGCCAAGCAGACCCGTTTGACCGTCAGCGGCATTGACCGCCAGAAGGTGGGCCAGGTGGCCTCCGACATGCGCTCGCTGCGTCCGCCCGATCCGTATAAGAACAAGGGCGTGCGCTATGTAGGCGAGAAGCTGAAGAAGAAGGTTGGCAAGACGGGCGCGAAGTAAGAAGCAGGAATTTCGATTTACGAATTACGATTTTCGATTTAGAGAGGCAGTGGCTGCATTTTCGCAGCAAGATTTAAGTTGGTTCCTGGTGATGCAAGTTGTAATGACTGATAAGTGGTGTCGTATAACTGAGAACTGAGAACCGACAACTGAGAACTACTATGATTCCACTGATTTCAAAAGACCAGACACGGCGCCGGGTGCACAAGCGCATCCGCGCAAAAATGTTGGGTACTTCAGAGCGTCCACGGCTGAACGTGTACCGCTCACTGAACCACATTTATGTGCAATTGATTGATGACATGGCCGGTAAGACCATTGTCAGCGCCAGTACCAAAGAGGGTAAAGGCGTAAAGAAGGCCGCGGGCAACGTGGCTTCCGCAAAAGAAGTCGGCAAGAACATTGCCGAACGCGCCAAGGCCAAGGGTGTGAGCAAGGTGGTCTTCGACCGCGGAGGCTACATCTATCATGGCAGGATCAAGGCCCTGGCGGATGCCGCCCGCGAAGCCGGTTTGCAATTTTAAGGAATTGAGTTTCTATGCCAGTTATAACGAAGAAAGCAAAGATTGACGCAGGTTCACTGCAACTGAAAGACGAAGTGGTGGCCATCAACCGCGTGACCAAGGTGGTCAAGGGCGGCAAGAACATGTCATTTGCCGCGCTGGTGGTGGTGGGCGATCCCTCTGCCGCCACCGTGGGTTACGGCTCGGGCAAGGCGAAGGAAGTGCCCCAGGCCATCCGCAAAGGCATGGAAGCCGCCAAGAAAAACCTGGTGAGAGTGAACCTGACGCAAACCAGTATTCCGCATACCGTTCTGGGGCGCTTTGGCTCCGGCATGGTGCTGCTCAAGCCGGCCCCGGAAGGGACCGGCGTCATCGCGGGTAAAGCCGTACGCGCTGTGATGACTGCGGTCGGAGTACAGAATGTGCTGACCAAATCCATTGGCACGGCGAACCCACACAACGTGATCAAAGCGACCTTTGACGCGCTGCTGCAGTTGCGCGACAGGAAAGAAGTTGCTGCATTGCGGGGCAAGACGGTAGAGGAGCTCTAAACCATGACGGCTGCCAAGACGAAACCGGCATCAAAACAAACCGCGGGCAAGATCAAGATTCAGTGGTTCCGCTCGGCCATCGCTACGCCGGTGAAGCATAAGAAGGTGATCAAGGGCCTGGGCTTTACCAAGCTCAACCAGGTCGTGGAGCGCGAGGATTCACCCTCGATCCGCGGCATGGTGCAGAAGGTGCCCCATCTGGTCAAGATTGTTGCCTAAAAGATTTTGTTGTGTAGAGAAGCAGCAGGCTGCCTCTCTACAATAGAATAGAGATTGCATTATGAACCTTTCGACATTACGGCCTCCCAAGGGGGCCACTGCAAATCGCAAGCGCGTTGGCCGGGGTATGGGCAGCGGTATGGGCAAGACCTCCACGCGCGGCCATAAAGGACAACGTTCACGCTCGGGCTCGCGCATGATCCGGGGCTTTGAAGGTGGACAGATGCCTTTGCATCGCCGCCTGCCCAAACGCGGCTTCACCAATATCTTCCGCAAGGAATTCGCGGTGGTGAATCTGGACCGTCTGGTGGAGTTGGGCGAGAAGACCATTACCCCCGAAGTGCTGCACAAGGCGCGCCTCGCGGGAAAGAACGACCGCATCAAAATCCTGGGGGATGGCGAATTAAAAGGCGCCATCACCGTGCATGCCCACAAGTTTTCCAAGTCGGCGCAGGAAAAGATCACCAAAGCCGGCGGCAAAGTTGAGGTTTTGCAGTAAATGTTCGAGAAGCTGGCCAATATCTTCCGCGTCCCTGACCTGCGCAAGCGTGTGCTGTTCACACTGGCCATGCTGGCAGTTTATCGGTTGGGCGGGCATATCCCCACGCCTGGCATCAATGCTGACGCTCTACAGCAGATCTTTGAACAGAGCCGCGGCGGATTGCTGGGCTTCGTAGACCTGTTCAGCGGCGGCAACATGCGCCGCTTGACGATTTTTGCCCTGGGCATCATGCCCTACATTACCGCTTCCATCATTCTTCAGTTGCTGACGGTGGTGTATGAGCCCTTGGCCAAGCTGCAGAAGGAAGGCGAGCTGGGCCGCAAAAAAATCACACAGTGGACGCGTTATCTCACGGTTGTGCTCTCGGCGCTGCAGTCGCTGGGAATTGCCTGGGAACTGATGCGCAGAAGCACCGGTGATGTGCAACTGGTGATCAATCCCGGTACGGGCTTCCTGCTTATGGCCATGCTGACCTTGACCGCGGGCTCGGTGTTCATCATGTGGTTGGGCGAGCAGATTACCGAGCGCGGCGTGGGTAACGGCATGTCTCTGCTGATTTTTGCCGGCATCGTGGCCGGCTTGCCACGCGGCATTGCTGAGTTGTGGGACAAAATCAAGACCGGAGCGTGGGGTGGCAGCTTTACTCCGCTTGCGGTGGCCGGACTGGTTATTCTCATGGTTGCGGTGGTTGCCTTCATTGTTTATGTGGAACGCAGTGAACGGCGCATCACGGTGCAATACGCACGGCGGGTCGTGGGACGCAAAGTGGTTGGCGGCCAGTATCAGCATCTGCCCTTACGCGTGAACGCTGGCGGAGTTATGCCTGTGATCTTTGCCTCCTCGATTCTGACTTTCCCGGCGATGGTCTTCGGGCAGTATCTGCAAAACAGCCGATATTTCAAGCCCGTATTGGATGCCCTGCACCCGAGCGAGCCGGTCTACGTGCTGCTCTATTCGCTGGGTATTGTTTTCTTCGCGTATTTTTACGTTTCCATCGTCTTTAACCCCACAGATGTTGCCGACAATATGCGCAAATACGGCGGCTTCATACCGGGAATCCGGCCAGGCAAGCGCACCGCCGATTACATCAACGATATCCTGACGCGCATCACCCTGGTGGGCGCCCTGTACCTGATCGTGATCTCGATGATTCCGACGTGGATGATCAGCGGTATCCACCTGCAGCACTTACCGTTTATAGGTAGCTTCTTTGAACGCTGGCCTTCGTTTGTTCTCAACGGATTGAACGTGAACTTTTACTTCGGAGGCACGTCGCTGCTGATCGTGGTGGGTGTGGCCATGGATACGGTGAACCAGATCGAGTCGCAGTTGATCATGCGCCATTACGAAGGCTTTTCGCGCACGCGCATCAAGGGGCGCAAGCTGTGGTAATGGCCGCAGAGACTCAAGGCGATGCAAAAGCGACGGACGTTCTGGATTTGAAGACCCGCAATATTGGTCCGGTGATCCTGTTGGGGCCTCCGGGGGCGGGCAAGGGCACACAAGCCAAAGCGCTGGTGGCGCGCTACGGCATCCCACAGATTTCTACCGGTGACCTGCTGCGGGAAAATCGTGCGCGCGGCACCGAGTTGGGCAAGCAAGCTGCTGCCATAATGGACCGGGGCGAGCTGGTGCCCGACGAATTGGTTTGCAGCATGGTGGCAGCGCGCCTGGCGGAAAAAGATTGTGTTCGCGGCTGTATTCTCGATGGATTTCCGCGCACCGTGGCCCAGGCGAAGTGGCTGGATGATTTTTTAGCAAGAAGAGTTGCCGAATCAGATCAGCCGTGGCCGCCGTTGGTTGTAGTGAGTATTGTGGTTGAGTATAATCAACTATGGCGGCGCCTGACTGGGCGTCGTACATGTCCTGTCGACGGAACGATTTACAATATTTACTTCCAACCTGCGCGTGTTCCAGATACATGCGATATTTGCGGGAGCAAGCTCGTGACCCGCAAAGATGATTCGGAAGACGTCATTTCGAAACGTCTGAAGGAATATGAAAGCCAGACGCTTTCTCTGGTGCCATATTACCGTCAGAGCGGCCGTTTGCATGAAATTGACGGGGATCGCAGCGTAGAAGAGGTGACGGCCGCGTTATTTCGGGCCATCGAGCATGATCGTTTGTAAGTCACCTGCGGAGTTGGAGAAGATGGGCCGTAGCGGGCACATCCTGCGGCAGGTGCTGGATCATGTGAGCACCTTGGTCGCACCCGGCGCAAGCACGATGGACCTGGAACGCGCCGCGGAAAAAAAGATCCAGGAACTGGGCGCAAAGTCAGCGTTCAAGGGATACCAGAATTATCCGTGCGTGTTGTGCACTTCGGTGAACAACGAAGTGGTGCACGGCATCCCGTCGGAAGATTGCATTCTTAAGGCGGGAGACGTGATTTCAGTTGATTGCGGCGTGGTGCTCGATGGCTATTACACCGACTCGGCAATCACAGTCGCCGTGGGTGAAATCAAGCCGGAGTTGCAGAAACTGTTGGATGTAACCCGCGAGTCCCTGCGCCAGGCCATTGAAACCGTGCGCATTGGGAATACGGTCGGGCACATTGGGGCCGCCGTGCAGCAGTTTGTAGAGGCCAACGGGTTCAGCGTGGTGCGCGACCTGGTGGGGCACGGAATCGGCAAGCGCCTGCATGAAGAACCGCAGGTCCCGAACTACGGCCGCAAAGGACACGGCCAGACCCTGCTGGAAGGCATGGTGCTGGCGATTGAGCCGATGGTGAACATCGGCAAGTCGGGCACAAAAACGCTGCCCAATCACTGGACGGTGGTTACCGAAGACGGCAGCTATAGCGCCCATTTTGAGCACAGTGTGGCGGTCACCAAGAATGGCCCGCTGATTTTGACGGCATAGATTCACAAAAACTAAAGATTCCGGCACAGTCGAGAATCTAAAAGTAAGGCTAGAAACTATTGAGCAAAGAAGACGCGATTGAAGTGATGGCAACGGTCCTGGAGCCGCTGCCGAACGCTATGTTCCGGGTGGAGCTGGATACCAACAAACACCAGGTGTTGGCACATGTTTCCGGACGCATGCGCAAAAATTTTATACGCATCCTTCCGGGTGACAAGGTTGCCGTGGAGCTTTCGCCCTACGACCTGAGCCGGGGACGGATTGTGTATCGCTATAAATAAAGCTGCGAGCTTCGGATCACAGCAAAAATCAAAAGCTTTAGAATTGGAAACGGAATTATGAAGGTACGAGCTTCGGTCAAAAAGATTTGTGATAAGTGCAAGATCATCCACCGCCGCGGGGTGGTGCGGGTGATCTGCGAGAACTCAAAGCACAAACAACGGCAAGGATAAGAGGTAATTATGGCCCGCATAGCAGGCGTGGATCTTCCGCGCAACAAACATGTACGCATCGCGCTGACTTACATTTACGGGATCGGAATCCCGCGGTCGGAGCGCATTCTGGCCACGGCCAAAGTTGAGCCCGTCAAGAAGGTGCAGGATTTGAACGAGGACGAGGTCAACCGCATCCGTCAGACCATTGAAGCCGAGGGCGCGGTCGAAGGCGACCTGCGCAAAGAAATCTCGATGAATATCAAGCGGCTCATGGAAATCAACTCGTATCGTGGGGGGCGGCACCGCCGCAACCTGCCGGTCCGCGGCCAGCGCACGCACACCAACGCGCGTACCCGCAAAGGCCCACGCAAGGGGACCGTGGCCAACAAGAAGAAGACGGCAGCGAAAACATAATAAAAAGCTAATACAAAGAATTTAAGTTTTTCAGGATATTGACACATGGCAAAACCAGCAGCAGCAACGGCCGGCGCGGCCGCACCGGAGAAGAAGGGCAAGAAAAAGCAGTTCAAGAAGAAGGAGCGCAAGCACGTTCCTCACGGGATTGTTTACGTCCAGGCCTCGTTCAATAACACCCTGGTGACCATCACCGATGGTGAAGGTCGCGTGATTTCCTGGAAGAGCTCGGGTTCGCTCGGCTTCCGCGGATCGCGTAAAGGCACTCCATTTGCGGCGCAACAGGCGGCGATGAATGCCGCCAACCTGGCCCGCGACCACGGCATGCGCAGCGTTGACGTGCGCGTCAGTGGCCCCGGTTCGGGGCGCGAATCTGCCATCCGCGCTTTGGGAGCTGCAGGACTCGATGTGCGTACGATCCGCGATGTCACGCCCATCCCGCACAACGGATGCCGGCCGCCAAAAAGACGTCGCGTATAAGAATTTGGCAATGATTAGAAAGAATTGACGGATTGAGCAACCGAACATCTAAAAAAATTACTCAATTACGCAATTCTGCAATTACAAAATGTTTTGATCGGGAAGAAGGGATGCCATCCTGTAAACCGATCTATAACCCGAAACAGGAGAAAAAATGGCTCGTTATACCGGTCCAGTATGCCGCCTTTGCCGACGCGAAGGCATGAAATTATTCCTCAAAGGTCCCAAGTGCTTCAGCGAGAAGTGCCCGGTCGAAAAGCGCAACTTTGCCCCCGGCCAGCACGGTAAAGACCGCAAAGCCAAGGTTGTAGGTTACGGCTTGCAACTGCGTGAAAAGCAGAAGGCCAAGCGCATGTACTTCACGCTGGAAAAACAGTTCCGCAATTATTTTGAAAAGGCCGCACGTACCAAAGGCGTGACCGGCGAAGCCCTGCTGCAGCAGCTCGAGCGCCGTCTGGATACCGTGGTGCAGCGCCTGGGTTTTGCCCTCTCACGCCGCCAGGCGCGCCAATTGGTGCGCCACGGGCACATCGCTGTGAACGGAAGAAAAGTGAATATTCCTTCCTTCCAGGTCAGTCCGGGCGAAGAGGTCACGGTGCGCGAGAACAGCCGCAAGCTGGTACTGCTGGAACAGGCGAAAGAGTTCACCAGCCATCAGCCGGCGCCAGGATGGCTCGAAGTCGACCGCGACAACTTCAAGGGACGCATGCTGGCTCTGCCCAAGCGCGAAGATATCAACATTCCCATCAACGAACAGTTGATTGTGGAATTGTATTCGAAGTAAGACACACAGATTTTGTTCCGGAGCTTGCTCCGGAACAGGTAAGGCCCGGTTTCGGGCCAGAACAGCATGGATGCTTTTACCACTTGCCTGGGCCTGGCGAGATGGCATCTGGTGCAGAATGGCCGAGACTATGAAACATGGAGAAGGTAATGCTTTGGAAAGGTTTTCAGAAACCCAAGAGACTTTCGGTGGATACCGACAGTCTAACCGACAAATACGGACGCTTCTGGGCCCAGCCCTTTGAGCGCGGATTTGGCACCACCATCGGCAACGCGCTGCGCCGCGTGCTGCTTTCCTCGATTGAGGGCGCAGCCGTGACCGCGGTCAAGATTGAAGGCGTGCTGCATGAATTTCAATCCATTCCCGGCGTGGTCGAGGATGCGACCGATATCATCCTCAACTTGAAGCAGATTCCCTTCAAGCTGAACGGCGAAGGACCGAAGGCAATCTATCTCAAAGTGGACCAGCCTGGAGTCGTGACCAGCGGCATGATCGAGGCGGATGGCGATGTCGAAATCCTCGACAAAGATATGTACGTCGCCACCGTCAGCGAAGGCGGACGCATCGAGATGGAAATGCGCCTCAAGCGGGGACGCGGTTATGTTTCCGCCGACAAGAATTTCGAAGAGGACCTGGGAATCGGATTTATTCCCATTGATTCCGTGCACTCGCCGGTGCGCAAGTGCAACTACACGGTGGAAGCCGCTCGCCTGGGGCAGATCACCGATTACGACAAGCTCACGCTTGAAGTCTGGACCAACGGATCAGTTAAGGCCGTGGACGCCATTGGCCTCGCTGCCAAGCTCCTCAAAGACCACATGAATATCTTCATCAACTTTGAGGAAGAACTTGAAGCCGCCGCCGCCGGTGAAGACCGCAAGCCTGAAATTCGCAATGAAAACCTGAACCGCTCGGTCGAGGAGCTTGAGCTTTCTGTGCGCAGCTACAACTGCCTCAAGAACGCCAATATCCAGACCATCGGCGAGCTGGTGCAGAAGACAGAAAACGAAATGCTGAAGACCAAGAACTTCGGCCGCAAGTCCCTGAACGAGATCAAGGAAATTCTGTCGAACATGGGCCTGAGCCTGGGTATGAGGATTGATGAGAACGGCAATGCAGTCCCCAATCCAGCCGCCCAGTTGGCCGCTCCGGCAGTAATCGGGGATGAAGAGTAAGCGAGCACTCAGCACTCAGCATTCAGCCCAAGCGCCGAATGCTGAGTGCCAAATTTACCGCGAAGATTTTAGAGATTAGGAAAAGAACATGCGTCATCTCAAAGCAGGATGGAAATTAGGCCGCAACACCAGCCACCGCCGCGCGCTGCTGCGCAACCTGGTGACCTCACTGATGCTCCAGGAGCGGATTGAAACCACCGTCACCAAAGCCAAAGCCATGCGTCCCCACGTGGAGAAGATGATCACGCTGGGCAAGCGCGGCGACCTGGCTGCACGCCGGCTGGCTGCCGCCTATCTCATGACCAGCGAAGCGGTAGACAGGCTCTTTGACACGGTTGCACCGCGCTTCGGCGACCGCGAAGGCGGATATCTCAGGATTATCCGCAAGGGCTTTCGCCGGGGCGATGGCGGCGAGACGGCTTTCATTGAGCTGCTGGGCTCAGAGAAGATCCAGCAGGAAAAGCGCGAAAAACGCGCCGAAGTCCGCGCCAAGAAGGCCGAAGAAGCCAAGAAGGCCATGGACGAGCAGAGCGCCGCAGAAGGCGAACCGGCTGGCGACTCTGAGAAAAAAGAGAAAGAAGAAAAGTAGCTTCGCTGCGGATTAACCCGGATGAACGCCGATCAAGAAAATTTTCTGGTAGAGACGTAGCTTGCTACGTCTCTGCATCTAGAGATTGACGACAAACGCACCCAGATTGAAGTTGGGTGCGTTTTTCTTTTGCGTGCGACTGCTGCGATACTGTTAGTGTTGTTTCACAATCGAGCTCGCTGTCCGAATCGAGACATGTATCAGGGCACGAGTCTATTGCGCCGCTTGCGGCGCACGGTGGGAGCCCCGGCCTTTAGGCCGGGGGGATAGGTCCGTAAGTTTGGGCTTTAGCCCGGCCTCTTTTGATAATTTAAGGTACACCAATGCAGACAGAAACCTCCCAGCAAGCGGCCACAACCCGCAACGTTTATGTTCTGGGCATCACTTCGCTCCTGAATGACACAGCCAGCGAAATGGCCTACTGGATCCTGCCGGCGTTTCTCTTAACCCTCGGCGCCGGGCCGGTGCAGTTGGGATTGATTGAAGGGCTTGCCGAGAGCTCTGCTTCTTTTATCAAACTTTTCTCCGGACGCCTCACTGACCGCCTTCCCCGCCGCAAGCCGCTGGTGGTTTTGGGTTACACCATAGCAAACGTCGTTAAACCGGTGCTGGCCATTGCTACCTCGTGGTGGCAGGTGTTGATTATCCGCTTTGCCGATCGCGCCGCCAAGGGCCTTCGCGGAGCGCCCCGTGACGTGATGCTGGCCGAATCCACGGAAAAGGGAAGAATGGGTGCCGCCTTCGGTCTGCTGCAGGCCATGGATTCGGCGGGAGCGATTCTTGGTCCGCTGGTGGCGGTGCTGATGCTGGACCTGCTGCACAGCAGCATGCGCAAGGTTTTCTGGATTGCCGCCATACCAGGTTTCCTGACCATTGCCGTCGTAGCCTTGTTTGCGCGCGAGACCCGCACCGGACGCACAGCCGAGGCGAGCGGTGCTACGTATGCAAAGGCCGATTCTGCAGAGAAGAAGGCCACACAGGTATCCAACTCACAATTGATGCCACAACCGGAGTCGCAATCCGTCGTATTGCCGGTCAGTTTTTATTACGTGTTGGCGGCGGTGACGTTGTTTTCCCTGGGAAACTCGAGCGATATGTTCCTGATTTTGCGCGCGCAGAATATTGGGATACCGGTCGCGTACGCACCGCTGCTCGGGCTGGCCTTTAATTTTGTGTACACCCTGGTGGCCTGGCCGGCGGGCAAGATCAGCGACAAAGTTTCCAAGCCCGTGGTTGCGGCGGTTGGCTACCTGGTGTTTGCCGCCGTCTATCTCACCTTTGCCGCGGCGCCTTCACGGGCCGCGATTTGGGCCGCGATGACTGGTTATGGCGTTTATTACTCGCTTACTGATCCGGTGCTGCGGGCGCTGGTGGTCGAGACCATTGCCCCGGAGGCACGCGGCCGGGCGCTGGGGATTTTCTTCTTTGTAACCAGCATCGCCACGCTTCTGGCGAGCCTTTTGACCGGAGAGCTGTGGAAGCATTTTGGCGCAGCCCTGCCTTTTTATCTTTCGGGTGGGCTCGCAATCGTGGCGGCCGCAATGCTGTTGCTGCGAGGGAAAAAGTTTGTCAACGCCGATTAATCTAACGTCTGTGCAATGCCAGAGCTGGTTTCGACCGTTGCATCGCCACCTCTTTGCCGAACCCGCAAGTGGATAATTAGAAGCGCAATCAGCACCCCGGTTGCGTCAATCGCAACGTCGCGCGGGCTGCCGGTGCGCGAAGGCACAAAGGTCTGATGGAACTCGTCAATGGCGGCGACGGCCAGACAAAATGCAAAGGCACGGCGCGCCCATATCATGCGCCAGCCGGAGTGCGCTCCCCGCCAGGCGCGGAAGAAAAGAAAACCCAGAATGCCGTATTCGGTCAGATGCGCCAGCTTGCGCACCATAAAATGCATGAGGTCGAAGGAGGGCGGCGGCATCCATCCGAAAAAGACCTTCAGAACTCTGCCGGTATGCTCGGCAGAAAAGGGGTCGCTCGATGCGATAAGAACCAGCGGCATCCAAAGAAGTGCAGGGAGCCAGTAACGGAAGAATTTTTGCGTGGTAGAGTTCAAAATTTATGATTTACGATGTGTGATTTACGATTTCAGAATCAAAACCGTATTTCTTAAAATCGTACTTCTTAAATTACAAATCGTAAATCGAAAATCGTAAATTACTCAAGCCTGTAATTTGGCGCTTCGCGAGTGATCACCACATCGTGCACGTGGCTTTCGCGCAGCCCGGCGTTGGAGATGCGCACGAAACGCGCCTTCTTCTGCAGCTCTTCCAGGTTGGCGCAGCCACAGTAGCCCATACCTGAGCGCAATCCGCCAACGAGCTGGTAGACCATGGCGGCCACAGTGCCGCGATAAGGCACCCGGCCCTCGATTCCTTCCGGAACCATTTTGCCCAGGCGGTTGCCATCTTCGGATTCGACGCTGAGGGCAGCCGAAGAGTCGGGCTCGGCGCTCTGCATATAGCGTTCGCTCGATCCTGAGGCCATGGCTGAGAGCGATCCCATGCCGCGGTAAGCTTTAAACGACCGCCCCTGATACAGGATGGTCTCACCCGGAGATTCTTCTGTGCCGGCAAAGAGCGAGCCGATCATGACCACGCTCGCGCCGGCGGCAATGGCCTTGGTGACGTCGCCCGAGTACTTGATGCCACCATCGGCAATCACCGGGATGCCGGCTTCGCGGCAGGCGCGTGCCGCCTCGGCAATCGCTGTGATCTGCGGCACGCCCGCGCCGGTAACGATGCGCGTGGTGCAGATGGAGCCTGGACCGACGCCGACTTTGATGGCGTCCGCGCCGCTGCGCACCAGCTCGCAGGCGCCATCGAAGGTGGCTACGTTGCCGGCGAGCAGATCAACCTCGGGAAACTTCGACTTGATTGCCTTCACCGCTTCGATCACACGCTCGGAGTGGCCGTGGGCGCTGTCAATGGCGAGCACGTCCACTTTAGTTTTGATCATTTCCTGCGCGCGTTCCAGGAAGTCACCGGTAGCGCCGACGGCGGCGCCCACGCGAAGGCGTCCCTGGCTGTCTTTGGCGGCGTCAGGGTATTTGAGTTTCTTCTGGATGTCTTTGACCGTGATCAGGCCTTTGAGCGTGTACTTGTCATCCACTACCAGGAGTTTTTCCACGCGGTGGTGATGCAGGATCTTTTCTGCCTCTTCCAGGGTCGTGCCCACGGGGACGGTGATGAGGTCCTTTTTGGTCATGACCTTGCTGATAGGGATATCGGTACGGGTCTCAAAGCGCAGATCGCGGTTGGTGAGGATGCCGACCAGTTTCTTGTTCTTGGTAATGGGCACGCCCGAGATTTTGTATTTGCGCATGACCTCGAGGGCGTCGGAGATTTTAGCGTCGGGCGACATGGTGACCGGGTCAACGATCATGCCGCTCTCCGAGCGCTTTACTTTGTCTACCTCGCTGGCCTGCTGCTCGATGGAAAAATTGCGGTGAATGATGCCCAAGCCGCCCTGCTGGGCCATGGCGATGGCCAGGCGCGACTCGGTGACCGTATCCATGGCAGCGCTGATGAGCGGAATATTCAGCGTGATGTTGCGCGAGAGCCGGGTGCGGGTTTCGGCGTTGGCCGGCACCACCTCGGAACGGGCAGGAAGAAGTAATACGTCGTCAAAGGTCAGGGCCTCGGGTACAGGAAAATTAATCATAAATTTGGTCTCGCGGCGGGCAGGTAACCTTTTATTGTAGCATTCGAACCTTGGAGGTCTGAGACTTCAACCTCAGGGGGTTAAGGGGCTGGCGTGACTCAACCTCGGCGGTTTGAGAAAAACTTGGTTTCGTGTCATTCCGACGCGGAGCGGAGGAATCCCTATTGTGCCGAAAATTTTTAGGCTCTGCTCAACCTCCGCAGCCCCTGGGCACCAACGCGTGGTCCCATCATGGCCCCATTGTGGTATCAAAACGCTGACTTCTGAGCAAGCACAGACTATGATCGTCCTGGAAAGTGTATCTGGCATCCCAGGATGCGGGGCCCTCCCCATGGCTCTTTGAAAACTTGCTGCCTTAACCAGGATTCCTCCAGTTCCCCGATAAGTATTTCGCGCCGTCACAGAGCTTATTGATTGTTGACACTCTGATTACTACTTATGCGTTGAGCAAGTGGTCGTTTAACCTCCCGTAAGAAATTTAATATCAATGGTTTAGATCCAAAGACACTACCTGTGCAAGTGGGGGACGAGGCGATCCGAAACAGAGAATCGGAAGATTACTAAAAGATAAATGGCAGCTTTAAGGCGTTTGCGAAAACTCTTAATGGTGCTTCTTGGGGGATGTCACGGTTTCAGGCGAAGTGATGGCCCGGCGGATGTCAGCTTCCGAAGCTTTGTCGTCGAATCGGACCGTGCCGTCGGCATTGATTGCAACGCCGAGTTTTTGCCATAGCTGAGTAAGATCAACCGGCGACGGCTGGCCGCGCATTTTTTCGTACAGTTTGTGCAGTACATCGGTTCCGGTGGCCTGGTCTCCGATGGCCAGGGCCTTTTCGATTTCCCAATCCTGGGTGATGTCGCCGCCATGATTCAGGATGGCGCGCAGGGCATCCTGCAGTCCCTTGCGATTCTGTGTGCGCTCGCGAATCTGCACATCTGCGAGCAGGCAGAACATGGCTCCGCCCCAGTAAGTGCGTCCCCAGGTGGGCGTGTTATCCAGCCCTTCGTCGCCGGATTGGGGCTGGCCCTTGGGCATGTCCTGGATAGATTGTTTCCATACTTCGGTCACGGGAAGCCCGCCCACCTGCGCCCGCGCAACCGGCTCGACATACGTCGAGATTCCTTCTTCAATCCAGTGGTGATTTTCCTCCATCGAGGGAAAAGCCAGGTGGATCATCTCGTGGGTCAGCATCCAGTCATCTTTCAGGTCGGCGACTTCGGCCTGGTCGCCCACGGTGATGCGGATCGAACCGCCGTCGCGCGCGTACGTGACCCCATGCCGGACGCCGGAGCCACTGCCCGCGTGAATCTGCAGCGTAAGACGCGGGACGGGAAAACGCCCATAGTAGTGCGAAACCGCGTCCGCGGCCGATTTGACCCAATCGAGCAGCTCCTGGCGGGAAAGCTTCATTTGTTCATCGGGCAGGGTGATTTCGATTTTTCCGCCGGGGACGGACATGACCACGTGTTGAAAATCAGGTTGCTGGGCTTGCGAAGACATGAGAAACGGCGCGGTCATGAGAACGAGCAAAAGAAGTATGTTGCGGTCTGGCAACGTTCGCGACACAGGCCAAGGCATACATGTTTTATTTTATCGTTAACCCGGGATTGGCGCCGGCGCGGGTTCGTGCAGGATTTTTTTCCAGAGCCAGCGGATGAGGGTATCGAGTGAGAAAAACCCGGGACCAAAGAAAAGGATCAGCAGAAAGATAAACAGAAAGTTGTAAGGGGCAGCCCCGGTGAATTTATCCGGTTCAGAAAAGATGGAGTGCAGCGCTTCGTTGTCGGCGACGACGTAAGCCACGATCATATCAACCGCCATAGGTATTGCCATCAGGCGCGAAGCCAACCCGAGCATCAGCATGATGCCGCCAACAGTTTCCAGCCAGGCAATGAAATGGGCGTTCAGCGCCGGCGCGGGAATGTTCAAGCTGGTGAAGTATTCCACGACTTTTTGTATGTCGGCAAGCTTCCCCATTCCGGTCTGGAAGAATTGCCATCCGAAATAAAGACGGACCGCAAGCAGGAAGGGATGCTGGCCGAGGTTGGCCAGCCGCAGGAACCAGGAATAGAGCATATCAATGAACTTGAGAAGTGATTTCATAGCTTGCGTTCTAATAGTTTTATTGCCTTCATGGCTGCTTGGCAAACCATCCCAGGGATGACCAGTTGGCGAACCAGTCATGCAGTTGTTCGCTGACGTGTTCCACGCTCCGGCTCGACCAGTTGACCGAGGCCTCAATGGCTTGCGAGAGGGGCTTGCCTTCGCGGAGAGCGCGCACCAGGGCAAAAGCGTCGGGCTCCAGCCGTTTGAAGTAGACGGAATTATCGTTGCGATAAACGGCGAGATGCACTTTTTCCGGCTTAGGCAGCGAAGAGCGCTTAACCCGTGAGCGCCGGGTACGCTCGGTTACGGCGTTGCTGGCAACGTCAGCTTCCTGGTGGTCGTTGTGACGAATGCTCAGCAATAGTTCGTCCACGGGATAGGCCAGGTCCAGCAGGTGCAGATGGGGCTGCTGTTGGAAGACCGGGTCCTCGCCCATTTTGCCAAGGTCCTCTGGTTTGAGTTGCGGTAATTCGGGGTCATCAAAGGCCGCGACATCGGCCCACTCCAGCCGCACCATGTCTATAGCGATACGCTCTACCTTGGGAGCGAACTCAAGACGCTGCATCAGCCATGCTTCCAGCCGGGCCCCAAGGTTGCGCAGGCTAAAAGATTCCGAGGGGCAATCCACCAGGTAAGCGACCGACATCTTTTCAAATTGCTTCTCGCCGATGATAGCGCGCAGTCCGGGAAAATCTTCAGCGAGCGCCGACAGAATGCGGAACCAATACTGGCGGTTGTAAATCTCCAGCCGTTCAAATGAGGTCAGGCGGTCGTTGGGTTTGATGATGGATTCGGCAATCTCTTTTATGGATTTTCCATCCGTCGTACGAGGACGCATGTTTTCTGACGGAGTAAGAGGTTGGCGAGTCACATCGAAGAAGGCGCGCTGAAGTTCCGCGAGGTTCATGATGCCACCTGCTCTTTCGCTGCCGGAACGTACCGCATGGCCTTCAGGGCCTCATTGTGGACTTCGTCGAACGAGGGGATGCGATCATCCCACTCAAGCAGAGTTGCCGTCGGACCGGTGAGTTCAATGGCCCGGGCGTAGAGTTGCCATACCGGATCAATCACCGCATGATCGTGGGTATCGAGAATGTACTTCCTGTATTTGGAGTGCCCGGCGATGTGGATTTGCGCCACCCGCTCATGCGGAACACTGTTTACATATTCAAAAGGATTGAAGCTGTGGTTCTGCGATGACACGTAGATATTGTTTACATCGAGCAGAATGCCGCAATCGGCGCCTTCCACGACCTCGTTGAGAAATTCCCACTCGGTCATCTCCGAGGCGTGAAATTCGGCATAACTGCTCACGTTCTCGACGACGACAGGCACTTCAACAAAATCGCGCACCTCGCGGATTTTTTGTGCAGTTCTCTTGGCGGCCTCAAATGTGTAGGGCATGGGAAGAAGGTCGTGCGAGTAGCGCCCGTCCACGCTTCCCCAACACAGGTGATCGCTGAGCCATGGGGTTTTTGTGCGCTTGACCAGAGTTTTGAGCCGCGCAAGGTGCTCACGGTTCAGCGGCTCGGCCGAGCCGAAGTACATGGAGACCCCATGCTGCACAACGCGATATTGCTCGAGAATCTGGTCGAGCACCTGCAGGGGGCGCCCGCCATCCACCATGAAATTTTCAGAGATGATTTCGAACCAGTCTACAACCGGTTTTTTCTCGAAGATATGCTGGTAGTGCGGAATGCGAAGGCCAATGCCAACGCCGTAGTCCGTTTGGCCGTTAAATCTGTTCGCAGGCATAAAGAATATTATTTTAAAGATGAAGTCGAGATTCGATTAAAGAGTGGGAGGACCAGCAGGCATGCTACTGGCCCTCCTACGTTGGAGTTCCAGTTATTTGGTTGCCGTTTTACAACCGTGTTTAGTGGTATTACAGCCGCCCTTGCCTTTGCAAGAATTCTTTCCTTTGCAGCCGTTGTCGCCACTCTTACAGCCGCCCTTGCCTGCGCAGGAGTTTTTGCCTTCGCAAGAGTGCTTTTCTTTCTTAACTTTGGTTGCTTTCTTACCGGTGTCGCTCTTGCTGGTTTTGTCTCCGGTGTCCTGGGCCACAGCAGAGGCGGTTGTGCCAGCAACAAACCCGGTCAGGGCCGCGCCAACCAACAATGCTCGCATTGATTTAGTCATGTGTAGAGTCTCCTTAGCTAAGTGATTTGTTCTTCGCATGATAGAGAGCACATGGGACTGCTCTACTGCAAAAGAACAGGCCCCTGGTCACTCTCGATAGAACTTCGTTACTGGTACGAACCTCCGTACCCGTTGGATTGCTCCCCAACGAATTTTAGCCAGCCCTCAACAGTGCCTTTTGGTGTTGTCTCTGCACCGGGAAGAACCTGACTAAAAGCCCACGAATGTTATCACGGGGCGGGAGCTACGCGCACCGGAAAATCGGCCCTGTCCGGGCGGGCCAAGGCTCAGCAGGTTTGTATCTCATGTTTTATCCAACCTCATCAGCGTGCAGGCGCAAAAATCAAATTAAGTGACTGCAACCTGAGGCGCTGAATATGCAGTTTGAAATGAGGTTATACTTTATACCTCTCAAATTGTTGAGCTCAGCCCCAGCATTCGGGGTTGATCGTTGTACACAGTGGAGGGAACGATGCCAGCCTCCTATGAGATTGATAAGAAACAAAGACTCGTTATGAGCACTGCCTCCGGCGTGTTGACCGTGGATGATATATGGGGACATCAGAAGCGGCTCGCCAAGGACAAAGACTTCGACCCCAGCTTTTCTCAACTCATGGATTTCAACGGCGTTACCGAACTCGTCATCAAAACGGATGACGTACGAAAGTTCGCTGAGACGAGCATATTTTCCCCTAACTCGCGCCGCGCGCTGGTCGTAGAAAGAAGCGACTTGATATTCGGGTTCTCGCGAATGTTCGAGATGTTGCGCGGTTTGAAGGGCGACCAGTCAATACGGGTCTTTCGCAATCGAAACGACGCCCTAGTCTGGCTTTTCTCAAGGCAAGACCCTTAGAAAGAAAAAAGGGCTCAGGATTTCTCTCGCGCCGGCATTTTGGGCGGGTATTGCCATCGGCAGGGGCTTACGGCACAGCTAAAGCTGTGCCCCTCCGAAAGACTCCACTGGAATTGAGTTTTTCCGCACCTCTAAACTCGTGCCCTGATACAAAGCAAAAGCCTGATACAAAACATAAAGACTGCTGGAACCCATTTTAGGCAAATTTTCATCATTAATTAATGGGTTGCTTCCCTTGCGATACGCCGCGCGGGGGCGTATCATTAAACACGTGCAGTAGCCTCGCCCGGCGTGCAGTGCGGAGGCGCCGGGAAAACCCGATTGGCGGAAGAAACCAGTGGGCGCGAGCCCATTTTTTATTGCAGAAAATTTCTTAGAGGCGAAACGGCGTTTCGTAAGTTGCTAAGTTGTTTCGCTTCAAGGCAATACCGTCAAAGAGTCTTTTGAGTAAAGGCCCTTCAGGAATGCCTTGATGCAGCATAGGGCTTCCTTCGGCGTAAGAGCGCCTTGTCAGGATTACAACTTTTAAAGATACAAGGGGACGTCAACCGGGCTTGAGAGCTGGTGGGCGTCAGATGATTCACAAAAGGCCATTGGCTCGGAGCTTATGGCCCAGCGCTAAGAGCTAGACATGGCAGTAGGGATTGAGCAGGTGGAACAGGTTGCGCAGCGGGTGGCAGAGTCGCTGGCGCTGGAGCTGGTAGAGGTGGAGTTGCGCGGTGGAGGCAAAAGCCGCACGTTGCGCATCATCATTGACAAGCCCGGCGGGGTGACCCACGAGGATTGCGCCAGCCTCAGCCGCGAGGTGAGCACGATCCTGGATGTGGAAGATGCCGTCGGTGGCGGGACCTATACGCTGGAAGTATCTTCTCCCGGACTTGATCGCAAGCTGCAGAAGCCGGCAGATTTTGAGCGTTTTACCGGCAGCCTGGTGAAGTTGATGACGCGGGAGCCGGTAAACAACAACCGGCACTTTCAAGGGCGGCTGCAAAGTTTTGCCAACGGGCGGGTAACGCTTGATGTGGCGCAGTTGAGTAAGAGCAAACAGAAAAAAATGAAGATTGGCGCGGCACAGCACGTGGAAATTGAGTTTGCCAATATTGAACGGGCCCACCTGGTGCCAGAGATTTAGGAAGTACGATTTACGAAGTACGATTGTCGATTTCAAGCGTAAAGAGCTAAAGGCTAAGAGCTAAGAAACAAAGCCAAGAGTTGAGAATCAACAGCTAAAAAGGGTTTTTTCACAGTAAGGACAGGGATTTATGGCAAGTCTGCTTTATCAGCAAATCGAAGGGTTGAGCCGCGAGAAGGGCATTGATCCGCAAATTGTAGTGAACGCGGTGGAAGATGCCATTGCTGTGGCCACGCGCAAAAATCTGAAGACGCAGGAGACTCTGCGCGGCGCACTGGATAAAGAGACCGGAGCCATTGACGTGTATGCGGTCAAGAGCGTCGTGGAGATGCCCGAGCAGGTCGAGGACGCGAACCTGCAAGTCACCCTGGAAGAGGCGCGCAAGAGCGATCCTAACGTGGAGGTAGGCGGCGAAGTGCGTTTTCATCGCGCCAGCCACGCGCTCACCAGCCCGTCGGGCCTGGGGCGCATCTCTGCGCAGATTGCCAAGCAGGTGATCTTCCAGAAAGTACGCGAAGCCGAGCGCGACACGGTTTTCAACGAATACAACGACAAAAGCGGCCAGGTGGTGACCGCCACTGTGAAGCGCATTGAAGGTCCGGACGTGATTTTCGAAGTGGGCAAGACCGAGGCCCGCATGCCGCGCAAGGAGCAATCACGACTGGAGTCGTTTGCAGTTGGCGAGCGCGTGCGTGTAGTCATCGCCCGGGTAGAAAAAGCCAGCAAGGGGCCGGGGCTGATTGTTTCCCGCGCCGCGCCAGAGTTGGTACAGAACCTGTTCCAGACGGAAGTGCCGGAGATCTACGACGGCACGGTGGTCATCCGTGCCATCGCGCGCGAGGCCGGCGAGCGCACCAAGATTGCGGTCATGTCGAAAGATAAAGACGTGGATTCAGTGGGCGCATGCGTGGGCATGAAGGGAATGCGGGTGCAATCCATCATTCGCGAGCTGCGCGGCGAGAAAATTGACATCATCGAGTACCACGAAGATGCGGTGACCTTTGCGGAAAAGGCGTTGCAGCCAGCGAAAGTCAGCCGGGTGTCGGTGCTCGACTCCGGCGATAAGCACCTCGAAGTGATTGTGGATGACAGTCAGCTCTCCCTCGCTATCGGCAAGAAGGGACAAAACGTCCGCCTGGCCGCCAAGCTGCTGGGTTGGAAGATTGATATCAAGAGCGAAGAAGAGAAGCGCCAGGAAGTGGAGCTGCAGATGGCTTCGCTGGTGAGCACACCACAAACGCCTATCGAGCAAGTCCCAGATTTGGGAGAAGGCCTGGTGGAAAAGCTGGTGGCTGCCGGCATCACCACAGTCGAGTCTTTGGCCGATATGACGCCGGAGCAACTCGAAGCCATTCCCGGCATTGGACCCAAGACGGTGGAAAAGATCAGCCTTGCGGTCAACAGTTATTTTGCCAGCCTGGAGGCTGGACAGGCGGCAGCACCGGCCGGCGAAGAATCGGTCGAGGCCACAGCAGCCCCGGCTGAAGTAGAGAATTCTCCGGCAGCAGAGGCAACCGAGGTAGCCGAAGGCCAAGTTCAACAAGTCCAGGAAGAAGAGCCTCAGGCCAGCGATGCTGGTGAAGCTGGCTCAGACGCAGCCAACGCGGAAGCCACTGCAGAAGAAAAGAAGCCGGAAGAGTAAGTGTTAAAGGGGTCTCTCGCGGTCAAGGCCGCGAGATGACAGCAATGCAAGAGTTTTTAGGGACGTAGCTAAACTACATATCTACTCGGCAAGGGCCGGAGATGAGAGAGATCCACAATGCCAGTAGAGCAAGAAGAGTTACAAGGAAGCAACGACGCTAAGAAAGTAACACAGGACGGAATGGATAAAATTCGCATTAACGATCTGGCCAGAGAACTGGAAGTCAAAAGCAAGGCGATCCTCGACTATCTGCCAACGATTGGTGTTGATGACAAGAAGAGCCACTCCAGCTCGCTTGAGGCTGATCAAGTTGAACGCGTGCGCAAGCACTTCCAGGGAGAAGTGGAAAAGGCCGCTGCAGAGAAGTCGAGATCCAAAGGCGGCGTGGCCGATGAGATCAGGACCAAGATTGATCTCTCTAAAATTTCCAAACCCGGAGACGTGCTGAAGGCCATCAGTAAAAAGGCCACGACAGAAATCTCCGTACCGCCGCCGGTCGCGAAGCCGGCGCCTCCTGTTCCTCCCAAGCCTGTAGTTCCAGTGGCAGCCAAGCCTGTCACCGCCGTTGTGCCCGCACCTGTTGAGCAGCCTGCGCCAGCGCCCGCGCCGAAGTTCGTAGCTCCAGTTATAGAAAGACCGTCAGCGGAACGGCCGCCGGTGCCACCCGCTACGCCTGCTCCTCCTCCGCAAGCGGCTGCGCCGGTAGCGCCACCGGTTGTAGCGAATGTGCCGCGCCCGCCTGTGACTTCGGCTCCGGCTGCATCGGCTCCGCCTACAGCGCATAAGCCGGCTGCAGCGGTTCCACCGCCCCGCCGCGTGATTACTCCGCAGACGGGACCGCGCCCGGTATACTTGGCGCCCGTACAACCGCGCGCAACCGTGCAACCGGGACAGCCGATAGGACAGCGTTCTGCGCCTGGGCGTCCGGTGCCAGGCCAACCAATATTCCAACGGCAACGGCCATCCATGCCGGGAGCTAAACCGCCTTTGCGTCCAGGAGAGCGCCGCTTGCATCCCACGCGCATGTCTCCGACGGGAGTGCGGCCTATGGGAGCGCGCCCCGGACCTGGAGCAGGCGCTGCCCTGCCGCCACCACCGGAAGGCACGCGCCGGCCCGCTGGCGGGGCTGCACGCCGTCCTGGACAGCGCTATGTTCCGCGCGGTGTAAAAGAAGGCCCGATGAAGGGCTTTGTTCCGCCGCCTACCATGGCCGCAGTTTCCAACGAGCCGCTGCCGATTACCCGCTCGATCACGATTACCGAAGGCATCAGCGTTAAGGACCTGGCGGAAAAGCTGGAAGTGCGTCCTAAAGACGTTATCGCCCGCCTGCTGGCGCGCGGTGTGTTTGCTTCCATCAACCAGACTTTGGATTCGGAGCTGGCAAGCGAGATGTCACGCCAGTTCGGGGCCGATACCAGCGTTATCAGCTTTGAGCAGCACGCCGAGCAGATGGTGGAAGCTGGCCTAGAGAAGAATGAAGATGCCGGACGCCGCCATGCCCGTCCGCCTGTGGTCACCATCATGGGTCACGTTGATCACGGCAAAACTTCGTTGCTCGATGCCATTCGCGAAACGAATGTTGCCGGCGGTGAAGCGGGAGGCATTACACAGCACATCGGGGCCTACAAGGTAAAAATTGTGGACACCAACTCGCCCGCCTTCGGACGCGAGATCGTCTTCCTCGATACTCCAGGTCACGAAGCCTTTACGCGCATGCGTGCGCGCGGCGCCAAGGTGACGGATATCGTCGTACTGGTGGTCGCAGCCGATGACGGTGTCATGCCACAGACCGTGGAAGCCATTGATCACGCCGCCGCTGCTAACGTGCCCATCATTGTTGCCATCAACAAGATTGATAAACCGGGTGCGATGCCGGAGCGTCCGAAGAAGCAACTTGCCGATCGTGGCCTGGTGCCGGAAGATTGGGGAGGCAAGACCGTTTTCGTCGAAGTCTCCGCAAAGAAGAAGACCAATCTGAATCTGCTGATGGAAATGATTTGCCTGGTAGCTGACTTGGGTGAACTGAAGGCTGCCCCCGAGCGTCTGGCAACCGGCGCAGTGCTGGAAGCCAAGCTCGACCGCGGACGCGGCGCCGTGGCCACCGTGCTGGTGCAGAACGGCACCCTGCGCAACGGCGATACCTTCATTGTGGGCAACACCTACGGCAAGGTGCGCGCCATGTTCGATGATCGCGGCAATGCCGTGGATCAGGCCCCGCCTTCAACCCCGGTAGAAGTCCTGGGACTCGAGGGCTTGCCGCAGGCAGGCGACCAGCTCAGCGTGGTTGCTGACCGTGACAAAGCCAAACAGATTGCCCAATATCGCGAGGCCAAGGCGCGCGAGGCGACGCTGGCCAAGTCCTCACGTTTGTCGCTGGAAGGCCTGGCGGAGCAGTTGAAGACCGCTGGCATGAAAGAGCTGCCCATCATCCTCAAAGGCGATGTGCAGGGTTCAGTCGAAGTGTTGGCCGACTCGCTCTCCAAACTCTCCAATGAAAAGGTCAAGATCAAGGTCCTGCACACCGGCGTCGGGGCCATCACAGAAACCGACGTGTTGCTGGCTTCTGCATCGAACGCCATCATCATCGGCTTTAACGTCCGTCCCGAGCGCAAGGCGCAGGAGTTGGCCGACCAGGAAAAGGTGGATATCCGCCTGCACTCCATCATCTACGAACTGCAGGACGAGATCAAGAAAGCCATGACCGGGCTGCTCGAGCCTGTCATCAAGGAAACCTACCTGGGCCGGGCCGAGGTACGCAATACCTTCAAAGTTCCCAAAGCGGGAACCATAGCCGGCTGCTTCGTGCAGGATGGCATCATCAAACGCGATTCCCTGGTCCGCCTGCTGCGCGATAACGTAGTCATCTTTACCGGCAAGGTCGGCTCGCTGCGCCGTTTCAAAGACGACGCGGCCGAGGTCCGCAACGGCATGGAGTGCGGCTTAAGCATCGCCAACTACAGCGATATCAAAATAGGCGACGTTATTGAGGCCTTCATGAGCGAACGCGTGTCGGCGGAAGCGATTGCGTAGGCCTTCTGGGCGGGGTCGGTACCAGAGTGTGCTGTTGTTTTTAATTGAAAACGCCCTATGACTGGGCTAATTTAGCCTGTATGGACTACCGAAAGTACATCACGATAGAGCCTGGCAAGCTGGGTGGACAGCCATGCATCCGTGGCTTACGTATTTCCGTGTATGACATTCTTGATTATTTAGCATCAGGCATGTCTGAAGATGAAATTTTGCATGATTTTCCCGACCTGACGCGGGAAGATATCCGCGCGGCCCTGGCTTTTGCAGCTGATGCGGGTCGCAAAACTGTTTACCTTCCCGCGTGAAACTGCTCTTCGATCAAAATCTTTCCCATGAGCTTGTAAAAGCACTGGAAGATCTTTTTGCGGAATCGGCGCACGTACGGTTCGTTGGTTTATCAGCCGCTGACGACAACCTCGTCTGGGATTTCGCGCATAAAAATGGTTTCATCATTGTTACTAAAGATGTTGGATTTCAGAGGCGATCCTTGCTGCAGGGATTTCCACCTAAAGTTGTCTTAATACGAACGGGAAATTGTGCGACCCGGACGGTCGCGGATCTGCTTCGCAAGCACGCAATCCGGTTGAGACAATTTGCAGAAGATACGCAGAAGTCGTTTCTAGTGTTGTTCTGATGCCTATTGCCTCTCTCACCCTCGAGCTCCGCATCGAAGGCGCGCACTCGCTCAAAGACAAGCGCCAGGTGGTGCGCAGCATGAAAGACCGGCTGCGGGCGAAATTTAATGTTTCCGTAGCTGAGATGGAGGCGACCGATTTATGGCAGCGGGCCACTATAGCAGTCGTCAGTATTTCCGGCTCGCGGGATTATCTGGAGGGCCTCATGCAGAACGTGGAGCGCGAAGCCCATCGCGTTGCCAACACCACCGGGGCGGAGATCACAGATATTTGGGTTGAGTATTTATGATCCGAGACTGGGAACTGTGATCTGGGGCTTGCCAAAAGAGGAAGTAGCCTGAGCACGTTCTAAATGTGAATTCTTGGCATTGGCGGCCAAGACTCCAGTAAAATAGCCTGTAAACAACTATTGGAAACTAGTCCCCCCTTTCAAACAAGTTTATGCAGAACCGTAATGTACAGCATCGCCGCGAGCGCATGGCAGACGCGTTGCGTGACGAGATCGGAGCCTTGATTGAAGGCGAACTGGGCGATCCGCGCATCGGCCTGGCCACGGTGAGCGAGGTATTGCTTGCGAGCGACGGCAAATCGGCGCGTGTGTTTGTGGAAGCGGAAGGGACCGAGCAGGAAGCGGACGACACCGTTGAGGGGCTGAATGCGGCGCGAGGCTTCATCCGGCACAAACTGGTAGAGCGGCTCGGGCTGCGTCATGCACCGGAGCTTTTCTTTCAGCTCGATACTTCCACGGCGCGCCAGGATCGGATCGAGAAACTGTTGCAGCGCATCAAGAAGAGAAAATAAGGGTTTTTAAAATAAAGTTTTTTAAAGGTAGAGGGCAGAATCCAATGGTGGGCGAGGTCATCAAGAAGATCAATGAGCACGAGTCGTTCGTGCTGACCTCCCACGCCCGTCCCGATGGCGACGCCATCGGTTCCGTGCTGGCCTGTTCGCAGATCCTGCAATCATTAGGCAAGCAGACACAGATCGTCCTGAGCGATGGCGTGCCGGTGCTCTACCGGCGCCTGCCTTGGGCCGATTCGGTGATCCAGGCCTCGGAGATCAACGGCCGCGGCGAAGCCGCCATTATTCTTGAATGTGACAGCCTGCAGCGCACCCGTCTACGCGGGCTCGAGCGCCGCTTCCTTATCAACATTGATCACCATGCCAGCGGGCGTCCGTTCGCAAACTTGAATTGGATTGATCCTTCCGCGTGCGCCACAGCCGAGATGATTTTTCAATTGGCGCGTAAGGCCGGCGTGAAGATTACACCCGACATTGCAACCTGCCTTTACACCGCAGTCGTGACCGACACGGGATCATTCCGTTTTGCCGGGACCAATCAGCGCACCTTTGCCCTGGCGGAGGAGTTGGTGCGCTCCGGCGCCGATCCCGTGCGGGTTGGGCAGGCGGTTTATTTTTCCAATCCGATTTCCAAGACCTTGTTGCTGGGCGCGGCGCTGCGCAATCTGAAGCGGGATGGAGTGCTGGCATGGATGCACGTGACCCGCGAGGATATGTCCAATTGCCAGGCCGCCGATGAAGATTGCGAAGGCCTGGTGAATTACGCCTTGGGCAACGCGGGCATTGAGGTCGCGGCATTTTTTCGCGAGCTGGAGAACGGCAGGTTTCGCGTGAGCTTGCGCAGCAAGGGAGCGGTCAACGTGGCGGCGGTTGCCGATGAACTCGGCGGCGGTGGCCATGAATGTGCCAGTGGATGCTCGGTGGAAGGTCCTTTGCCGGCTGCGGAAGAATTCGTCTTGGGCAAGCTGCGTTGCGCCATCGCGCGGGTTTCCTCAACCCAGCCTCATTCATGAACCCATCGCAAGGCAGAGCGCGGCTTCACGAGTGGGTCGTAGTGGGCGTATTCTGCGCCTTCTTCTTTTTTTATGGATTGGCTGCCTTTGGCCTGGTGGGCGCTGATGAGCCCCGCTACGCACAGATCGCCCGCGAGATGCTTGCACGCCACGACTGGGTATCGCCCACACTCTATAGCCGGGTCTGGCTGGAAAAGCCCGTTCTTTATTACTGGGGTGCCATGCTCAGCTATCGCGCTTTGGGAGTGAGCGACTGGGCGGCACGTATTCCGGTGGCCCTGCTTGCCTCGTTGATGGTTGCTGCTCTCCATCTCTTCATACGTCGCTTCCGCCCCGGCGCGCAGCTTCATGTTGTATTGATTGCCTGCTCCAGTGCAGCGCTATTGGCCTTTGCCCGCGCCGGTTCTACCGACATGCCGCTGGCCGCATGCTTCACCATGGGATTGCTGGCCTGGCTGGCGTGGTTCCAAACACAAGAGAAAAAGTGGCTGCTTGGGTTTTATTTTTTTACGGCCGCAGGCATGCTGGCCAAGGGACCAATAGCGCCGGCGCTGGCGGGGTTGATCATCATCTGTTTTGCGCTGTTGCGCTGGGATGTGCGTCTCGTTCTACAGACGCTATGGATTCCCGGCATTCTGGTCTTTCTTCTGACAGCAATGCCGTGGTATGTGCTGGTGCAGTTGAGGAATCCACAGTTCTTCTCGGAATTTATTTTGCGGCAGAACCTGGCGCGCTTTGGAACCAATCTCTATCATCACGAGCAGCCTTTCTGGTATTACCTTCCCGTCTTGTTGCTGGGATTGCTTCCCTGGACGGTATTTGCACTGGCGGCGTGGGTCAGGGTAGCACGGGATTTTTTTCGGAGGAGTGCAGTTGCGAAAGACGAAGCCACCGCCGATGATCTGGGAAAATTTCTGGCGATTTGGGCCGTGGTCCCAGTCGTCTTTTTTTCCCTATCGCAATCTAAGCTTCCCGGCTACATTCTGCCTGCAATTCCTGCGTGGGTCCTGTTGACGGTTTTGTATTTCACGCATCAATCCACTGTAAAGACGCGGAATTATGCCTTATGGATTGTTCATGCGCTTAGCGTGGCTGGGGTTGCAGCATTCGTTCTTTTGGCGCCTGCCATTTTGCAAACTCACGAGATGCCTTCTGTCAGTATGTTGACAGTGCCACTGGTGGTGGCCGCGATTTTAGCGGCAGGCATGATTGCGCTGGGGTTTTGGCGAGGCTGGCAGATGATGATTGCCAGCACCTTGTTTATTGCGGTGGCTGCAACCGGTGTTCTGTTAAAGACTGCAACCCCGGTGATTGACGCTACACAGTCGGCGCGTCCCGTGGCCAGGTATTTGGCCGGCAGTAAGCTGCCGGTGGCGGTCTTTCAAGTGCCGCGTGAAATTGAATACGGGCTGGGATTTTATTTTAACCGGGAGATTCCCAGCTACGATGCCGGCAACGTTCCCCAGCAAGAGCATTTTCTGGTCACAAAGAAAGACAGCTTCAAGGAACTGATACAAATCATGCAGGCGCGGGCAGCGCAGGGGCAGGGAACGCGCGTGCGCTGTTCCGGAGAGAGTATGCTGCAGCCCGATACTTCTTTTCGTTCACCCGTTTTCGATTTGTATCGTGTCTCTTCAGAGCCATCTTGCATTGAAATTTTTCCAGCAGCAGGAGGAATTCTTTCTGGTAAGAAATAAATCTATCTTCAGTTGCATGCATACGAACTGTATTTGTGGGTTGCGTGCATTTGCGTATCCGCTTTGGCGTCTCCGGCTCTTGGAGAGCGACTTATCGTATCGCTTTGGGCGAATTCTGATTTTCTTTGCGCTTGCAGTCTTACCAATGTCCGCGCAGCGGCTGCCGGTGTTGAAGCAAATTGACCTGCCCTACAGCCTCTACTACCGTGAAATGTACCTGCCGCAGTTGACCAGCGGCCCCAGCTCCGTGGCGTGGATGCCCGATTCGCAGAGCGTCATCTTTTCCATGCAAGGCTCGCTTTGGCGGCAGGGCCTCGGGTCCACGACTGCTGAGCAACTCACGAGCGGCCCTGGATATGACTACCAGCCCGATGTTTCCTCCGACGGTAAGTGGGTGATTTATTCGAAGTACGATCATGATGCGATTGAATTGTGGCTGCTCGATCTCACCACCCAAAAGAGCAAACAGCTCACCAAAACCGACGCTGTCAACGTGGAGCCGCGCTGGTCGCCTGCTTTTAAGAGTGGAGACATGCGGGTGATGTTTGTCTCTACCCAGCTCAACCGGCATTTTCATGTCTTTGTGGCGCAATTTGATCCTGCCAAAGCAGAGTTGAAAGAAGTGCAGCGGCTGACGGCAGAGGCGCGCAGCACACTGCCGCGGGTTTTCTACGGCATATTCGACCATGAAATCAGCCCAACCTGGTCGCCCGATGGCAAAGAGATTATTTTTGTTTCCAACCACAATCGTGTTGATGGCGCCGGCGGCTTCTGGCGGATGAAGTCGCAACCGGTTTTGGTGGAAGCCCCACCCATGGTTCCGCACGGGCCCTTCGGTATGATGGCCCGCCGGCTGCCGCCGATTGTGAAAGAAGAGTCACACCAGATTCATGATGAAGAAACTACATGGAGGGCGCGGCCCGACTGGTCCCCTGATGGCAAGCGCGTGGCGTATGCATCGTATTCGGGATCGCTTGCGAGCGGGAAACATCAGCTTCAGGTAATGACCTCCGAGGGCAGGGACACAGCGCCGCTTTCCCAATCGCAGGGAGAGTACGACGATACCAACCCACGCTGGTCCCCGGACGGAAAATCCATCGCTTTTATCTCCAACCGGGGCGGCAATCTTTCCTTATGGGTACAAGACGCGTCGGAGGGAAGCCAGCATGAGATTGCCCGGAAAGACCTCAAATTTCTTGCCACGATGGCCACGATTCGATTGCAAGGCGGCGAGGTGAGTGGAGCAGCAGGGCCGGTGAGGGTTTCCATCACCGGTGCAGATGGACGCGACTATGCAACCGATGATGCTCTGGTTTACACCGACGACGGCTTTGACCGGAAAGAGCGTCCTTTTGAAGTTCATTATTTCGACCTCAGTGTCTCGCGGCTGCGGCCTTCGCAGGCGATTACGCTCCCGCCTGGAAAGATCCACGTAGAGATTACGCACGGCCTGGAACATGTGCCGGTCAGTCTGGATGTTGACCTGAAGGCCGGCGAAAGCAAAACCATTCCATTCAAACTGCAGGCTTTACGTTTGCGTGATCCACTGGGAAGCCGTTGGATGGACGGCGATGTCCACGTGAGCACGAAATACGGAGGGGCATACCGCAGCACACCTCTGACCCTGCTCACGCAGATGCAAGCAGAAGACCTCAGCCTGGCATACAGTCTGATGACAAGCAACGATGAACAACATTCTCCGGACGCCACGACGGCTGGCGTAGCCAGCAAGGCCGATCCCAATTTTGATTTGAAGACTGGTCCCGGAGTTCGTACTACCCACCATGTTCTGAACGGAATCGAGTTCCAGTCGAATTACTTGGGAAATCTGGGATTGCTCAGTGCTTATCCGTCAAGTTCCCGCCGCTATGCAGCTTATCCAAACGCGGCTCGGACCGGCTTTTTCCCCACAAATGCCGATATCGTTGACTGGTTTCACCAAACAAATAGGTTGGTTGGCTACGCGCAAAATTTTAGTGAAGTTCCCAATCCCGTCAATGATGAAAAGCTGTCCTATGAGCTCCCCATTGATGTTGCCCTGGGCAAAGTGGACTACTACGAAGTTCTTGACTCCGGCGATCACAAATCGTCTGCCGAGATCTGGTACAAGCTCCTCAATCTGGGATTTCGTCTTCCCGCCGCCGCCGGGAGTAGCGCCATTGCCAACTACTCTTCGCTGCGCGGGCCGGTTGGCTTGGACCGGGTATACGTACGGGTCCCAAGCGGGCCGTTCAAAACCAATGCATGGCTTGATGGCCTAAAGCACGGCCGCAGTTTCGCTACCAACGGTCCTCTGTTGCGTTTTACCCTTGGCGCAGAAACTGTTGGCGGAGAGCTTAAGTTGCTGGCACCCGGACGCGTAAAATTCACGGTGGCGTTACGCTCTATTGTGCCCGTGGACCATCTGGAAGTTGTCTGCAATGGCGAGGTCATGATTAATGTGCCTATGAACCAGACACATAATGCCAGCGATGCAATTGGGGCCCTGCAACTTCCGCGCAGCGGATGGTGTTTGTTGCGCGCCTGGGCCGAAAAAACGGAAGACCCCGTTCTCGATAGTTATCCTTATGCGACCACCAGTCCAATTTACGTCACGGTGGCCGGCGCCAAGCCCAGGTCACCCAATGATGCGGCGTACTTCATGGCCTGGATTGATCGAGTAGCAGAAAATGCCAAGGCAAACTCGGAATACAAGAACGAGGCGCAAAAAACCGGGGTTTTGAAAACGATACAAGACGCACGCGCCGTTTATGAAAAACTGGCCAGGTAGAGACGTAGCAAACTGCGTCTCTACGCTAGGCAACGTGCGCTGCAGGCTGGGTCAGAGAGCGATGCGCGGCCTGCTGAATGAATCGCTTCATCACGGTCGCCCACATCACTTTCTTGCGTGCAGCACTTTCCTTGAGGCCGCGCCCGTTGGCAAACATGGCCAGCAAAGCTTTCATTTTAAGCACGCGCAACAGAGCCTGGTCCGAGGCCGAAACTCCGTAGGCTTCCAAAAAATTTTTCTGGATAGAAGAGGTAATGCTGCGGTTGCAAAAAGGATATTTCTCCAGCGCTTCAATCGTAGCCAGAAACGTGGCCACATCCTGGAATGAGGCGCCGTGCTGGCTCATGCGCGCGAACTCACTGATTCCGACCCCACCATCGCTTACCAGCACATTCAGCGGGGTAAAATCGTTCAATACGGCTGACGCCGCCATGGTCTTTTTGTTGCGATGCAGGGCATTACGAGCGCCGGTCATGATGGAACGCACATCGCTTTCTTCCAGCCCCTCTTTGCGGCATTGGGTGCAAACCTGCTCCAATTCAGCCAGCAGTTGCTCAGCATCAAAAGGCGATGGCATGTTAGCCGTGGCGCGATGGAAAGACCGCAACCATGTACCGGTATGCCTGGCGGCTTCAGCCAGTCCGTTGCCGGCATTGAAGCCCGGCAGCAAAGCAGCCTTCATGATCATGGATTGCAAGGGCAATCCGCTCAGCTTTTCTGCAACTACGGTTCCCAATTCGGTGAAGTCGCCCAGTGGGCGCGGTACGCCTATAAGCTTTTTCTTTTGCGAGACCTTGTGCACCGTAACCAGATTGAGGAATTCCTGCTGCGCCTTGTTTCGAGCCAGTTCAGCGCCACTCTTATTGCGATAAACCTTGGCTGCCACGCGCGCGTTGCCATCGCCGAAGTTCAGCACGATATCGTAAATGAAGTGGTCGGTTTTGGGCGTATGGCCAACCACGCGCACATTGCGCAGCTCCCCATGTTGAGGATAAAACTTGGCCGCAGAAACGCGCAGCTCGGCGACAATTTGATCCATTACATTTTCAGTCATTCTCGCTCCAAGTGTGAAATAGAAATGACGTTGGAACCTGCATTCGATGGCGATGCATTCCTGGTTCCACAGAAGAGATGAGAATTACTCCCTAAGTCATTGAAAAGAAAAATAATTTCCAACGTTTTAGAGAAGCAGTGGAAACGCAGAACTGTATATGAGCATCACAATGCACAATATGTGAAATTAGAGCTACAGCCCAATCCCGAAGCACGATCAAACAAAGTTGGGCTAGATTTTCTGATTTGAAAGCAAGGGCCGGAGCGCGGCGCCAAACCTAGGCCGTTTACATTGGATCCACGATGTTAATTCGTGAAAGGAAATTTAAGATGAGCACAATATTCAATCGATCAAAGTTAGTCGCAGTTCCAACGGAAAAAGGTTCGAGGCGCGCGGCCGTCGAAGAGATACAGTTTTTCATCGGTCAATGTTCGCTCGGTTCTCTTCTCGTGGCCAGGAGTGCCAAGGGTATTTGCGCCCTACTGCTCGGAGACGCTCCCGATGCATTGGCACGCGATCTGAAGCGCCGATTTCCACACGCTCATCTGACCGATGGCGATGCCGGGTTCGAGAAACTCATCGCCAAAGTCGCCGGTTTTGTGGAAGCTCCGGAACTCGGTCTCAACCTGCCGCTTGACATGCGCGGAACGGTATTCCAGCAACGTGTCTGGCTGGCATTGCGGGCGATTCCAGCCGGAGCGACGGCCAGTTACGCCGATATCGCCCGGCGCATCGGATCGCCCAAGGCAGTCCGCGCAGTGGCGCAAGCTTGTGCCGCGAACGCTATCGCTGTCGCCATACCCTGTCACCGTGTCGTGAAGAACGATGGCAGTCTGTCTGGTTATCGCTGGGGCGTCGAACGCAAACGCAGTCTCCTGAAGCGTGAGGCGGTAGCAGCATGAGCACGACTGCGCAGTCAAAACAACCGGGTCCGGCGGACCGGACCATCGAAACCCGTGTGGAGGCGCTCGATTGGGCGAGCGTCTCTACTCATCTCGATGCTAACGGTTGGGCAATGATAGATGCACTTTTGACTGACGGAGAATGCCATGAAATAGCAGACCTGTATGTCAACGACGGCATCTTCCGCAGCCGGGTTGTAATGGCGCGGCACGGTTTCGGGCGGGGCGAATACAAATACTTCGCTTATCCGCTGCCTGATATCGTCGCCATCTGCGCCATGCTTTCTATCCGCAACTCGCGCCGATTGCCAATCGCTGGAATGCTTCGATGGGCATCAACGTTCGCTACCCGGACGCACACGCCGACTTTATCAAGCGCTGTCACCAGGCAGGTCAAGAGCGTCCCACACCGCTTCTTCTCCAATACGGTGCGGGGGACTATAACTCTCTGCACCAGGACCTATACGGCGAGCATGTTTTTCCGCTGCAGGTTGCGATTCTCTTGTCTGAGCCAGGCGAAGACTTCACCGGTGGCGAGTTCGTGCTGACCGAACAACGGCCGCGTATGCAGTCACGCGTTGAGGTGGTTCCGTTGCGGCGAGGTGATGCAGTGATTTTTGCGGTGCACAATCGTCCGGTGCAGGGTACACGCGGAACTTATCGCGTCAACATGCGGCATGGCGTCAGCCGGCTTCGGTCTGGCAATCGCCATACCCTCGGAATCATCTTCCATGACTCGCAGTGATCATGGATTTGTTCGAAGCCCGTGGGTTCCTCACCGCGGAGTGGTTCCCGGCATTTTGGATCTCAAGCCGTGCTGCTACTGATTGCTTTTTGTGCGACCGCCTGAGATTTGTCGTCTACCGCGCGGAGTGAGTCATTGATCGTCTCCGGCACCGAGGCGCCGTCGCGGTGTCGCTTGTTGATAGACGCTGTAAGGATCTGGCAAAGAAGAAAACGGTTGGGGACCTTGACCGAAGCGGCAAAGATGAGTCCGGAGCGCATGTGTAGCACCTCGCAATGCGAATGGCTGCATCGGCGAAGGCCCGACGGATAGGGACCGTGTCTCCGGAGAAATCAGCTATTCTCACTATACGCTTGCTGCACCTAAACTCAACGCAATTAATTCAGCCGAGACACAGCTCCGCTCCGGTGTAGGCACACGTCTCATTACATTTTAAAGATGAAGCTGACTAGTAAAACAGGTATTTCCGCCACTTGGCGTCAGAGTGTCCCATCAGCCGCATGATGTGCCGGCTGGTATGCAAATTAAAAGGACGCGGCTCGCGCAGCGGTTTCATCTCCGCCTCGTGCGGCAGGCGGCTTCCTTTTCTGCGGTTGCAAGGATGGCAGCAGGCCACCAGATTTTCCCAGGTAGACGAGCCTCCGCGAGAGCGCGGGATCACGTGGTCCAGCGTCAGTTCGGCGGCCACGAGTACGGTGCCGCAGTATTGGCAGGTGTTGCGGTCGCGCAGCAGAATGTTCTTACGCGAGAGCGCCCGCGTCTGATGCGGAATGCGGCGGTACTCAAGCAGACGAATCACCGAAGGCACACGCACCGCAAAGCGGGCGGCGTGCAGAAAGTGCCCGTTCTCTTCTTCGGTCATGGCTACGCCTTTGAGCACCAGCACAATGGCGCGGCGTGCAGCGCACACGTTGATGGGTTCATAGGAAGCGTTCAAGACCAGGACCGGAGCATGCATTACGTGATGTCCACTCTGGGATGGCGCAGGTGGGTGCTCCGCTGCCCGGTGAGCCATGTGTCCCGAATGGTGCATTTTCCCCGACATACCCTCTACTTATGCCTCCGCTGCTTTGGCCAAGTTCATACTAATGTTATTTGTACGTAAAAATCCTGCTGGCCGCGCAGGTTCTCCCTTAAAAACTCGTGCCACTGTAGCCACCGCTACAGCGCGTGCCCCCGCGCGAAGCAGCACGCGGCTGCACTCGGCGGCCGTGGTCCCGGTGGTAAAGACGTCATCCACTAGCAGTATTAGATGATCTCGGACCTCCGCAGGCTTCGTCACAACAAAAGCCCCGCGCAGGTTGGCGCGACGCTGGTGTTGCGTTAGCCCGGTCTGGGTAGAGGTCTCTCTGCGTCGTTCCAGCAGGCCGGAATTTATTTCGAGCTTAGATCCAAGCCGCCGCTGTGCGGCGCGCGCAATCAATTCCGCCTGGTTGAAGCCACGCTGTCTGTGCCGCGAACGATGCAGCGGAACCGGCACAATCTTCCACGCGCCCACCTCGAGATGCAGCGACCGGATGGTCTCAGCCAGATACGCTCCTAGAAGATCTGCGGCCGGCCGAACGTTCTCATACTTCAGCAGGTGAACCAGTTCGCGCAATTCACCGTCATAGCCGCCATAGGCTACCGCCCTGGTAAATGGAGGCCGTGCGCGCTGGCACATCCCGCAAACACTCCCTGCATCCGAATCAGATGGCGTGAACTGCCCAGATGTGAAACGAAAGAGGCGTTCGCTGCAAATGGAACACACTCCGCCTTCCATTCTGTGAATTGAATCTACGCACTGCCGACAGACTGGAAGCCGTGAGATTTCAGTTAAAGGAACCGCGCAGATGCGGCAATCGCCGGGAAAAACCGTGTTAAACAAGCCCTTGGCAGCGGCGCTCAGGGGTGAGAAAAGCGCAGGAAATCCCCTGGCTTCAGGAACCCTACTTCGCGTTAGGTCATCTGTACTGCTGAAGACTGACCTCCCTGGCCACAATTGGAGTGTGTGCTTAAGTTGAGTATATCATCGCTTTTAAGCCATTGTCTTTGGGGGCTGCGGCGTGCTAACGTGCCCCTTTCATTTTTTATCAGATTTTAACCGCTGTTTACCGATTTGTGACAAACACGGCTGAATCAAGGAGAGGCTATCTTGGCTGAAGAAACTCAAGTGCAGACGAAAGATCAACCCAAAGAAGCAGAGTTTCAACCTTATATACCCGCTACACAGGCTCCACCAGAGTTCACCTTCCGCGCCGTACTGCT
>Ga0210384_10000900_pt1 | contig 42639 bp, 36 predicted proteins | sample IncBWH2MmetaG_FD_160574 | JGI IMG/M metagenome (GOLD analysis project Ga0210384, IMG submission 160574) | Forest soil microbial communities from Barre Woods Harvard Forest LTER site, Petersham, Massachusetts, United States - Inc-BW-H-2-M | ecosystem: Environmental > Terrestrial > Soil >... | reverse complement strand
CATCAAGCAGTACCACAAGGCAGGGCAGGCCTTACGCACAGAAACTACCATCAACAACACCTATGACTTTTATATCGGCAAGAACCTGCGCAACTTGCCCGCGCTACGGCGCATCGGAGGAGGTTCTCGCCAATCCGCCTCTCACCCTCATCTTTCTCCAGCAGGAGCGGTTTAGGAGTAGCCTGGGACGTGGTTTCGGAACTGGATTGTGCTGATCGAGTTTGAGAGACGCAAACCGCAACGAGCAGCGCAGCCATTGTCGCAACTGTTGTCCTAACTGAATTTGAGTTCATCGCACATCCCCTTTTCGGGAGTCGGGCGACCCGATGGTACCGCTGTCCCTGTACCTGTACGTCGTCGAATTGCGCCCGAGAGCTGGGTAAACTCCGAAGCAATGACGCATTAAGTAGCGCTTATGTTTTACAAGCGCTAAACGTAAGCAGGACAAATTGGAAGTGGACCGTCCTAATCCGTTTCCGGCAGCGACCGACTTTGGCCGTGTTTGGCTGTTGACGCCCTGCGTTCCACGCCCCTATTGTCTCCCCCATGACAAAGAGCGAATATCTCACCGAATACGACGGAATCGTCAAGACCATGCAGATGTACATTGATGGAAGCAAGCAGGGCAAGAGCGAGGTTATGCGTCCTGCCTTCCATCCCGACGCATCATTCTTCGGCTACGCGGGAGAACAACTTGCCACGGGAACGAAGTTCCTTTTTGACTGGATCGACAAGAACGGTCCCGCTCCCAAGATCGAGCCACGCGTAGTTAGTGTGGACATACTCGACTCGATTGCCGTGGTTCGTCTTGAGGTCGCCGGCTGGTCCGGAAACCTGGCGGGCTCGGACGTTCGTATGTCCGATCTGTTCACGCTGCTCAAGATGCCGGGTGGGTGGAAAATCATCCAGAAGGCGTTTCACTGGCACGCCTGAGTCGGAGAGTTTAGCGGCGCGGTCTCTGGTATAGTCTTCGGCATAATCTTCCGCGGGGGTTCTTGGGGATGCCTGAGCGGAACACACCACAAAAGACTCTGGAGTCCTGGAAGCAGATCGCGGCTTACCTGGACCGCAGCGAACGCACGGTACGGCGCTGGGAGACGAGTGAGGGGCTGCCCATCCACCGCCGCGAGCACGAAAAGCAGGACACTGTCTTTGCCTACCGGCACGAGATAGAAGCTTGGAGCCGGTTACGCACCAGGTGCCCCGGCGAAATCTTGAGCGACGAGGCCGAGAGCCTCCCCCAACTCAAACCCGCCGCCAACGCCTATCTTGCCGAACATGACGCCATCACCCGCACCATGCATTGCTACATTGCGGGCGCTCGCGCGGGCGACGGCGAACTCATGCGTCCCGCCTTTCATCCATCGGCGACCATCTCGGGCTACTGTCAAGGAGTTGAGTATAGCGGCTCGGTAGAACATGTGTTCCAGTGGGTCACCGCAAACGGCCCGGCTCCGAATATCAATCCTCGCTTCGCCCGTATCGAGATCATCGAGAGCATCGCTGTTGTGCATCTGGAAGTTCAACACTGGTCCGGCAAGCTGGCCGGGGCCAATGCTCGAGCTTCCGACGTGTTCACCTTGCTCAAGAGGAATGGCGAATGGAAGATCACGCATAAGCTCTTCCACTGGCACGACCAATGATCCGTCCTAGCGGCTATCATTTCCCAACGTAGATATCAGGAAACAGCTGGCGCAGGTGCGCCACCTTTGGGGCGTCATTGAAAACGATATACGGCTGATTGGGATGCAGGGCGGCATAATTCTGGTGATAGGCCTCTGCCGGATAGAAGCCTCCGAGCGGAACGACCTGAGTTACGATCGGGCTGGAAAATACCTTCGCTTGATCGAGTTGCGTGATGTAGGCCTGCGCGATTCGCTTCTGTTCATCATTCGCATAAAAGATCGACGATCTATATTGAGTACCTTCATCGGGGCCTTGACGGTTCAGTTGCGTGGGATCGTGCGCAACCGAGAAGAATACGCGCAGCAATTCGCCATAGCTGATCTGCGAGGGATCGTAGACGACCTGCACCGACTCGGCGTGCCCGGTGTCGCCGGTGCTCACCAGCTCATATTCGGCAGTCTTAGCCTTTCCGCCGGAGTAGCCGGAGGTCGCGGTAATCACTCCCTTAACGTGCTGGAATACGGCTTGCACGCCCCAGAAGCATCCTCCGGAAAGCACAGCCGTCTGCTGACCCGCGCTGGACGCACGTGGAGCATCGACCGCCGGCGCCGGTACCGCCGCTACGGCAGGATTTGCTTTTGCGTTGCAGGCAGTGACACCCAGGAGTGCCAAAAGAACAACGGCGAGGTGAGTGGAAGATTGCATGAAGCCCTCCATCTTCAGTACGAAACCATGAAGCTGTTGGATTGGAGTCGCCTGATGGGAGAAAAGTTTCAGCTCTTGTCTACTACGGCTCAAAAGCGCTGCAACCCGGTACACCTGGGCCGCCGGACCAGCCGGGGCGGCTGTCCCGACATGGTTCTTGCCCGGTTTAAAGACCTAGCGATTGGAGAGCTGACCGCAGCGTTGGGAAGCGGAAGGGGTATCCACTCGTGATCAATTGGCCGGGCTCAACCCGCTGACTTCCCAGCAAGACAGTCTCTCCCATTTCGCCGAAGGCCAACTTCACGGCAAGGGCCGGCACAGGAAAAATCGCAGGACGGGACAGCACACTCGCCAGCACCCGACTGAATTCCGCATTGGTCACAGGCTTTGGAGCGACCATGTTCACCGGGCCCTGAACAAGATCGGTCTTCAACATGTGATGCATGGCTCCGACCATGTCCCCGATAGCGATCCAACTCATCCATTGGCGGCCGTCGCCGATGCGTCCGCCGACGCCCATTTTGAAGGGCGTAAGCATTTTTCCCAATGCGCCACCTTTCCGGCTGAGCACTACGCCGGTTCGCATTCTTATGGTGCGGATGCCGGCATCGACTGCCGGCCGGGTGGCGGCTTCCCACTCGTGGCACACTTCCGGAAGGAATCCGCTACCCGGGGCGCTTTGCTCGTTCAGCATTTCGTCGCCGCGGTCGCCGTAGTAGCCAACAGCGGAACTGCAGAGGAAAACCAGCGGCTTGTGATGCGCCTTCGCCAAGGCCGCCGCGAGATGACTGGTACCCATGACGCGGCTGTCCCGAATCGCTTGCTTCTTAGCGGCGGTCCAGCGCCCAACGATGCTTTCGCCCGCGAGGTGGATGACGGCATCGAAGCCGGAAACTGATTCGGGAGAAACGGGTTGAGCTGGATCCCAGTGGATTTGGCCATCGTTCGCGGCTGAACCACGCACGAGGCGGACCACCTTGTATCCAAGCGTGTCGAGGGAAGGAAGAAGGGCAGCCCCGATCGGGCCGGAAACACCGCTGACGAGAATTCGCGAAATCATGACAGAGAGAATGTCACTCTATCAGTTTGCGAAGCGTCCCAACAAACCTGAACAGATTTGAAACCTTCGAAGAGCGTGAAATCGGGGAAAAGTCCCGGGCGGAAGATACGCCCTAGTTATTCCCCAGTACAGACCAGCGTTCACCCTGTTTGAACTCCTGGCGGCGCTTGGTGCCTTCGGTGGCGAACCAGTTCTTCCATGCGACGGGATCGTTGCCCAGGTGCTCGTTGGTGATCTCCCTCAATGCCTGGTAAACCCATGAGCGTGTGGTGCTGTCGAGCGACGGATCATAGGCCAAATCGATCAGGCCGGGCACAGCCAGCATGCGCTGTTCGCGGGTCAGCATGCCAGACTTGGCGAGGCTGCATCCGGCGCGCTCCCGCACTTCGAGGGAAGGATCGTTGCGGAAAACGTCCAGGAAGTCTTTGATCGTGTCGTCGGTGCCCAGATGCGCAATGCCCTCGACGGTCCAATGCCGCGTCTTCTCGTTAGGGTCGTGGAGGTAGCCGCGAAGAAATTCGTGGATCCTCTCCAGTTCAACGCCGCGATTGGCCAACATGCCTAGCTCCCACATGGCAAAGGGACGCCAGCTTGGAGACTTCTCTGCCTCCGCCATCAGGTGATCAGCGGCCTCATCCGTTTTCGCGATTTTGTAAACGGCGAGGTTGATCTCGATGGCCGCGGCTCTCACTCGCAGGTCATTGGAGTAGAGCGCCGTCAACTGCAGATCATCAATTTTGTTGGTGAAGTGCAGCTTGCCATGCCAGTCATCGACCATCTTGTTGATCATATCGGTGGCGCCGTGGTCGTGATTGATGGCTGCTCCGAGCAGGAATTCGGCCTGCGCCTGCGGAGGTTGGGTCATGGCCCACTCGCGGTTGTGTTCGGAAAGCTGTCCGTGGTCCGCCGGGACTGCGTGCCCGGGAACGGGAATCTGTTCGCCGGAGGTGACCGGCGGAGTGTTCTGCGACGCGCAAGTCCCAGCGAAAGCTATAGCGGCGATCACGAGCAGGAATGCCGTCTTCGGGCAGTCACGATCAGAGAGTTGCACCATATGGCTCACCTCGGGAAACGCTCAATTGAGCCTAGGGCGCGCCCTTCCGGCGGACAAATTACTCTGGTCATATTCGGATGGATCGAGCCCGGAACAGCTGTCTGAACGGAAGGGGCTGCAATTCGCGTTTATAATTGATGGAGCGTCCCAACCGCCTTCTGCGGAGCCCTCTTCCCTGGCGGGTATAATCCATCATGGCGAGCTTGCGCCAACAAATTGCAACGACAGCTCTCACGCTGACCAAGTTTCGCGACTTGATGAAGCGCATGCAGGAGAGCCGTCCGCAAGACGATCTCACCATCGTCAAGAAAGCCTACGACTACTCCCTCAAGCACCATGATGGGCAGACCCGCGCTTCGGGAGAGCCTTACTTGGTGCATCCGCTCGAAGTCGCGCTGGTACTCGCGGAAATGAAAATGGACCCGGTGGCGGTCGCTGCCGGCCTACTGCACGATTCGGTTGAAGACACATCCGTCACGATTGCCGACATCCGCAAAGAGTTTGGCGAGCAGGTCGCGCACATTGTCGAGGGCGTCACCAAGATCAGCAAAATTGATTTCGCCACTCGCGAGGAGCAGCAGGCGGAAAACCTGCGCAAGATGATGCTCGCGATGGTGGATGACATCCGGGTGGTGCTGATCAAACTTGCCGACCGGCTGCACAATATGCGTACGCTCGAGCACCTCCAGCCCGACCGCCAGCACAAAATCGCCGAAGAGACGCTGGAGATCTACGCGCCGATTGCGCACCGGCTGGGTATGGGCAAAATTCGCGGAGAACTGGAAGACTTGGGTTTCCGCTTCCTCGATCCCCTTGGCTATGAGCAGGTGGAGAAGTCGGTCAATGCGCGGCGCAAGCAGGGTGAGGCGTTCCTCGCCAAAATGCAGGGGATCATCACCGACAAGCTGAAAGAGGCCGGCATTCAGGCGCGGGTTGAGAGCCGCATCAAGCGCGTGTTCAGCATTCACAAGAAGCTGCAGCGGCAGCGGATTTCGGTCGACCAGGTTTACGATCTGTGCGCGATGCGCGTGGTCACGCGTTCGCTGCCAGACTGCTACGCAGTGCTGGGGATCATTCATAACCTGTGGCGGCCGGTGCCGGGACGCATTAAGGACTTCATCGCGATGCCGCGGCCGAATTTCTACCAGTCGCTGCACACTTCCGTGATCACCGAGGACGGCACGCCTTTCGAGATCCAGATCCGCACCGAAGAGATGCACAAGATGGCGGAGGAGGGCATCGCCGCGCACTGGAAATATAAAGACGGCCCGGTGTCCGCGCAGGACGAGCAACGCCTCGCATGGTTGCGCCAGGTGGTGGAGTGGCAGCGGGACGTCAGCGATCCCAACGAATTCTTGTCGACGCTGAAAGTCGATTTGTATCCGGAAGAGGTTTACACCTTCACGCCGAAGGGCAAAGTAGTGGTGCTGCCGCGAGATGCTACGCCGATTGATTTCGCATACACGATTCACACGGAAGTTGGACACACGTGCATTGGCGCCAAGGTGAACGGGCGCATGGTGCCGCTGCGCTACAAGCTGCATTCTGGAGATATCGTCGAGATTCTCACCCAGCCGGGACATAAGCCAAGCCGCGACTGGCTGGGGCTGGTCAAGTCGTCGCGGTCGCGCAACAAGATCAAGCACTGGCTCAACGTTCATCAGCGCGAGCGGGCCATTGAAATTGGGCGCAAGCTGATCGAGAAGGAAGCGCGGAAGTACCGCATCGCGCTGAAAGAGATCAAAGACGAGGATCTGTTGAAGGTCGCTTCCGGCTACGGGCTGGGCAAGGCCGACGACTTGATGTCGGGGATCGGCTACGGCAAATATTCGGCGCGCCAGGTGCTGGCGAGACTGTTACCGGCAGGTGCCACTCCTTCAATCGCCGGTGATATCGAGTCCGAGGGGTTAACGTCGCAGCCCGGCGGCCTGACCAGCGTTGTGCGGCGCGTTTTCGGAGATCACAACGCGATCACCGTGCGCGGACAGGGAGACATGCTGGTGTATCGGGCGCGATGTTGTAACCCGATCCGCGGCGAAGGCATTGTCGGATACATCACGCGCGGCAAGGGCGTGGCGGTGCATTCGGTGAACTGTCCGAATGTGACGAATCTGCTTTACGAGCCGGAGCGGAAGATCGACGTGGAGTGGGCGAGAGACGACAGTACACCGACGGCCTATCCGGTGAAGCTGACGGTTTTCTGTGATGACAAATTTGGCATGCTGAAAAACATCACAGGTGTGATCGGGGATGCGAAGAGCAATATCCGTAACATCGCAGCCCACACCGCGAATAGCCAGGCGAGCGTCGAAGTTGTCCTCGACATCTCAGATTTGAAGCATCTGGAGCAGATCATTGTGGGGCTGAGAAAAATTCCCGGCGTGCACGAAGTACAGAGACTGCAAAAAATCTAAGCAGTTCTCAGTTGCCAGTTCTCAGTTCCCGGTCGGAACCCAAAATCCGGTGATCGTTCGTATGTTACCCTGAGCCCGCAGCGATCTGTTTTCGCTGAGAACTGACAACTGGGAACTGAGAACTGTTTTCATGCGCGAAATCATCTCCACTAAAGACGCCCCTCAAGCCATCGGCCCGTATTCGCAGGCCATCAAAGCCAACGGATTCGTTTTCGTTTCCGGACAAGTAGCCATTGATCCGGCAACACAGCAGGTCATTACAGGTGATGTCGCGGCGCAGACGGATCGAGTCTTGCGGAATCTGTCAGAGATTCTTGAAGCCGCTGGAAGTGGACTCGGAAAGGTCGTCCGTTGCGGTGTGTTTCTGAAGAGCATGAACGATTTCGCCGCGATGAACCAGGTCTACGGAAAGTACTTCAGTTCTGCACCACCGGCGCGGTCGACGGTTGAAGTCTCGCGCCTGCCCAAAGACGTGCTGGTCGAAATTGATGTGATTGCACTGGAGTAGAAATGAAAACCGCAGAGGGCGCAGGGGACGCGGGGAAATACTTGATTTTGGCAAAATATAGGTAGCTCTAATGTTCCCCTCTGCGTCCTCTGCGGTTTTCATCTTCGGTCTGGAAAAGTGGACCCATGATAAAGCTCAGAATCAGTTGTGCGGCCGTTCTCCTTGCGGCCGGCTTCCTGTTTGCGCAGACTTCGAATCACCGAACGACCCCGGTACGCGTGCCCAATACGAATGCTCCCACGAAAGTTACAGGCGACGGTGTCAAGACGGACTCCGGACTGCAATATTGGGACATCAAGGTCGGTACCGGCGACGAGGCGAAGAGCGGCGATCACGTGAAGGTGCACTACACCGGGTGGTTTACCACCGGAAAGAAGTTCGACAGTTCCGTCGACGCCCATCAGCCCTATAGCTTCACGCTAGGGCAAGGAAACGTTATCAAAGGCTGGGACGAGGGCGTGGCTGGAATGAAGGTGGGCGGCAAGCGGCAGTTGCGCATCCCTCCGGAACTAGCCTATGGAGAGAACGGTTACAAGGGCATTGTTCCGCCCAATGCCACGCTGATCTTTGACGTGCAGCTTTTGGCCGTCACACCGTCCGCTGCAACTCCTGCGCCGGCCAAAGAATAACTAGGGTCGAAGACACTGAGATTTCCCCAGACGCACTCTTCCCTCGTCATGGCTTGATGAAATCCGATCAGCTTTGCGGTGGATCGAGCTCTAGGCTTTCACGACTTTACCGCTGCGCAGGCAGGACGTGCAGACGCGGATCCGCTTTCCTTGGCCATTGACCTTGGCGTGCACCGGACGCAAGTTGACGTTCCAGCGCCGCTTGGTGACGTTGTGGGCGTGGCTGATGCGGTTTCCCGCTTGCGGCTTCTTGCCGCAGATATCACATTGTTGTGCCATTGGACTGCTGCTCCCAGAAAGTTTCAGATCGTGTAGGGCAAACCTAGATTTTACAGGAAGATGAACGCATTCGGCAACGGCGCCCGGGCGAATGTCGAGGCCCTTGCGCTCATCAGTTCCGGCGCCCTGCTCAAGGATGATCGGACGCCGATTCCCAATTCGAACTTCGATGATGGCTTTCGTGAGGTCCGTCGCAGACCCGCCATTGACTGTTCAGGGAGACATAGATTTCGTTCCCTTCATTCAAGGCAGTGCCGAAGGCACGCTATGTGAAAGCCCGGCTCGGAACTGCCGGGTGCGCGCGAGATGAGGAACGAGTCCTGAAAGGACGGCACGCTGATGGCTCACACCTATCCGAATGTCTTGGTTCATTGCATCTTCAGCACCAAGAACCGTTCGAACTCCATTCCCGACGATCTACGTGAGAAGCTTTCTATGTATTTTGTGGGAATCGGCAAGGGCCACGACATTCCGGTGCTTTGCGCCGGTAGCACTGCGAATCACGCGCATCTGCTGATCGTGCTTCCCGCAAGCGTGTCGTCGGCAAAAGCAATTCAGGTTCTGAAAGCAAATTCCTCGCGCTGGCTTGGCGAACACGGATTCGATTTCGCCTGGCAGGAAGGCTACGGTGCGTTCAGCGTGAGCGCGTCGAATGGCGAGGCATTAAGGCATTACATCGAACATCAAGACGAGCACCATGCGAAGCATTCCTTTGAGGATGAGTTCGTGTCGTTGTTGCGCAAGTCGAACGTCGCGTACGACCCAAAACTTGTGTTCGGATGACGCCGCAGAGCGTGGCGTACCTGACGGGACTCGTGCGTTACGTGCAAGCTTTCCCGGCACTACCGTGCCGGGCTTTCACTTCCGCCGCTGCCCGGCTGGCGCAGGTCTGTTGCAGTGTCCTCGGCTTAACTCAATTGCTCAGTCTGCGGTCACGCTAGCCTACTTAGAATGGGCGGCGTCCAAAGCTGGGCTCCTGGAACGGGGCCCCAACCACGCACCTCCTTTCCGGCTTCCTGGGGTGTCCCTATGCGATACTTATGCCATGCAGTCCCCGCTTCAATCGCCTACTGCGTCTACCGATCCCAAGTCGGTCAAAGTGCATCTCACTACCGGGGCCGGGGTGGACATCGAGTGGGGGGACGGGCATGTGTCGCATTACGGTTTTGTCTATCTGCGGGATGCCTGTCCTTGCGCGATGTGCGAGGAAGAGCGGGGCAAGACCGGACGGCGTCCGGGCGATCCGGCGACTGCGAAACAGGGGGCATTGCTGATCTTTAAGCCGACCGCAAAGCCGCTCTCGGCCGAGGGCGTGGGAAAGTATGCCATCAAGTTCTCCTGGAACGACAACCACGACCTAGGGATTTATTCGTGGAAGTTTCTGCGGGAAGTATGCCCCTGCGAAGAGTGTAAGAAGTTGCGGGATGCAGTTTAGGCGGCAGAAATCCACTTCTGGCAAATTAGGCCAGAAGTGGGGCACCCAGTTTGGTCGAACGCTGGCACGGAAGGTGTCTAAATCCTTAGTGGCGCCATGAGTTCGTCAAAGTCCAACCCGGCTGTGCAAGCAGTCGCGAGCGAGATGCTGGCGGAACTACACGCCAAGGCTGGCTGCGAACGAATTGGCCTCACCCGCGAGTCCTTCTCGACGATCCTGTGTGAAGTTGGAACCAAGTACGGCGCCTCATCAGAGGATGATGCGCGCAGCTTCTTCCTGAGCCTGCGAGTCGATGAATTGGCCTTGGCCCGGGCCTGTGCCGCTGGAGAAAACTCCGCCTGGGAAATCTTTCTGACCAGGTACCGGGAGAAGCTGTATCTCTCGGCCTTGCGCATCGCGCGGGAAGACTCGGCTGCTCGGGAATTGGCCGATACTCTATACGCCGATCTTTACGGCACAACCACCCGGGAAGGCCAGCGCGTCTCGAAGCTCGCTTCATATACCGGCCGGGGATCGCTGGAAGGATGGCTCCGCACAGTTCTTGCTCAGGAGTACGTGAACCGTTACCGCCGCACCAAGCGGCTGGTAAGTCTTGATGAAGAGTCGGAAGAGGGCGTCCAATTTCGTGCTCCTGACCCAGAGCCAGTGACCACCTCCGACAATCGGCTCGCCCGGGCGACCGACGCGGTTCTGGCTGATCTGCCTGCTGAAGACCGCATGGTCCTGAGCGCGTACTATCTGGATGACCGGACCCTGGCGGAGATTGCCCGCATGCTGGGCGTTCACGAGTCCACCATCAGCCGCAAGCTGGACAAACTGGCGAAGTCGCTGCGGAGACAGATCGTTGCCGCGCTGACCAAAGATGGCATGTCGCGGCGGCAGGCAGAAGAAGCCTTGGACGTCGATGTTCGTGACCTGCAAGTGGATATTCGGCGCAGTCTGGCGCAAGAAACCCCACCTCCAGCGTTCTCTGAGAAGAGAGTGGAAGCTCGGGTTCCGGAAGGCGAAGGTTAGGTGAAACCGGCGCGGCTGGGGCTGTGCCCGGCACGCGCGCGTAAGTTGCCTGCGAACTGGCTCCGGGACGAAGCGCGATTAAGTGAGATGGAGAAATTACCCAAAATCGTAGGAGAACGGCTGAAGGCTACGGCGGTCGCCGTGGATCATCCCGACGCGGATGTACTCACAGCGTTCTCGGAGCGCTCGCTGGCGGACCGAGAACGAAGTCAGGTTCTGGAGCATCTGGCGCGGTGTGGCGAGTGCCGGGATGTTATCGCCCTTTCGCTGCCTGCTGAGGAACCGACGGTCGCGGTGGTCCGTCCCCTTCGGGGCAGATGGCTTACCTGGCCCCGGCTTAGATGGGGACTGGTGGCGGCCGGCGTCGTCGTGGTTGGATCGTTCGGTGTTCTGCGCTATCGCGCAAGCTCGCATCCAGAGATGGTCGCTTCCTACGATGCGTCGCGATCACAGGAAATCGCGAAGGCGAAGAATCAGTCGGAGCCTTTGCCCGCCACACCGCCAGCTGCGACTAACGAGGAGAAGAAAGCTCCTCAGAACGGACTCCTGGATAGTGAAGTCAGGTCCAAACTTGCTCCTCAAGCAAAAGAGTTCGACCGCCTGGAGCAATTCGCCAAATTGCAGCCACCACCTCGGGATCAAAGGCCGGACGCTAGCGCCACAAGGGGGATGTTGCGCCCTCAAGTACTGCCCCACGGCCCCAAGGCAGCACCCACGCAACAGTGGCAGCAGAACGCAACCGCGAATGCGAATAACAATGCCTACGCGTTTCAGTCACACGCGCCTGCTCCTGCGGTGCCTGCGGAATTTGCCGGGAAGCAGTCATCGAATCAGGTTGTCGTCAGCGCGCAGGCAACTGCACCTGTGACATCAGGCTCCGCCATTGGGGGGCCAATAAGTTCCGATAAGGGATCTCAGGATCTCGACACGCTCGCGGTGAACGGTCGCTCGGTAACTGCTCTACAGCCCACTGGGGGAAATGCCGGAGCCGAGGTTGCAAGAGCCAAGCCTGCCGAGACGACGCCGAGCGCGAACGCCGCGAAGTCACAAACGATCGATGCCTATGCAGTCTCAGCCGTCAACGGCAGCAACTTCTCCCAGACGGCTCCGTTAGCTCCGGAGAATGCGCGCTGGTCGATCAATGCCCTGGGAGGTTTGCAGCGGTCTCTGGATCAGGGCAAGAGTTGGCAGGATGTCGACGTGACCGGCGCAACAGGAATGGGGACTGGAGCCAACATGCGCCTGGCCATGAAATCCTCTCGCGAAAAAGCGCTCGCCAAAGACAAGGCTGATGCGAAACAGGCGCCGGTCCTCTTCCGCGCGGTGTCCGCCAACGGGCCGGACGTGTGGGCGGGAGGATCCAGCGGACATCTCTATCACTCGACTGACGGAGGCGGGCATTGGGTGCAGGTTGTGCCGACGTGGTCGGGCGTGGTGCTGACCGACGATATCGTAAGCTTGCAATTTGCTGATCCGCTGCAAGGTCGAATTGTGACATCTTCCAGCGAAATATGGACTACCGCGGATGCGGGCCAGACTTGGCAGAAACGTTAGGCTCTCAAATACTTCATCTGCGACAGTTACCTTCGTGAGTCTGTCCTTAGCTCTGCGCTAATTCCGTTACCAAAGTGACGTTTACACAAAAATGGCAGGCCTCTACTATCCAATTCGTAGTTTGGCAGTTCTGGGGGAGGGCTGCCGAGGCGTCCTGGACTGAAAAGGTCAGGGCGCTTTTTCCTTTTGTACTGTCTTTTTCAGGGGTGGCGATTCCGCTTCCATCACGCGTTCATTTCAGGCAAAGGACAAGATAGCGCTCGTCGACGAATTCCCCGTTGACATTCAGCGCCCCGCGGCTCCATGCCGAAGAGTTCAAATCCGAGAGAGCGATGAAGAGCGAGCGCGGCTGTCTGAGTACTTGTAACTGAGAGCAATACCTGTTCGCGCTGATGATGAATGCCCTCCTCGAACGCGTCACGGCAATCGCCGACGTCGAACAGAACGCCGCGAGCTCGAATCGCTGATTTCCTCGGACGTCAGAAAACGTATCTCTATAACTCCGCTACTGTGGCCCCCGGCACGTCGCACAATACCCGCCGATCTCAAGCCGGGAGATAAGCACCCGGAAGCGGCAATCCTTTTCGACCTGCTGCTTGAGTTTCTCGAAGCTGTCGCTCACGAACTCGGTGATCTTGCCGCAGCGAAGGCAAGCCATGTGGATGTGGTCACGCCCCAGACGGCGCTCGTAGTAATGACCCTCACCGTTGATGTGCATCAAGTCGAGTTCGTCGATCAATCCATGGCGCTTCAGGAGCCGCAGCGTGCGGTAAACAGTGCTGCGATCGACGCTGGCATCGATCCTCTGCGCCTTGCGGAGAATCTGGCTGGCATCCAGATGCTTGCTCGCCGTTTCCATCACGCTGAGGATGGCCCGGCGCTGCTGGGTCATACGGATCCCGCGCTCGGCAAAGTGAGCCTGCAATCGGCCCGGAACTTCGGTTTGAGGCAATGGCATGCGATGACTCCGAGGTTGTCGCAACTGGTCGCAACGAGAATGCAACGGTTTTTCTCGCCACAGCTGGACAGGGATGCAGCTTCTCCTGCATCATTGGGATGTTCCTATAGATGCGACTGAGTTGCAACTAGATTATATATTCTCCGTTCCTGCGCCTGTTCGTGGTTTCACGATGAAAACAATTTCACTCTTTTTCAGACACGCTGGGCTTGTATTGTCTGCAATGACGTTGCTTGCGCAGGGACTTCCCGCTCAGGCTCAAGAGAGCCCTTACTTCATCACCTACGATCACTATCTCGAGGAACCGGGCAGCCTCGAGGTCGAGTACTTCTCCAATTTGGCTACACAACGCGCAGGTCGAAACTTCGACGCCTATTGGATCGAGTTCGAATATGGCGCCACGGCCTGGTGGACCACCGAACTCTACCTCGACGCGCAAAGCACATTCGGCGACAGCACTATTTTCACCGGGTTCCGACTGGAAAATCGCTTTCGTTTGCTCAAGAGCGAGCATGTCATCAACCCTGTGCTTTACGTCGAGTACGAGCAGATCAGCGAAGCCGACAAGATCATGAAGGAGATAGAAGGCCACGACGTGGAAGCCGATCATGCGACGCCCAACGCTATCCTGCGACAGGGGCATAATCATGAGCTTGAGTTGAAGCTGCTGCTTTCAAGCACGCGGAACGGCTGGAATTTCGCCGTCAACCCGCTCGCGACCAAGCCTCTCACCCGCGGCGACCCCTGGGAATTCGGATATGCCATGGGAGTCAGCCGTCCCCTTGCATTGAAAGCGTCAGCCCAGCGCTGCACTTTCTGCCGGGAGAATTTCGTGGCCGGGGCCGAGATGTATGGAGGCTTGGGCGATCGTCCCAGCTTCGGCCTGTGGCAAACGTCGCACTATCTCGCGCCCGTAGTGGCATGGAATCTGCCCTCCAACTGGACGTTGAGACTGTCGCCGGGATTTGGGTTGAACGACCATAGCCACCAATTCCTGCTACGCTGGGGTGTTTCACGGGAGTTTTCCGGGTTCGCTTCGACGGTGGCCAGTTGGTTCGGAGGACGCCGATGATTCGGTCCGCTATGACGGGCGGAGGAGCGTTGCTCTTAGCTGCCGTTTTACTGGTAGCCATCGCCGACGCGCAAACCAACAACTCCGGAGAGCAGAGTCCCGCGAAGTCGGTCTATGCGGAACTGGCGAAGGTACCGGCCAAAGCCGCGGGCCGACATAATCCTCTCGAAGCAGACCCTGAAGCATTGGCGGCAGGAGCCAAGCTTTTCGAACTGCATTGCGCGGAGTGTCACGGAGCGAATGCCGATGGCGGGAAAAAAGGGCCTAGCCTGCGCGCTCAGGAAGTGCAGCAGGCGACGCCGGGTACCTTGTTCTGGCTGCTGACCAATGGCGTTGTGCGCAAGGGTATGCCGGTATGGTCCCGCCTGCCGGAGCCGCAACGCTGGCAACTGGTCAGCTACATCAAGTCGCTGGGTCCATCCCAGGCACCTCCAAAACAATAGAGCCAAAGGACTTCTGCGGTTCGAGTCTGGCTCTGAACAGGTTCGGGGCCGGCCCACCATCTTGCGACTTTTCCCTCTCCCCTGGCATCCAATTGCAGTGTTACGATAAAGAGTTAGCCTCCCGAAAGGGATGCACTCATTCAGATCGCCAAATGCGGCAGCGCCTTCCGATGGAGCGTCCGCCGAAAGCGCGACGTTTACAACATAGGAGAAGGAAAACATGGCAGGCAATGGAATCGTCGAAGTGACCGATGCGAACTTCGACCAGGATGTACTGAAATCGGACAAGCCGGTTCTGGTGGACTTTTGGGCGACTTGGTGCGGCCCCTGCCGCGCTATTGCGCCCATCGTCGAAGAGCTGGCGACCGAGTATCAGGGCAAGATCAAGATCGGCAAAATGGATGTCGACTCCAACAGCGCGACTCCCATGCGCTACAAAGTGACCGGCATTCCGACTCTGCTGGTGTTCAAGGGAGGGCAAGTTGTTGAACAGCTTGTCGGGTATCGTCCGAAAGACGCGATCGCCCAGGCTTTAAATAAGCACCTTGGGTAACAGCAATTAGCACCTGGCACTTAGCACTTAGCACTTAATTAAGAACGCCCGGGAATGTTCCCGGGCGTTTTTCCATTCTGAGGTATTCAGAAGTGGACTACAATGCTCGGCCATGGAACACCAGACTCTTCGTTATCTTCGCATGGTCGCTGTGTTGGGTGTCGTTGTTCTCATAACCACTGCAATTGCGCAAGCGAGTGATCTGGAGCGACATCTTCACGATCAGTATCGCGGGAAGATATTCGTGATCCGGGGATTCTATTCCGGCGGGCGGCTGCGGTATGACGTGGCCGGCGGGTTCGAGGGCGGCGGAAGGGGCGGTGACTGGACAACCGATGGCGTTGTTCGAGTGGACTACATCCATGTTTCCGGACGAGCCCTGAAGATCAAGGCGAAGCGGTTGATGGTGGTTTCTTCCGGCCGCAATGGGTTGCATTTCGACGCCGAAGTTGCTTCCGGACAGAAGACGCTAGAGAAGGCGGTTGTAGTCGTGGAGCTTGAAGCTCGCATGGATGGAGATAGCACGGCGGAGAAAGCGAACGCGATCTTGTCGAGAATCTTTCTGACTTCCAAAGATAACTTCGCAGAAGCAGTCCCCGAGTATTGGAGATCATGCATTACCGATGGGTTATCGGGCAAGAATGAGAGTTGCCGCTTCTCAGCGGAGATGGCCGCTGTGCCTGGCATGGCGTCGCCTGTGGCCGTCACGCATTCCTCGGACTCGCCTTCTGGGCAAAACTGTCCGCCTGGGTGCGATACACCAGCTAACACCAGCACTCAGTTTCGCGTAGGACATGGCGTAAAACCGCCGAGGGTCATTTATCAGCAGGAGCCCGAATTCAGTGATCCCGCGCGGAAAGCAAAGTATCAGGGAACAATTACGATGGGGCTGATCGTGGACAAAGAAGGGCATCCGCAGAATATTCACATTCTGAGCCCGCTTGGAGCTGGCCTCGATGCCAAAGCTGTCAAAGCTGTGGAGACGTGGAAGTTTCAACCTGCTGAGAAGGACGGCGAGACGGTGGCCGTACAGATTGCGGTGGAGGTCGACTTCCACTTGTACTGAGGGATCCGGCGATCGCTTTGTAGGCGAGACCTGAAAACAACTAGTACTTCCGTAGGACTCCTATCACCCGCCCCTGCACATCCACCGAAGCCGCCGGAACGATGATCGGCTTCATGTTCACGTTCGAAGGCTGCAGACGGATACTGTCGCCCTCGCGGTAGAAGCGCTTGAGTGTGGCATCGGTCGACTCGACCAGCGCTACCACGATGTCTCCGTTGTGGGCGGTCTTTGCCTTTTCGACGAGTACATAATCTCCGTCGAGGATAGCCTCATCTTGCATGGAGTCGCCGCGCACCTCGAGCACGAAAACTTCTTTGGAACGCACGAAATCGGCGAGCGAGATGGTCTCGGGATTCTCAACCGCCTCGATCGGCTGGCCCGCGGCGATCCGCCCCAGCAGCGGCAGGACGACTCCCGTATTCACGCTCATCGACTGCTTCAGCTTCCCCTTCGGTGGCAGAAGGTCGATGGAGCGGCTGCGGTTGTAGTCGCGCGTCAGCAGGCCCTTCTTTTCCAGATTGGAGATGTGCTTGTGGACCGTGGCCAGCGAGTTCAAGTCCAGGCCCTGGCCGATCTCTTCGAATGACGGCGAGTAGCCATGTTCGGTGACGAAACGGGAGATAAAGTCATACACTTCGCGCTGCCTGCGGGTGATGGCCATGCGCCATTATTGGCGAACAGAAGGCGAAAAAGCAAGAGCATTCTGGGTTCGTCCCTGACGCAGACGGACAGCCGTCGTAAGAAATGTTATGCACAAGGGTACGAGCCCATGTGATTCTGGTCACAGACTGCGTCGTCTGTTACGGTCAAGCTTGGCGTGGAATGATTCAGAGGTCCATCGCGTCGGGGGTGCTGGCTACGCTTTGCTGGCTGAGCCTGCCGTTTGCGTTCGGGTCGACTCAGATGCCCACCGCGCAGAGATTCCAGCGCACGCCGCTCCCGATCACTCCTGCTGCCCGAGATCTCACCCCGTGATCACTCCGACTCTGTTCCTGGCGATCAACTCGACGGCCATGCCGTGTGGAGAGCAGCTTCCGTGCTGCGTCAGACAAGCACCATCGAACCCGTCGACCATGCCCGTCGAGACCAAGGCGATTCGGCCTGCTTCGGAGCGAGTGCTGGCCCTCATCACGGATATGCCTTCCTCCGGTCACGGCCGCAATATCGAGACTGCGGCGGTCAATTTCCTTTCGCCCCCTTTCGAACGAAGCACCGTCCTGCGGATCTGAGTTTTCTTTTGCGCCTGATGCATTGCACGAGCCGGCTGCGCATTTTCGCGGACCGCTCGGCTCCGTTTCCGGGCTCCAAGCCCTCTCACAAGTTTTTTCCTAAGGAGAACTTATGAAGTACAGAATGCTGGCTCTGATTCTTGCCCTGACCGTCGTTTCCTGGGCACAAACCGCAACTCAAACCACACCCTCAAACCCGCAACAGAGCACCGCATCAGAGAAATCCAAATGCGCATGCTGCGACAAGATGGCGTCGTCGGATTCGAAAGACGCCCACGCCGCTTGCATGGGTAAGCATGATGGAAAAGAGATGGCTTCTTGCTGCGCCGGCAAGGACGCCAAGTCCTGCTGCGGCGGCGAGGATGCCAAGTCTTGTATGAAGGACGGCAAGATGGCGGACTGCTGCAAAGGCAAAGACGGGATGAAGTGCGACCGCAAGGCCGGTAAGGATTGCGGCAAAGGTTGCTGTGGTTCGTCCAAGAGCGAGAAACCGGCCTGAGGGCTCTGCATACTGCTGAAACAGGCCCCAGTCAGTGGCTGGGGCCTTTTCTTTGCTGTCAGAAGCCGAGGGCGAGACGTCCTCGATACGGCCGGCGAGACCGTCGCACCCTCACATGTTTCTCGTGACTGCTGTCATGGGGCGCAGTTAAGCTTGTGCTGCTTATGAAGTGGTTCTCGCCGGTCGCCGCATTGATCGCAGGCTCCTTACTGTCTGCGGGATCTTCGAGCGCCCAGCAGGCTTGCCCTCAGCCTCCCGCGCTCGAACGAGTCGCTGGGAAGACGATCTTCACCGACCAGCAGGAGATCGATCTGGGCGACGCCATGGGCGACAGCTTGGCTCGCGAATTTGTTCTCATCGACGATCCCGCCCTCAGCGCGCATCTGGAGGATCTTGGGGCCAGGCTGGCGCGCTACCTTCCCCCCAACAATCTGCGATTCCGTTTCTTTCTCATCGACTTGCCCGAAGTGAACGCATTCAGCCTCTCAGGCGGCCGCATCTACGTGGCGCGGAAGATGGTAGCGCTCACGCGCAGCGACGACGAACTGGCCGGGGTGCTGGCGCACGAGATGGGCCACATCGTGACGCATCAGCATTCCATTCTTATGACCCAGTTGCTGAAGCGCGTGCTGGGAGTCACGCAGGTTGGGGACCGGGCTGACATCTACGACAAGTTCCAGCGCTTGCTAGAAAATGAACAGCGCAAACCGACTCATGTCAGCGGCGAGGGAGAAGGAGATCAGTACGTCGCCGACCAAGTGGCGCTGTTTGCCATGGCACGCGCAGGATTTGCCCCGCAGGCTTATGTCGACTTGTGGGATCGCTTCAACGTCACTCACGGCAAAACGGGAAGCTGGTTTACCGATCTGCTGGGACATACCACGTCGGAACAGAAACGTCTGCGGGAGTTATTGCGATCGGTTTCGATGATGCCGGCCGAGTGCGCAAAGATTACGCGCTCATCGTCGGCGGAGTTCGAGGCGTGGCAGTCGCAGGTGATCGCCTCAAATACTGGGATGCACACGGCGTCTCTTCCTGGCTTGCTGGTGAAGCAGAAACTGGCGCTGCCGTTGCGTCCGGATGTCAGCAATCTGCGTTTCAGTCCCGACGGGAAGTACGTGCTCGCGCAGGATGAGGGCGGCATCCACGTGCTTTCGCGCGATCCGTTCCAGTTGCTGTTCTTCATCGAAGCTCCCGATGCGGATAAGGCCTCGTTCAGTCCCGATTCGAAGTCGGTGGTGTTCAAGACGCCGTCTCTTCGGGTAGAGACATGGGACATTACTGGCCAGAAGCGGGCTTCGGTTCACGAGATCGTGCTGCGCGAGGGCTGCCTGCAGAGCACACTCTCGCCGGATGGGAAGTATCTTGCGTGCCTCGATAAGCAATTCGCGTTGCAATTGCTGGAGTCGGCGAGCGGAAAAGAGCTGGCCAGCAAGAAAGATTTTTTTCAGCTTCGATCGGTGAATTTTATTTTGCTGTTTATCCTCGAACTGGAGGGGAACTCGAACCTGCGGCTGGCGGAGATGAGATTCTCGCCCGACGGCCAATATTTTCTTGCGGGAACCAGCACGACGGAGTTTGCCTACGATCTTGCAGCGGGCCGCGAGGCTAAGATGCCGTCCTCGATCCGGAATGTGATGCACGGCGAGTTCACGTTCGTGGACAGTGAGCGCTTGCTCGGCCTCAATTCGTTCAACCCCGTGAAGTCTCCGCTGCTGAAGTTTCCGAGCGGGGAACATTTGCAGGATGCGAGGCTCTCCTACGCCTCGAATCTCGAGCCTACTGCAGACGGCAAATATGTAGTGATCGGTCCGCTGAAAACGGGCAAGCGTGGATTTGTCGATCCGGCGACTGGAAAACTGAATGGAATCCTCAAGGAAGACGCTGGAGACCTGTACAACAATACGGTGGTGTACGAGGAACTCGACGGCCGCATTCTGCTGATCGAGGTGCCTTCCGCAAAGATCCTGGCGCGGGCGCAGTTGACGCAGGCCCATCTGGGAAACAACCGCGCGATCGCGGTGTCGTCGGATTTCGATTGGCTGGCTGCGTCCACCGGGAGCCGGGGCGCGCTCTGGGACATACCGCACAATGCGCGCGTGCAGCATGTGCGCGCATTCAGCGAAGGATGGTTTGGCGATGACGATTCGTTTTACGCGGATTTTCCGGAGAAGGACAAACAGGAGCGCGCCGTAGTGGAGCTGAATAAACAGGGCGCGGCGTCTCGTGTGTTTTCGATTGGGGACCTTCTGGCCAGCCAGGAGGGGCCGTATTTGCTGGTGCGCACGCCCTCAAAGGACAACCCGTATCAACGCAAGAACTGGACGTACGAGTTGCGCGACTTCCGCACCAAGACGACGCTCTGGACGCGCCATTTTCCGCAGGAGCCTCCGTCCTTCGCCTGGACCCCGGATTATAAAGAGGTCCTGCTGGGCTGGCCGGTATCGAGCGGGGCGGCCCATGAAGCGCTGAAGCAGTTTCCGGAATTGAAAAGCTCAGCTGAAAAAGAAGACATGCTTTATGAGTTCGTGGATGTCGCCACAAACTCAGTCGTTAGCAAACTGCTGGTGAAGACGAACAAGTATTCGTTCTCGGTCCAAAGCGCAAACGTCGACCGCGATTGGGTGGCGTTGCAGGTGACCGGCGACCGGGTGATCACCTATTCGCTGGCATCGGGCAAGGCGGTGGGGCATGTCTTTGGACATTCACCGGTGATCTCGAGCGCGGGTGAAGCCTATGCGGTTTCCGCGGGCGAGGGCGAAGTGAATGTGTACGGGCTGGCCGATTCACGGTTGTTGCGCACGTACCGCTTTCCGGTTTCGATTGCTTACAAGAAATTCTCGCCTGATGGAAAACGGCTGTTCGTCCTGACGCGCGATCAGACGGCTTACGTGCTGGATTTGCATTCGACTCAGAAGCAGCCTTCGGTCACAGTGAAAGCGAGTCCGCAGTGACGCGTTGAGCCTTGAGAAGACGACCACTGGGGCTAAAGCCCGGCTTCACCTCGGTACGACGAACGCGGCCCTTGAAGGGCCGCTCTTCCACGGCTGTGCGTGGTTCTTCCACGATGTGCAAGATTCGTCTTGGGTTGTGCGACGTTCGCTCACGGCTGTGCGACAATCTTGGAATTCCAAATACATCGGGGGACTCGCGTGCACTTCCCAAGACTTGTTTTAGTCATCCTTTCGGTTAGTTGCCTGGCGACCGCGCAGAACGTGGTGCACTACACGACCACGAATGCGAACGTGAAATATCTTTTCGCGACGGCGGAGCCTGTGCTGCATTTGAAGACAGGGGACATTCTCGACACCAACACGCTCGACTGTTTCGGCAACGGGCTGAAGAAGCCGGGCGATACGCTCGACATGGCGAAGGGGGACAATCCGCTGGCCGGTCCTTTTTTCATCGAGGGCGCGGAGCCGGGGGATACGCTGGCGGTGAAGATTCTCGATCTGCAGGTGGATGGCGACTACGGCGTGGGTGCGTTCTCGCCAGGATTTGGATCGATCAACTCGTCGAAGTACACGCCGGTGCTCGAGAAATCTCCGTGGCAGGAGCGGGTGTGGTTTTATCCAATCAATCATGCGGATAATACGGCGACGTTTAAGGCGCTCGATTCGGATTTCGCGGTGAAGATTCCGATGCGTCCGTTCTTTGGGTGCATCGGCGTGGCTCCGGCGAATGGAGAGGCCAGGAGTTCGATTGTCCCCGCCGAGTTTGGGGGGAACATGGATTCTCCGGAGGCGAGCGAAGGGAACACCGTGTACTTTCCCGTGAACGTGAAGGGCGGGCTGCTGTACCTGGGCGACGGGCACGCGGCGATGGGCGACGGCGAGGCGGCGGGGTCGGCGATCGAGGTACCGCTGAAGGCGCGCGTGCAGGTGAGCGTGATCAAGGGGCGCAAGATCGAGTGGCCGCAGTTTGAGAACGACGACGCGATCATGACCGTGGGCGCGTATCGTCCGGCGGACGACGCCGTGCGGATCGCGCTGACCGAACTGGTGTACTGGATTCATCGCGACTACGGTCTGTCGGAGATGGATGCGTACGAGCTGCTGTCGAAGGTCGCGAAGATCCACTTCAACGAGATGGTGGACCCGAACTACGTGGTCGTGGCGTCGATTGAGAAGAAGTATCTGCCGAAGAAGAAGTAGGGGTCCTGCGGGGATTGGGTCTCTCAGCGGTAGGTCGCAACCGGTCCCACCCCAAAGATGGTGAGCGTTCCGTCTGCCCACATTTTTCAGGAAAAGACACAGTCAAAATCCCCACCCTGTTCGCCACCCTGTTCGCCAAAAGGCGGCGTGACAAGGATGGGGCACCCGCTAAATTCCGAGGGCCGTTTCCCGCTATGGAGTCAGAGCGGACAACGTTGATTTGTCGGCGCCGGAGAAGCGCGTGGGCTGGGGGCGGTAGCCGTTGCGGGTCCGGACCTTATATTTCTTCAGTCGATCCCCCACCAGCCTTACGGTGACGGCGCGCCATCCGTTGTTCGGATTCGCTTTGGGGTAGTAGCTGAGGGAATAGAGATGAGCGAGATCATCGCGGATCGAGGCGAAGGCGCGGTGCTCATCGCGCCAGTTCCGGGCGAAGTAGGCTTTGCCGCCGGTGGCCGCCGTCATGCGGTCAAACACTGCGGTGGAGACGGGCTCGAGCCGGGCTTCCTGCGTACTGATCATGTAGATGGAGACGCCGGAGGATTGGGCGAATTCGGCTACGTCTTCGGGGGGCACGACGCTGGAATTGTCGGGGCCATTGGAAAATACGACGACGACTTTTCGGCCACGGTTTTGCGCAGCGTCCTTAAGAGTGAGCAGAAGCGCGTTATACAGGGCAGCCTGGTCGCCGGCAACCGTGGAGCGGACGGCCTGCAGTAATTGGCCGCGGTCGGCGGTGAGTGGGGCGACCCGCGAGAGATCGCGGCTGTAAGAATAGAAGGCAATCTTGTCGGCTTTGGCCAGCGAGCGAATGAATTCGGAGATTGCGTCCTGGGCAAACACGAAGCCGCGATACATGTAGTCGCTGGTGTCGAAGAGGACGAAGACGTTGGAGCCGCTTATGAGCTGATCGAAAGTCTGAGCCGGGACACCGTCAGAAGATCCGGCGGAGGAGTCCGGCAAGGGCGCGACGGAAGAAGCCTCCTGTCCGAGATCGTCCAGACGGTGTGCGGGTGCATCTCCTTCTGCAAAGGTGGCGGGCTTTTCCCTGATGCCATCTTCGTAAATGGCGAAATCACTGGGCTTGAGTCCGGTGATGTAGTTGCCCTTGTTATCGGTGACGGCCACGTTGAGCTGGACCATGTTTACGACAACGTGGATGTCGGGATTGTCTTGCGCCCGGGTCGCAGTTTCATTGACCAGGAACAATAGAAAAGAGAGTGCGGCCGCCAAATGAAATTTCCTTACCATGAGCGCGATTCCCTCAGGGGCTAAAGCCCCGCATTCTTTTGCGAACCCGAACGGCACGGCTAAAAGCCGTGCCCTATCAAAACCTTGGCCAACCCATCACCTTGGCCAACCCATCACAAACGATTTAAGAGACAGCTCTCAATGCTGAACGGCGCTGATTCGTTGCGGAGATCCCAGTTTGCCTTGCCGGAAGTCGGCTCCGGTCTCATGCATGGCACGAAGAAGCGCAGGCCAATCCTCGAAATCGGTAGCGAAGATTCTCTGGATCATGCTTTGCGTCAGCTCGGGTACCAAACGGTTCAACATCACAGGGGGAAGGCCCGCCTCATCGGCCAAGCGAGCCCAATACAAGTTGGGTGAATCCCAGCATTCCGGCAGGAAGCGGCTGGAGGATCCGGCGAAGGGCGGCATGGGAGCTACATTCAGCAGTTCAGGACCATAGTTCTGCGCCATGACCGGATGAGGGGTGCCGAAGTCGTGCGACAGGCGTTTCCAGTTGACCTGGTCGGGATGCTGACGAGTCAGTTCCTGCAGCTCCTGAGTTGACGTTCCCAAGGTACGAGGTTGCTCGGGATATTTCTGTTGGAATTCCGCGGCCAGGTAAAAGGTGTCGGCGGGCATCATCTGGGGAATGATGTTGGCGACGTTTCCCGCGCGCATTGCCTGCTCGATCCGCCGCGCTTGCTGGGGAAGGAGGCGGTTGGACAAGATCGCAAGCACGTTGGCGCGCAACGCTTCATCTTTTTCAGAAGCGGCAAGAAGCTCCTCGCCGGATTTCTGGTAGAGAGCGATGGCGTGCAACTCCGAGGGGCTAACGTTCCACCACCGCGGCAGGATGGCGCTGGTCAGCATGCCGGGAGTCATCTCACCCCATACGAGCGCTTGAACGCTGTTGGGCGAAATGAAATCCTGCTCAAGCTCCGCCAGCACGTAAGGGAGATCGGCGAGAGAGCCGACGAAGTGAGCGCCGCCGCCTGCAGGAGTTCCGCGGCCGAGAAGCACCGGGGCTTGCCAGAGGCTCGAGATTCCAGTAACAGATTCGCCGGCAAAATCATGGGAGCGAACGAAGAGCGGATTGTTGTGCAGGGCTTGCGCGCCGGGCGGTTCGTAGTAAGCGTAGTTGAGGCCGACGAGAGTGTCGCGGAGGAACGAGGCGAGTTGGCCTCGGGCCTCTTCGATTTGCGAGCGCGAGGCTGTTGGAGCTTTGAGGAGCTTGGGCAAGTCGGTGCGCATCTCCACATCAGTGTGGTGATTGTTGTAAATGCCAGCAGCCCACTGGGTTCTTTCACCGTTGCTGAAGATGGGGCGCGGCATTTCGAATTCGCGGGTTTGCGCCGCGAGCAGGACGACGTACTCTTCGGGATGCTTGCCGCGTTCTTTTTCAGCGAGTCCATCGCCTACCGACATGAGTGTATCGATCGAGACCAGGCGCTGATCATCAAGGACGGAGCGGATGCGGTTGGCAACTTCGTTGTGCATCTGCTTTCCTTGCGGAGTGGTCTGCGGAGGTCCGGCTAGCAGTTCAATGATGTCGTCCTGAGAGCCGTGCGGCTTGCCGAGAGAGACGCGGAAGATCTCTCCCAGGGAATTCCGGCCGGCGTCATAGAGATGACCTGCCGATCGAATGCCCGCAAAGGGGCGGACTACGCGCTGCCAGGATTCATCGAGGCGCGATGGCGGGATTTGTCCCTGACGGGCCAGGATCTGCCAGATTCCGACGCTTGCCTGGAAGGTGCCGAACGCGTTGGCTCGAAATGCCATCGGCGCATTGCTCAGGCTCTGCGCTACATCGAGGAATAGTGTGATCGACTCGTCGCCTAACTCCGGGAACTCGGAGAAGATGCGGTATTGATCGCTGTAGTCTTCGTACTTGCGCGCTAACAATTCGACGGTTGCAGGTGCGAGGCGGTGATCGGCCGGTCTTCTGCTGTCGATTTGGCTGAGCGCCATGTAGAGCTGAAGAAGATCGGTGTCGTGAGTGCGGGACAGGGCAAATAGCATTCGAACGAGGTCATCGGGATGAGCCAACTTGTCCGGTTTTGCCCATTTGCGAAGCACGTTTCGGTGATGGCCATCGAAAAGAATTCGCTTCCAGGATTCGAGACCTCCGGGAACCTGAGGCTGTCCCGAACTATCGAGCGGAAGGCGAGCGACAAGAAGCAACATTTCAGGAACGGGGCGGAACGTGCCACGGGTTGGCTTGTCGGAGGAATCGGTCGAGAGTAGTGCGCTGTAGAAAAATTTCAGGCGATGCGGATCCGTGAAATAGGCCTGCTGCTCGCTATTGGCACGGCAAAGAACATCGAAATAAGCGGCGAGCCATCCCTTGTCGCGGGCCAGCAGTTTGGAGATGAAGGCGGACGGATTGGACGGGGTTGCACCGACCAAATCGCTCCAGGAAGATTCCGCGGCCACCCCGCCCGGCACGCTGATTTTGCCGCTCGAAACGGATAGCTCCCGGCCATAGAAATCAAGAACGGCGGCGTAGGGGACCAGCTTCTGAAGTCCGATGGAGTGCTGCAAGAAGCCAGCCGTTTCCGGTTCGATCCGCGAGAGCGCCCAGTAGAGACGAGCCACTGCCGGATCGTTCAAAATTGTGTCGAGCAAGTCTCTGCTATTTTCGGTGTGGTTCTTTTTGCTCGCCATAGTCCACTCGCTTCCGGCAAACAGCACCGGCACAGCGGAAGGCGAGAAGGCGTACTCGAAGGCTTTTCCTCCCTGTAGCGTCCGCTCCAGGTCTGGCAGCGGGAATCCGGAATCGATGGTGAGGAATGCGCGTTCGGGATCGTCGGTAAGTAAAGCGGTGTCAGCTTTGCCGCAATCCGGACGAGTGCGGTATCCGAGGATATGCAGAAGCGGCTGGGCGTCGTCACAACCAGCAACACGGATGACCATGCCGTTGTGCGCCGCTAACTCGGTGAGTTCTCTTGCCTGCACGACATAACGCCGTAGCAAGATAAGAAACTCCGTAGGTTGACTGGAACCCTGATAGCCCTCGATAAAGACATTCCTGCTCAACAGAGGCAGGACTTCTTCGGGTCTGACCATCTGGCTGATGCCGGCCATGCGAAGGAAGGAACGCTCCGGACCGGGAATCGTAAAGTGCGCAGAGGCCAGCACCTGGTTTTCGGAAGGAGCCTGCGCGGCTCCAGTAGCAGGCTGTGAGTTATCGGGCGAGCCGGCCTGGATGCTGCGGGCATAGGAGGAACAGTTGAGAAGAGAGCACGACAAGATGCAGACAAAAAGAGGAGATTTCACGGCAGAATTCCCTCGGATCTGCTGAGACCTCACTTCACCTGTTATCGATCACGCGAGCAGGGTGACTTTGACGTGACCGACGGTTCCCGGAAAGCAGGCTTGGCGGGCCTTGCGCCAATTTCAATGCGGGAAAGATACTCCAGATTCTCCGGCAATCCAAGTTAAATTTAGAGATTTAACAATGTTGTTTTCTGATGGGGGTGGGCAGACATCCCGAGGTTGAAGGATTTGAGGGCTATCCGAGCTTTCATACAGTGAAATCCTTGGACGCCTAAAGCAAACACTCGATCGCAAGGCGGAAGAACTTGTCTGAATCGGTGACAAGGGAAGATAGGATTTTTAGAGATTCGTGCCGTTCGCGCCAGTACACGAATATCACTAGGTATTTACTCGACGTTGTCGGATTAAACCCAGAACGGCAGGACAGCATCTGAATCCTCGCTGGTCGATTTCCAATTCTCCGGTGGAGCAGCAATCAATTGTATGTCTCGCAGAATCCCGGTGTGTTCGCTCGCGTTCGTAGCGATCTGCGCCAGCACAGTTCTGGCATCCGCTCAGGTCACGTCCTCATCAACTGAATCAAACTCAATTCAGCCCCCGGCTTCCCCGGTCGCGTACGTGTACGTTTCCAGCGCACCGACGAGCAGCACGGGCCAGATCAACGCATACTCGGCGGCCTCCAACGGAGCGCTGACAGCGATTGCTGGTTCGCCGTTTCCATACGACGTGAACTACATGGCGGTCAATGGAGCATGGCTGTTTGGTGTGGCGAACGTGGACACTGACATCAACTCGTTCTCGATTGCGTCCAACGGGGCCCTCACATTCAAAGACACGTACAAGGTGACGAATCCCGGGGCCGCAGTTATAAGTGTGTACTTGGATCACACCGGTTCGACGCTGTATGCGGACTACTACACGACCAACAACGATTACCTGTCGTTCAGCATTAACCAATCCAGCGGACGACTGACGAAGATCGGCGATCTGGCGGGAGGCCCACCGAACAACACTCCGGTGAGCTTCATCGGAAATAACGTGTATGCGTACTCATCCAGCTGCTATCACTTCGATCAGGAGATCATCGGAGTGAAGCGCAACACGGACGGGACGCTCTCGTACCTGAACTCCACCTTTCCATTTCCCGCGGAGAAATCGGGCGGATTCTATTGTCCATGGAAGGCGGCTGCTGATCCGACGAATCATCTCGCGATTGCGATCGAGCCGCTGAATTCGAACTGGGGACAGGATGGCCTGTGGCAGTTGGCGTCTTACACAGCAGGTGCTACAGGGAATCTGACCACCAAGAGCACGTTCTCGAACATGCCAACCGTGCTCGTGGGAGCGGTGAACGACTACTCGATGTCGCCATCGGGGAAGTATTTAGCCGTTGGTGGGACAGCGGGGTTCCAGATCTTCCATTTCAATGGAGCGAATCCGATCACGAAGTTCACCGGGCTTCTGACCGGGAACACGATCGACCAGGTTTTCTGGGATAACGCGAACCATGTGTACGCGATCAGCCTGAAGGCAGGAAAGCTTTTCGTGTGGACTGTGACCTCGACCGGGGCGACGCGGGCTCCGGCGTCACCGCACTCGATTCCCAACGTGCAGAACCTGATTGTTCTGCCGAAGTAGCGATCTGGGTTTCAGTACGATCTGGGTTTCAGTACGATTAGTAGGAGGTAAAAATCCCCACCCTGTCGCAAAAATCGCGACCAGGGTGGGGCACCCGCGTCTGCAGAACGGGTGCACCTGGAAAACTGGCACGTCGGCTGCTAGCATCCGTGGCATGTTCAAACTCTTTGTTGTGATGCTGACTTTCATGGTGGCCGTCTCTGTGGCTGAGCTCCCAACCAAGAAGCGCCTGGACCTGGCCACGATCAAGGCGTTGGTGGCCGCGGCCGAGGCGGAAGCGAAGAAGCTCAACGTTGAGGTGACCATCTGTATTGTGGACGACAGCGGGAATCTTCTCTTTCTGGAGAAGGCGGATGGCGCGTCGCTCAACACCATCCAGTTTGCTCAGAAGAAGGCGCGACACTCGGCGCTGTACCGGAAGCCATCGAAGGACGGAGAGGATGCCTTGAAGGCCGGGAATCTGGCGGTACTTGCCTTCCCCGATTTTTTCCCTAATCAGGGCGGGCTGCCGATCCAGGTCGACGGGCAAACCATCGGAGGGATTGCCGCGAGTGGCGCTAAGTCAGAAATTGATGAAGCGATCGCGCAGGCGGCGCTGGATGCGGTGTTTAAGAAGTGACGGAGGCGCCCATTCCGGCAGCAGTTTGTTACGGGTGAAATCGTGTCTTCCTCACCAGAAAGTCAAAAACCCCACCCTGTCGCTTAAACCGCGACAAGGGTGGGGCACCCTCGTGGTTCCTCGTTCCGGCTAACTTTTGACGATCTTCTTGGCTGACTTGTCCCAGACTGCTACGGATTTTTCGAAGTAGGAGAAGTTCGCCAGGTGGCAGCCTATGGCGGCGTTGTTGCCGAAGACTTCGTTTTCGACAACTGGTTTGCGAGTGCGCACCGCGTTGTAGAAGTTCGCCTGGTGATCGACGGTGTCGCTGTAGCCCGGTGGGTTGACGTAGGATTCGCCGGTTTCGTCGACTTTCCACCTCAGAGCTTCCGGTTCGGGATGCTCCTCGTGCCACTTCTGCAGATACTGATCGCGCAGCGCCTTCGGCCAACCGAAAATCGAATAGCCTTCGGGCTCGGGACGCGTGTCTTCGGGCTTATAGGTGAGTGTGGAGTCCTTGATGATCATCGTGCCCTTGGTGCCGTAGAAGCCGATGAATTCTCCACCGTTGTTATTCAGATTGCAGCGCAGGGTCACGCGGCAGTTCGGGTAATCGTAGAGAGTCTCGATGAGGTCGGGGAAGTCGCGCCCGTCCTTAAAGTGGAAAAGACCCCCGGAGGACTGAGCGCGCTGTGCGGGCTCATTGATTCCGGCGACGAACTGAATGCCGGAGAGCAGGTGAACAAAGAGATCTCCACCGAGTCCCTCGCCGTAGTCGCGGAAACAGCGCCAGCGGAAGAAGCGAATGGGATCGAAGGGGACCTTGGGAGCTTTGCCGAGAAAGGCATTCCAGTCGATCGTCTTCTCACTGGCATCCGGCGGAATGGGGTAAACCCAGGCGCCGCTGGGCGAGTTGCGGTCCCAGTAGGCATTGATGGAGAAGACTTCGCCCATCTTGCCCGAATCGAAGATCTCTTTCGCCTTGGCATAAAGGACGGAACTGACGCGCTGGCTGCCGATAGCGACCATGCGCTTATTTTTCTGCGCGGCCTCGACCATGGCGAATCCGTCTTCGGGGGTATGCGACATCGGCTTCTCGCAATAGACGTCTTTGCCGGCGGCACAGGCATCTTGAAAGATCTGGAGATGGTTGTGATCCATGGTGGCGATCAGGACGGAGTCGACATCCTTGCGGTCGAGAATCGAACGATAATCCCGGGTAGCTGGGACGCTCGGGTTGTTTACGGCTTCCTGCGCGGCGGTATGCCGGCTGTCGTAAAGATCGCAAACCGCGACGCACTGAATGCCCGGAACCGAGAGAGAAGCTTGAAGGTGCTCACATCCGCGAATGCCGGTGCCGATTGAAGCGAAGCGCACGGTGTCGCTGGGCGCAATCGGGCGCGAGGAGGCATTGAGGATGTGGGGTTGCAAAACGGATTTAGCGACGGTGCCGGCGACGAGAGCGCCGGAACCGATTTGCATGAATTGGCGGCGCGACAGGGGATTTTTGGACATAGAAGTTTTCGCCCTCACAAGTGCTGAAGTGATTTTCTGCGAACAGACAGATACGCAGTTGCGGAAATCATTTACGGTCAGGAATTATCCCACAGCGGGCGGCGATTTAGTAAAACGATTTTCTTCGGCATGGCAGAGGTCGTTACGATTTTGGGCCGGCACTCGCAAGTGCCAACCGCCCGATGGTGGTCCTGATCTCAATCACGAAGATCGGCGTCACGAATCACTCGCGCGTGAGCATCGCTGCGTAAGGCGAGCTGTGATAGGACGAGAGTTCGTCATAGGTTTTTGGTGGGGAAAGGTAGGGAACCCGTCAAATCGGGCCACGGACGCGCCAAGAGCGACAGCCGGGTGTTGCGTTTAACGACAGCGTTGCGTTTAACGATGCGTTTAACGATTGACCATTCGCTACGAATGGGGGTAGGATGTCGCTCTCAATTCCCACCCGTCATCTCAACTCTCAACGAAACTCAACCTGCAACGAAGTGAGTCGGCTCATTTGTCGAGTAATTCGTGTTGGTGCGAACGGACGTCACGTCCCAAGGAATAACGAGTAAGTCCGAAGATACGGTTGTCTAGTCAATACAGGAGGAGTAAATGGACTCTAGCAATGCAGTTGTGCTTTCAGCCAAGAACAAAGCAGTGCGGGACATATCGCTGGGGCTGTTTGTGGTGGTGCTGATCGGGTGCCTTGCATCGCAGGGCTTTGCTGCCACCGGAAGATTCATTGCGCACAACACGCCAAATTATGTGGCGTCGGCGAAAAATGTTGGGACCGAAGACCCGACGAAGGTGATCGAGGTAAGCATCTGGCTACGGATGCACAATCAAAGGCAATTCGATGCGCTGACGCGGTCGCTCTATGATCGCAATTCTCCTAACTACCATCACTGGCTGACGCGGAAGGATATCGCTGCCCGTTTCGCGCCCACGGTGCAAGAAGCCAGGACGGTGCGGCAGTTTTTTGCAGCCCACAATCTGAAGGTCGTCAAGACGGGCCCGAGCAATTTTTACGTGCGCGCGCGTGGCACGGTCGGCGACGTGGAGGAAGCGTTCCGGGTGCAACTCAACAAGTATCAGGTCGGCGACCAGACGATCCGCGCTAACGCCAGCGACCCGTATGTCGAGGGAGCAGCAGGGGCGGTCGCAACAGCCGTGTCCGGACTTGATACGGGAGGGTTCGAGCATCCGTTGGTTGTTCGTCCGACGTCCTTCGGCGGTGCCAAGCCTGCCGCAGCGGTAGTGAAACCGTCGACTGCGGAACCGGCTGCGGTAACGAGTGCCGATATCTTTTCGTCGCAGTGTTTTACAGGCACGGAAACCGAGTCGTTTTCTACCAACAATACCGGCGCGTTGCCGATCGGCACCTACTCGGGTAACAAACTGAATGAGCCGAACCTGACCGACTTAGGCTGCGCCTATACACCGACATCGATCGCGACGGCTTACAATCTGACCGGCTTGTACGCCGAGGGATACGACGGCACCGGCCAGACGATCGCGATCGTCGACTGGTGCGGTTCGGCTACGGTTCAGCAGGATGCCAATGCATTTTCGGCGCAGTACGGCCTACCGCAGTTGACCCCGTCGAACTTCGCCATCATCTACACGGCACCCAGCTTCTGCATCTCCTGGAACCAGGTAGAAATCAACCTGGATGTGGAATGGGCGCACGCTATCGCGCCGGGCGCGAATATCAACTTGGTGGTTCCGCCGTCAGCCAGCTTTCAGGATGTGAACGAGGCGGAGTTTGACGTCGTGAACCGGGGCCTGGGAAATGTCCTCTCGGGCAGCTATGGGTCACCCGAATCGTTCACTCCCACGACGGAACTGCAAACGGAGAGCCTGATTTCCGAGCAAGCCGCTGCCATGGGGATTTCAACCAACTTCTCGACGGGCGACACCGGCGACTTTTCAATCCTTGGAATTCCGCAGACTGTCAGCGCACCCGCTGATTCTCCGTGGGCCACTGCCGTCGGAGGGATAAGTCTGGCACTGAATCCCGACAACTCGATTGCCTGGCAAGCAGGTTGGGGAAACAACGAAACCTTGCTGGCCGAGACAGGGTTCGTCTTCGATCCTCCCCTCTGGTTCGGGTTCCAGTTTGGTTCCGGCGGCGGCGCGGCCAACTGTGTTGTCAACGATCAAACTGTGTTCCCACCGGCCTGCCTGGGCGGCTTCGCCAAACCGTCGTACCAGAAAAAGCTGCCGGGCAAGTACCGCCTACTTCCGGACATCTCTTGGTTGGCGGATCCCTTTACCGGAGGAGCGATCCTAATCAGCATTCCGTTCCAGGCTCCGGCCCAGGTGTGGGAGGTGGTCGGAGGCACGAGTCTGGCAGCTCCAATGTTCTCCGGACTCTGGGCCATCGCCAACCAGGAAGCCTTGGCGGGAGGTGGAAAAGAGCTCGGTCAGGCCGCACCCTATCTTTACTCGATGCCAGCGGGAACCGTATTCGATATCGTTCCGGTTACCTCGAAGCACAACGTGACCGCAGCGATTCAGGAATCTACCGGTACAAATAACTACAACGCCAACACCGTAATGGGAGGCTCCTCAGCCACAAGGTTCGTCACTGGGCTGTGGGATTACCCGTACCTGCAGTTCACATCGCTCGCCATTTCATTCGGTAGTGATTGCGCGGATGTGCCCGAGTCCACCTTGGACGGGACATCGTGCAACGATCCTTTGGCGTTGCACACGAAGTCGGGCTGGGACAACGTGACTGGCGTGGGAACGCCGAACGCGAAAGCCTTCGCCGATTACTTCTACGGAAAATAGCAGTCGTCGGAGTACTTGAACAATAAACCCTGCCATCCCACGGGTGGCAGGGTTGTTTTTTAGTTGGAATTCGTAGGCGCCGTGCAGGTGGTCCCGGTCTCAGCTTTTGTTGAATTCCGAGTGCAACTCTTAATCTTAGGTCTCGCTTTGTCGTGAACTCCGCCGTCAACAACTACGCCGCATTCTTCGCGGCAAACTTGTTGTCGAATTTCGCCAGCTTAGGTGAGATCAGAAACGTGGGGCTATTTTTCTTGACAGCTGGGATTGTCGTTGCGCGGACAGAGCCGGGTCGCGGAACTTTTGACAATCTCTGCCGTATCTCAGGCTAGAACTGGTCAACTGGTCTCATAAGTTGGTTGCTGGACCTAGGCTCTTCCCTCAGAGGCTAAAAGCCCATCAGAAAAGAGAGGCTTTATCGCAGCGCTGAAAAGCGCTGCGCCACCCAAAAAAGAGTTTTTCAGCAAACTGTGAAGCCCGTGTCTTTTATGGCTTTTTTCGGCGCTCCTGAAAGCCGCACTCTTTCAAAGCAATTTATGAGACACGTTACAGACTCCACACGCGAGGACCCACAAGCTTTATGAAGAACCCAGGAAGATTGGCAGGCTTACTGTATGTACTCACGTCAATCGTCGGTTTTTTCGCTATGGGCTATGTTCCCGGCAAGGTGATCGTGCACGGAAACGCGGCGGCATCGGCTAGCAACATCTTGGCCCACGAGACGCTGTTTCGCTTCGGCATTGCGGGCGAGATCATCGGTCAGGCCGGTTTCATCTTCGTGGCGCTGGCTTTGTATGATCTGCTCAAAGGGGTGAGCCGGCGGTATGCCTCGATGATGGTGATGTTGATTGTGACGTCGGTTCCGATCGCGTTCGTGAATGAGCTGAACTCGATCGCTGCGCTCGTGCTGGTGCGCGGGGCGGACTTCTTATCTGTGCTCGACAAGACTCAGCGGGAGGCTTTGGCCATGTTGTTCATCAAGTTGCATGGCCAGGGATTTGTCGTCGCCGAGATGTTTTGGGGGCTATGGCTTTTTCCACTGGGGCTGCTGGTGTACAGGTCGTGCTTTTTGCCGCGGTTTCTGGGAGTGTGGCTCGGGTTGGCCGGCGTGGCATGGGTGATCCTGAGTCTCACGGGAATTCTTTTGCCGGAATATCAGGACAAGGTGGATACCTACTCTCAGCCCGGGATGATTGGGGAGATTGTGTTCATGTTGTGGCTTCTCATTATGGGCGGCAAGCCGCCGGACGTCGACGCCGCAGAGGCATCGGGTGCGGCGGCGTAGCTGCATGCTGGCGCGAGTTACCTTCGTTACTTTCGGCCTGCGGAGCGCAGCGACTAGCATTTCCTTAGAATCGCTGGGCTGTTAGGGATGCCGCCGAATAGGAGCAAAATCAGGCGGGGAGAAGCTCTGTAAGTCAGAGTGGCCTGCGAGAATCCTTCGCTCGACTGGAAACAGCCCAGTCACCTTCCTGTTACTTCCTTTTTGCACACGACCAGGCAGAGCACAACAGGTCATTTCGCCTTTTGTGTCGGCGCCTGATGGCCCGCCGGCCAGAAGCTTACAGCGATTGCAGAAATGCCAGCAGCGCTTTTTTCTCTGCGGGCTTTAGTTTGACGAAGCGCTCGGTTACTTCCTCAGCCTCGCCTTGATGACGGCGGATGGCATCGCCGAGGTCTACGGATACGCCATCGTGCATCAGACGCGAGCGCACGCGAAGTCCCCATAACGGGGCGGTTCTGATCTTGTTGCGGGCACAAAGAGTATCGCGCAACAGGTCAGGATGCTTTTCTCCCTCGAGCACCGCCGTCTGGTAGCTCTCGCTACATTCGTCTTCGGGTTTTCCTTTGGCGGGTTGCTTTGTTTCTGCCCTCGACGTTTCCAATTCTCGTATTCGCTTCTCTACTCGCTTGCGGCCGAAGTGTTCAATCAGCGCGATCGGGATTCCGTCTCCGGTCCCTACATTGTGCAAGAGGAAGTCGCTGTAAGGATGAATCGTCCGGTTCTCGAGCGCGTCGGGATGCAATCCCGGCGCGCCGGGGGCCGCCGGACTCTTGCCCGTGACGATGGTGTCCACATGGCAACTGGCGCAGCCGATCTTCGTGAAGAGTTGCGATCCCTGCATGACCTCGGCGGTGGTCGTTGTGTCCCGGGCCGGGGCTTTGAGCGACCGCATGAAACTGGCAAAGTGGTCGATATCTTCCAGATTGTTGTCGGTGGGATCGGGGAGGCTATTGGGTTCCGTGATCTTCGTCGGGTCGGTGTTCGGGATGATAGTCGTCACCGGAGGATTGCAGGCTGTGGTCACTTCCGTTGGCTGGAGGCGGTTCGTGATTCCCATCTCGTTCAGGTAAGCATCAGCGGCAAATGCGAGCAAACTCGCGTGCTGGTCTTTCCATCCGAAACGTCCGATCCGATCGGCTCCTTCACTTTCGGGTACGAGCACCTTAATCGCCTGCCCGCAAATTTTTCCGCGGGACGCCTTGCACTGGTCCTTGCGAATCTTGAGCAGGGTCTCGTCGGGAATAGCTTCCACGTACCCGTCGCCGAGGGTATTGGTCGCCAGGCGGGTGGTGCGCACCGTTTCGGTTTCAGGTACACGTTCCTGAATCTCAGGGCAGATGGCGCGGTCATTCACCAGGTTTCGATCCTTGATGATCTCCGCTCCGTGATTGATCGGGATCTCTGGAGTCTGGAACTGGCCGTGGGCATCGAGATGCCCGACGCGCAACTCGGTCACTTGGCTGGCGGCTCCGCTGACCGGAGTCTGGTGACACTCGCGGCAGGACTGGGCATTGTAGAGGGGGCCGAGTCCATCGGGAGCGATGTGCTCAACTTCCTCGAAAAATTTCTGGTCGGCAAGACGACGAACAGGATCGGAAAATCCGTTGCTCTGGTCGTCGAATCCGGTCGCTGCTTCGGGCGGTTGTGTGGGCGACTGGGCTGCCAGGCCGAGCAGGATACTTCCTGCGATCAAGAACAATAGCAATGTGGGCTTCACGGGAAACTCCCTCAGGCCAGAGGTCTTGAGAACGACGAAGCCGCGCTCCGCCCGATGCTATGCGAGGTCCCTACAGACTGGAACAACAATACAGATAAAACGTCTTTGTGGTCGCGTGTTGTCTTTCTGAGATGACAGTTTGGAGGATGCTCGCTGCTGGGCCTGTCCATAATAGCTTGCAGCGATACTGATGGCAATAAATCACATATGACTCATTGATGAGAGAAAGAGAAAAGGGCGGGACCCGTGCCGTAAAAAGGTGGGCGAACTGTGGAAAAAAATTGAAAGGGCCGTGACATTGGTTATGCCCTAGCCGCTAGCTCCTGCGAGGGAGCCCACAGCGTGGAAGCATGTACCGTCACAGCCCCTTGATGCGATCACTGCTTTCGCAGTCCCGAACCCCAACTGAACCTCGCAGATCCGTCGGTTTTTTCAGGTCCGGTCGCCTTGCGGGTCGCCCCGCCCGGCTAATCACTCAGTCTACTTCGGGCCAGCTCATTTTATTGTGCCAACCCTTTCGACCGTCGACGTAGGCAAAGTTACCAGAGTAACTAGAAAAGTCAACGCAAACTATTGGTGCAATAGCGACGATTCGAGCTGTGCATAATCGAAAATGCAAATGGTTGTAATGGAAAAACTTAGTCCGAGGCGATTTCGTCTGGTACGCCTTTTGCACAGAAGGATTCACAGTGAAAAGATTAACTGCAAAACGCTGAAAGGGAACCAAATAATAGTCTTGACGGTGAGGATTGATGAGGGCACAGTGCAGAGTAGACTTGGAAAAATCGAAGTGACGTCAGAACTGGTGGCCTATGTGGACGGCGGATGCCTGGGAAATCCGGGTCCGGCGGGCATTGGCGTAGTAATCAGCGGTCAGGCGGAAGGTCCCGTCCGGATCGCGAAGTGGATCGGGCGCCAGGACAACAATGTTGCCGAGTACGCCGCTTTGATGGAAGCCCTGCAATATGCGGTGGAGCGGAAGGCCCACAAGCTCCACGTTTATTCCGATTCCGAAGTTGTGGTGCGGCAAATGACCGGAGAATATGTTTGCCGCAGTGCCCGCCTTTACTCCCTGCACTGGACCTGCCGCAAACTCGCACGCTCGCTGGCGTTCTCCATTTCCCACGTGCGACGAGAGGAAAACGCCGAGGCCAATGGGCTGGCACAGGCGGCGCTGCGGCGGAAGTAGGAAAGCAGCAATTAGCACTTAGCACTTGGCAGTCAGCCCTTTTCGTTCCGTTGAGACTTCTTGGCAGTCCAAGGTTTGGTATTTCTCTACGCTTTTAATGGGCTGAGTGCCGAATGCTGGGTGCTTAAGCCTCTCTTGACACTTTTGGCTTAATACCTCTGCCCTTAAGAAACCTTGACACGGTAGTTCCTGCGAGCGAGACTCCAGAGTTAGTATCCCTACAATTTATAGAATGAAGATTGACGGGCGGGCTTTGGTCCGCCGGAGAGCATTCCTGGAAGAGAACAGTCCAAGTCGTCGGCAGGGAGTGTCGGCAGCACTGGCGGCGCAGGCCGCTATGGCGGCGTCGGTGCGTTTTCCGGGCGAAGATGGAGGACGTTCGCTGGCCGAGATGGCACAAAGCGATCTCGATGCGGCGCTTCAGTTACTCGCCGATCGCGCGCAATACATCACGGGCGCGAGCGGAGCCGCGATTGCACTGCGGCGGGATGGACGCCATGACATGTTGTGCCGCGCCAGTTCGGGGACGAATGCGCCGGAGTTGGGCGCGCTGCTCTCCACCGAGTTCGGGCTCTCGGGCGAGAGTGTGCGGACGCGCCAGCTTCTGCGTTGCGACGACGCGGAGCGCGACGCGCGCGTGAATCGCGAGGTATGCCGGCAGATGGGAATTGCATCGGTGCTGGTCATGCCGGTTGTGAACGATGATCAGGTTCTTGGAGTCTTCGAACTTTTTTCCGGGAAAGCGCATGCGTTCGGGGAGCGGGACCTCTCGGCGGTACAGCGGCTGAGCGAGATGGTGGAGACGGCGGTCCGGCTGGCGCATGCTGTCGAAATCCTGCCGCAGCAGTTGAGTGAGCGCGAGAGTTCGATAGCGGAAGCGGTGCATCCGGAAGTTTTCGAAGGTCAGTTCCTGAGCGACCTCGTCGTGGAAGAGGTCCGACAATATCGGGAGGATCATGCTCCTGAGCTGACAGCAGCGGCTGCGCTGGAATCACCTTTAGTCGAAGCAGTTCCCGACTTGGCTGAGGCAACTCCGCATGCGGTTTTGCCGGAGCCTCAGGCGCAGACATCGCCAGTTCAGAGCGCGCCAATATCTTCCCCCAACCATGTTCCAGTCAGTGATGCTCCAGTCAGTGATGCTCCAGTCAGTGATGCTCCAGTCAGTCATGTTCCTGTGAGTCCTAGTCCGGCGAAGAAGCTTTTGTTCTGGTCGGCTGCGGATGAGGGTGAAGTGACGAAGGCCATCGACGCGGACCAGAGCCACGTGCCTCCGGTGCTGCGAGGGCTGCGGAAGTGCGAGGCTTGCGGGTTCCCGATTTCCGGCGGGCGGGTACTCTGCGTGGAGTGTGAAGAGAAAAAGTGGCGTGGACAGCTGCGGCCCCAAGCTCCGACTCGGAAGCTGCCGACTGGACCAGTTCAAGCTTCGAAATCTGCCGGAGGAGCGTTCTCGGCAGCCGCGGTATCGATGGCTAAAGCTCCTGAGGTCCCGATTCAACGAGCTGCCGATGCCGGGCCCAAAGTGCCGATGGTTCCAGCGGAGCCGGGTCCATTCCTGGTTGGCCGTGCTGAGACGCTGATAGCCGTTCCAGCCACAACCGGCGAGGGAGAGCCTGCGGAGACTCCGCAACTCATTCTGAGCGCTGGGCTTGAGCCTTCGCGGTCGTGGTTTTCAGCGAACAAATACATTGTTGTGGTGCTGCTGGTGATTGGCCTTGGAGCCGCCGCCTTCCTGCTACTCCGCTAGGGCAATCTTCCATTCGTCATACCTCGAGAAGAAGGTACTACACAGCTGCCGAAACCCTTGACAATACAGGCAACTCTGCTAGAGTGCGATGGAAGGTTCGAAACCATCGACCAGAGTGCGGGTGCCATGACCATGAAAAACGTGTACGAGGTATTACGGCAGAAAGAGATGGAGTTAACTCGGTTGGAGAAAGAAGTGGAGGCACTGCGGCTGGTGGCTCCCCTGCTATCGGAGGAAAAGGAAAGCATGTCTGAGATGGGGAAGCCGGCTCTGGCGACCGCGGTAAATGGGCCACAGACCGCGCGGATTCCGGTTCCAACGAGTCCATCGATTCCGGCGCCGCAGCCTGTGCGTGCGGCGGGATGGGAAGATACGGCAAAGCGCTGGCCGTAAGCCACATCGATCTTCGTTTCAAGCACTTGATCAGCCCGGGACGCGTCCCGGGCTGACGTGTTTCTGGAGTACCGCCGTCTTGGAATTCGGGGGTACAATTGTGCGGTTTTGGGGCCAAGGCTGCGGGCGACTTGGTCTGGTAGGGCGATTCGAAATCCACCTGGATCCGATGAGGAGGGTGTATGCCGGGGTTTTGCGTGAGTTGTGGCACGCCTTTGACCGGGCCATTTTGCAATAACTGCGGAGCTCGATCGCTTCCGCCAGGAAGTCCGGTGCAGGCAAAGCTGGCCTCGACGCCAGCGCAATCTCAGGCGGGCTATCAGCCGGTGGTTGTGCCGGGCACTCCCTCGCAGCCCGTGCCGCCCATGCCGGCCCAGGGGTACCAGCCGGTGCAGGCGTCTGTTACGGTGGCGCCGAAGAGCTCTGGACTCGGTAAGGTGTTGCTGTGGGTCGGCGGAGTCTTTCTGGTGCTGTTCATGATGGTGGCGGGAGCGGCCATCTACGGTGCGTATTGGGTGAAGCACAAGGTGTCAACCTATGCATCGGCGATCAGCGGCGGATCGAGCGATAACGTGAAGGTGGTGGCTTCCGGGGATAGCTGCCGAATGCTGTCAACCGCGGAGTTGCAAAAAATCCTCGGAGTCAAGATCGAGAAGAGCGCGGAGATCGTCGACGACAATCAACCCGGCTGCGCGTATTACACCGACTCGCAATCTGTCAGCCAGTTGCAGCGGATGGCCATGGCCCAGGCCAAGAAGCAGACCGACGAAGTGAACCAGAGGCCGGGACCGAAGCCTGACAACCTTCCTGCATTGATGAAGAACGCGAATGATCTGGAAGGGATCGTCAAGACGTTGGGAATGACCCAGCCGCCGGCGGACGGCCGGGTCTTTTCGTTCACGTTGGAGCGCGGGGTGAGTGCGGATGCCTGGTCAGGAATGCGGCTGACGGAAGCGGCGGTCCCGGGCTTCGAGGAGGTTCCGGGAGTCGGAGATCACGCGATGATTGGAGCCTTTGGCCACGCGTTCTACGTACAGAAGGGGGACGCGGTCATCACGATGTCGACGATGTTTGTTCCGGATGCGCGCATGAGGGGATCGCAGATTGGGAAGACGATTTTGGGGAAGCTGTGATGACGGCCGACTATGTCAGGAGGGGTTTCTGGGCTTATTGGATAAGCTTCTTTCGAGTAAGCCTTTCGCAGCGCGAGTTTGCCGAGATCGTACGTCGGGCGTTCGAAGAATCCGGATCGCCAGGTCTGGAATATCGCGAAGCGGAATTTGCCCTGAAGTTCCCCGGCCGGGACGCAAGCGTCTTTCTGCATAATTCCTACGCCAATTTTTGCTCCTCTCCACTCAGTGCAAGGAGCGAGGTTGTGTCGAGGCTGGTCGCAGGATTCACCGCGACCCCCGACATTCATGGAGATTTCGCAGCTGCGCGATCCCACCTGATGCCTGCGGTCCGCGACGCTGCGTACGAGAGCTTGAGTCAGCTTCTGAGCGGCAAGGAAGAGCTGGATCCCGGAAAGAAATGGCAATACCGGCCGCTTGTGGACGACTTGATCGTCGGCCTTGTCTACGACACCGAGCACACGATTACTACGGTGAACCATAACAAGCTCAACCAGTGGGAGACCGGACTGGACGACGCGCTGAAGATTGCGAAGGAGAACCTGTGGGAGAGGGCCGACCCGCAGCGGTTCACCGGGAAGGGAGGCATGTACTGGGGCGAATGGGGTGATTCCTACGATAGTTTGAGGATGCTGCTGACAGAATTCATCTATCGTCTCGATGTCGACGGTGATCCAGTGGCGTACATTCCCAATCGCGATGCGCTGATGGTTACCGGAAAGCGGAATACGGCCGGGTTGCGGGTTATCCTGAATGCAGGCGCCGAGACTCATTTCAAGTCGGGGCACCCGCTCTCGCCGGATCTGTTTCTGCTGGAGAATGGCGTTTGGAAGACCTACATTCCGGAAGATCCGGCGCTGCAGGAAATTTGGCGTTCCACTCGGCGTAATCGCGACGCCGCTGACTACTCCCATCAAAAACAGCTGCTCGACAAATTGCAGGGATCGGACGGTGTTTTCGTCGCGAGCTTCATGATGTTCAAAAGCAAGGACGGAGTCGAGTTCAGCGCATGCGCATGGACCAAGGATGTTGACACCTCGATGCCTCGCACAGAATTCGTTGGCCTTGTGACTCAAGTCGAAAGCAAAGAGCGAGTGTTGGTGCGAGGGGACGATGTCATGTCGGTTGCCGGGAATCTTCTCGAGCCGGACCCGAGGCTGATTCCGCCGCGATATCGCGCTCGGCAATTTCCTTCCGACGAGCAGATGGCGCAGCTGCGGCGCGTGGCGAAGTGAAGTGATCGCGGAGCCGGTCGAGCAGAAATCAATTAATTAGTGTCTCGTGATCGGCGACGCACACCCACTTTCCATTTCTTCTAATCCAGGTATCGGTGAAGTGGCCATGGTGTTATTTAATCTGAATCGGTGTCGAAAATGTAGTGCGCACTTTTGGACGCCGCGGATGGCGCGAGACGCCGCCACCACAGCCGCCGAGGACTGCGGCGCTACGATCTGCCTCCCACGATTTCGTGAAGGGCGGCTAGGAGGCGGTCGACTTCGTCTGCGGTGTTGTAGTGAACCAGCCCGATGCGGAGGAAGCCGCCGGATTTTTCTACGTCGAGGTGCTCGGTGAGATTCAACGCGTAGTAGTTGCCGTCCCAGGTGAAAAATCCGCGGTCGCCTAGTTTGGTCGCGAGTTCCAGGGGAGTGTGACCTTGGATGCGGACGGCGAACGTGGTGCAGCGGTCGCTGAAGCGGGCGGGGTCGGTGATGCCGTAGATTTTCAGGCCGGGGATTGTCTTCAGGCCGCTCATCATTTTTTCCACAAGCGCGCGTTCGTGCTCGTGGATGGCGGCGTAGGCGGCTTCGATGGCTGCTCGGCGGTCGGATGAAACCTGTCGAGCTTTGCTCGACGGACGGTCGAGGCGGCCGTCCCCAGATGATTCTGCAAC
>Ga0210384_10000899_pt1 | contig 42715 bp, 37 predicted proteins | sample IncBWH2MmetaG_FD_160574 | JGI IMG/M metagenome (GOLD analysis project Ga0210384, IMG submission 160574) | Forest soil microbial communities from Barre Woods Harvard Forest LTER site, Petersham, Massachusetts, United States - Inc-BW-H-2-M | ecosystem: Environmental > Terrestrial > Soil >... | reverse complement strand
CGGAATAAGGTAGAGAAAGAACGACAAAAAAGCAGGGTCCGCGTCAGCAAGTATGGATACTTCCGAGTTAGCGCCCGATCACTTACAAAAGCACATCAATGACGATTATTGTGATGTCATTCCGCTGATCTAGTAAAGCGGGTGTCGACTGGCGAGTCGGAAAACAGTTGCTTCACGAACTCGGACGGAGAATGCAACTGATCGCTGCCAACGACTTGTTCGAGCTTGCTGTCACCAAAGGAATCGCCTCGCTCATTCTCGAGCTCAATCACGGCATCGCTGTGGAGCAGAGACTCCGAAAGATGAGAGTAAGGAACGCGCTAGAACAGATTCCAGAGGAACTGGTTGTAGACCTCGTGGTGGTATTGGACTTCAGGTGGTTTGACGAAGGTGCCGAGAGCACGCGCGCAGCGATCGGCGGAGTTTTGTTTGAGGTCGGCGTAACGGACCTTTACGTCAGCGCCCAGCAGCTTGGTGGACCATTCGGCTTTCTTGAAGTTGTCGAGGGCGTCGTAGATGTTGTCGGGCAAGTAGCGCTCGGCCTGGCGAAGATTCTTGATCTTGGAGGTTTCACCTTCGAGGCCGGATTTGAAGATGGAGAGCATCACGAGATACGGATTGGCGTCGGGAGCGACGGAGCGGACTTCGACGCGGCTGCTCTTTTCGTTGCCGATGGGGATACGGATCATGGAGCCGCGATCGACAGGCGACGCCTTGATCTGGTTGGGCGCTTCGAAGTGTGGATCGAGGCGGCGATAAGCGTTGACGCTGGGATTGAGCAGCAGGCAGATATCATTGGCGTGCGTGAGAATGCGATCGATAAACGACCAGCCAAGTTTGCTGAGTTTTTCTTCGCCCTTGGGATCCCAGAAAAGATTCTTGTCGCTCTTGCTGATGGAAACGTTGGTGTGCATGCCGTTGCCATTGACGCCGACGACGGGCTTGGGAAGGAAGCAGGCGGTGAAGCCCATCTTGTTGGCGACCTGGCGGCAGATGAGTTTGTAGAGCTGGATCTGATCGGCGGCGGCGAGGACTTCTCCGTAACCATAGTTGATTTCAAATTGTGACGGCGCAACTTCCGGGTGATCCTTCTCGTTCTGGAAGCCCATGGCGCGCTGCACTTCAGCGGCAGTGTCGATGAAGGTGCGCAGCGGATCGCCAGGAAGCGAATGGTAATAGCCACCCGTGTTTACGTATTCAAACTTGCTGGTTTCGTTGTAATGGCGCTCGGCGTCGGCGCCTTTGAACAGGAAGCCTTCAATTTCATTTGCGGCGTTGAGCGTGTAGCCCTCTTTTTTGTGGAGGTTTTCGGCAAAAAGTTTCAGAGCGCCACGGATATCCGCGGTGTACGGCGAGCCGTCCTTATCGATGACTTCGCCAAAGACCAGAACTTTGCCGGAGCCAAAATAGTCCGAAGGGGCCCAGTAGAAGGAGCTCCAATCCATGGCCAGGCGTAGATCACTTTCGCGCTGAGCGGTGAAGCCACGGATGGAAGAGCCGTCGAAGGTAAGGTTGTCCCAGCTCTTAACCAGGAATTTCTTGTCGTAATCGAGCATGTGCAGACGACCTTCAAGGTCACTGAACAGCACGGTGACGGCCTTGATGCGTTTTTCGTCGGTGAGGTACTTGGTGCGCTGCTCCTGGATTTTATGGATCGGCGTGCGAGCTTTGCGTTGTTCCTTGGCCTTCAGGTTCAGTTCTTCCAGCTCGTCGTAGCTGAGAGCTAGGAAATTGCGCAGATCGTTCGACATGAATCTCCTCGATTGATGGAAGTGAAAAAAACGGTGAGCGCAGCAGCGGTCGGCATGAGTGCTTAAGCATGTAAAGGTATCGCGAGGGAAATGGAATGGTCAATTGGAAAAACGGAAAGGAAGGAGAGGAAAATTGGATGGAAAGGATAAAGAAATTGGATAGGAGAGGGCGGCAAGAGCACGCCAAGGAAGAAAGATAAGAAATTCCCAATGTAGGTGTTGTGGAATGGCACTGGTTCCCGGACTGAAGCAAAGGTGGCAACGGGAGATGGGGATAAAGGATGTGTTTGCAGCGGAATGGGAACACAAAGATTTGGCAGCGGGCCAATAGGTAGGGAGCTGTTCGACAAAGACGCGAAAATGAGCTGGGTCTGAACGGAAAACGAGATCGAGTTCAAGCGCCGGGTCTTGGAGAGACCCCAAGATACACAATCCCCATTGCTAGCCTGCCAGAAACCTCTAATGGGCGCTTCGTGGAACCCGGAGCGCCCGTCCCACCTTTTAGTGAGTGGGGCTAACGAGTAACGCGAGAAGCCGCCGAGGTAGAGACTCTCGATCAGGAATTGAGATGGAGAAGTACGCCCTCGTGCTCGAGGAGCCAGCGCTTTCGCTCCAGGCCGCCTCCGTATCCCGTGAGGGAAGCGTCGGAACCGATGACGCGGTGGCAAGGGACGACGATGGCGACTGGATTGGCGCCGTTGGCTACGCCCACGGCGCGAACGGCTTTTGGGCGATCGAGTTGCGCGGCGAGTTGGCCATAGCTGATGGTGCTGCCGACGCGGATGCCGCGCAAGGCTGCCCAAACTGCCCGTTGGAATGGCGTTCCGCTGGTTTCGACCGCGAGAGTGTCGATCGCGGTGAGTTCTCCCTCGAAGTAGGCCTCCAGTGCGCGGCGGGCATTCGATGGTGCACGTCCTTCGACCAGGGTGACGCCATCGGGGCGAGAGATCGCCGGAACCGGTCTTGGTGATGATCGTTGAACTCGAGGATGCGAATTCTACCGGACTCGTCGCTGAGCAGAGTTAGATTGCCCACCGGGCTGGGGACATATTCAAGGTGCAAAATTAGTTTTGGCATGACGTGTTGTCGGCCCAACAGAATACCTGCAAGTTTGATGTGGCGGGTGTTTCTGAGGTTAGGATGCGGAGATGCATCGGATTGCTACGAGCATGGCACGCAAGAAAGAGAAAACCCAAAAAGGGCGGTCTAAAGCCGCCGTACAAAGGCGGGGAAAACCCAAGAGGCAGGGGCGAGCTCCGCCGCCCCTTCAGAAGAAGGAAATGAAAACGCACCGCCCGCTGCGCGATGCAACGGGCGGTGGGAGAAAATTTGGATTTGCTTATTGGACTGTGGAGTTCGACGCTGTGTTGGGGATTACCTTAGGCGTCGCGTCGGTTTCTGGCATCGGGATAAGCGGGTCGTTGGATGCGGAAATTTGCGGAACGCTTACGGTACTGTCCAGGCGGGCGAGGATTCCGGTTTGCTCGGGGAGGTTTACTTCCTTGCCCTTGCGGGCAGCAACGTAGATGGCGCCACCAGCCATACCAATGCCGAACCCACGAGCCACGTTACTGAAGATAAGGCCGACGAGAGAGCCGCCACCGCCGCCGACGACCATGCCGATGGCGTCGCCCTTGAAGTCGTGTTTTTCCTGGAGCACTTCGCCTTCGGTAATTTTCATGTCACGGCGGCGCTTGCTTTCGCCATCAACGCGCGGCGTTCCAATAAGCAGAATGCTCATCTGGACGGGGATCAATCGGCTATCAATTTCGATGGATTTGAAGGTCATGTTGAGATACGCCTGACCGCGGAAGGCGGAGAAATTCTTGGCGGGCTGAATGGTTCCGATGATGCCGTGCACGCGGGTGCCAGCGGGAAGGAGAATGCGGCTATCCAGTTGAACGGGTTGCGCGAGGACCGCGAGGAAGGGATCACCTTGTTTTGCGGTGGCGGAATTGATGCGACTGAGAAGCGTGAGATGGATTTCGGTGCCGGCTACAATCTGGCGGGGCTCCGCGTAGGTGGGCGGCGCGGTGCTGCAGAGAAGTGTGAAGGCAAGAACAAGAGACACAACAATCTTCATCGATATCCTCCAGCCTGCACGGAGTGCAGGGAATGCCCCGTAACGCGGGGGTGCCCCGAGGGGCGTTGCGCTGGCGCGCGGACCCGGCTGCCGCTGCGAACGGAGACGGGCGGTTGGGGGAGGAAATCCAACCTGAAGAGAAGATACGGCAGAAGATTTGCAGATGCAATGAAAAAGGGGATGGGGCGGCGGAGGAGTTACTGGAGGGGCGGATTCCTCAGGGTCTGAAGCCCGATGATCGGAAAGTTGTGCATGTCGGAGCGAAAGCTCCGACCCCTGGAAGAGCAAAGTGCTTGGAGGAGGAAACGTCCGAGAGGTTAGGGACGCTTCGACCCTTGAGGAGGAAAGCGCCCGCTCCGGAAGGCGGCTGCTACACAGGGTGGACGAGCCGATCTGAACGTCACTCCACTACTCTTACCGAGGAAGAGGATTTTGCACATAATTCCGGTTTGAGGTTGTGAGGAAATGGGGAAGAATAACGATGCAGGTGGAAGGAAGGGACGAAGATGACTAGCCGGCGATTCGTTTTTGGCGTGATTATGGTGGCGATTTGTTTGGCGGCGTCTGGGCCGTTCGCTTCGATTGGGTCGAGCGACGAAGGAGGGCCGCCACCGCTGGCGATTGGAGTGAGTGCACCGGATTTTTGTCTGCCGGGGATTGACGGCAAGACCCATTGCCTAGCGGAATATGCAGCAAGCAAGGTACTGGTGATTGCGTTTACCTGTAATCACTGCCCGACGGCGCAACTGTATGAGAGCCGGATCAAACAACTGGCGGCGGATTATAAGGATAAGGGCGTGATGTTGTTGGCGATCCAGCCGAATAACCCGGCAGCGGTGCGGCTGGATGAGATGGGATACACGGATGTGGGCGATTCGTTTGAGGACATGAAGATCCGGGCGAAATACCGGCAATTCAATTTTCCTTATTTGTACGACGGCGAGGATCAAAAAGTGGCGCGGGCGTATGGGCCGGCGGCGACTCCGCACCTTTTTATTTTTGACGCCGCGCGCAAACTGCAATATCAGGGACGCGTGGACAACAATCCGCGCGAAGCGATGGTCACGAAGCATGACGCGCGCAATGCGATCGACGCAATCCTGGATGGGGCACCTGTAAAAGTGGCGAAGACGCCTTCCGTGGGCTGCTCGACGAAATGGATTTATAAGGAAGAGGGACGGAAGAAAGAGTTGGAGGAGATAGAAGCGCAACCGGTGAAACTGCAGCCGGTGAGCGCAGACGATTTGAAGGCTTTGCGGAAGAACAACACCGGCAAGCTGCTACTGGTGAATTTCTGGGCTACGTGGTGCGCGCCGTGCGTCGCGGAGATGCCGGAGATTCAGACCATGTACCGGATGTACGGACATCGCGCTTTTGACGTGGCAACGGTGAGCATCAATTATCCGGACGAAAAGGTTCCAGCGAATGCGACGCTGCAGAAATTGCACGCGACGACGCGGAATTATATTCTGGGATCGAACGACCTATACGATCTGCTGGCGGCGTTCGACGCGGATTGGAATGCGGCGGTGCCGTACACCATGCTGATCGGTCCGAACGGCGAAGTGGTCTACAAGCATCAAGGGCCGATCGATGCGATGGCAGTGAAACGCGTGATTATCGCGAATTTGCCGGACGGAGATTACGCCGGGCACCGGGAGTATTGGCAGACGCACGGGAACTAACCTATAGCGCGAGGGAATTAAGCAGACTAATAAATGTTAGAATTCAAGTGGCTCAAATGAGCCGGCCTATTCGTTTGTTCCTGTGATTTTCCCTGGGGGGCCCTGCTGCGATTCCCTTCTCATTTAAAGCTGAGATTCTGTGTTCTGGCAGGTTTGCTTGCCTTGAGTGCTGCGGGTGTAGTTGCGCAGAGCACGCAGGGTGCGGCGGGCGGCCAGGCGGCGACCATTAAAGTGGAAACAACTTTGGTGATGATTCCGACGGTGGTGACGGACAAGTCGGGGAAACGGATCAGCGATCTGAAGGAAGAGGATTTCGAGGTCCTGCGAGAGGGAAAGGTGCAGAAGATCGGATTGTTCCGGCACGTGGAAACAAAGGCTGAGGTGATGAAGCCAGCGGCCGCGCCGACGAATGCAGTTACCAATGTCGTGGAGAGCAGTCCGGGGCGCCTGACGATTTTTGTGATTGATTTTCTAAATTCCACACTTACCGAGCAGCGAACCGCGCGGGAACAGATGCTGCAGTTTCTTTCGAAAACACTGACTGCGAGAGAGCCGGTCAGCTTGCTGGCATTGGATCAGACGGGAGTGAAGGTTATCCACGATTTCACCACCGACCCTACGGTTCTTGCCGAAGCGCTGAAGAACGTTACCGAACAACCGTCTTCCCGGGATCGAACGGAAAAGAATCCGATGGATGAGATGTACCGGACGGTACAAGGGTTTAACAGCAAATCGGCTTCACGAAATGCGGCGATGGCGCAAACCCGGCTGAATTTTCTGGAGACAACGGAGAATTTTCACGCCGGAGAAACGGGACAGCGTGTAGCCACAACGCTAGAGGCATTGCGACAAATCGGAGAGGCGTTCTCGGGAATCCCCGGAAGAAAATCCATGTTGTGGGCAACCGGAGGTTTTCCGTTTGAGATAGACGATGCGGCGCGATTTGGATTACGTGACAGAGGACTGTTACCAGCTTACGAGCGGGCGTGGAGAGCGCTGAATCGTGCCAATATCGCGATTTATCCACTGGACGTCGAGCAATTGTTGAACACGGGATACGTAAACCCAGGAATCGGAAGAGCTCTGCCACAACATTTCCACATGGAAACGAAAGCAACGAATATGGAAAAATTCGCAGAAGTGACCGGAGGAAAATTCTGCGACCGGCGAGAAGATGCAGAGAGTTGCTTCCGGGAAGCCGCGGCAGATTCGAGCGACTACTACCTGATCGGCATCTATGAAAATTCCGGAGACACGAAGCCCGGATGGAAGAAGCTGTCGGTGCGAGTGCAGCAGGCAGGCCTTACAGTGAGAGCGCGCACCGGATATTACCTGGGAGTGCCGAAGGAAGAAAAACAACAAATCCAAGAGGAACTGCAACAGGCGTTGACTTCGCCGGTAGGCTACACGGCGCTGCCGCTGGCGGTGCGCTGGACTCCCGCGAAGGAAGGAAGTGGAAGCGGCAAAAAGAAAATTGCGTTTCTGTTTGCGTTGGGGCCGGGAATTGCGGAGTTGGATGAAACCGAGGGCAACCACCTGAGTCTAGAATTTGCGGCGTTGGCGAGGGACGCGAAAGGATTGCCGAAGGGCACGTTCTCGCAAACCGTGGAAGGGCACCTTGCGAAAGCCATGGCGGAAGGTATCAAGAAGAATGGCGTAACATTTCCGGGAAGCGTGGAATTGGAACCGGGCGATTACATCGTGACCTTTGCGGTGCGAGACAATCTAAAGCGAGAAACGGGCAGCGCAATGACCGAAATTAAAGTGCCGTAAGCGTGCTGGCTGAGAGAAGCGGCTGTGCTAAGATTTGAGAAGCAGTCGTGAAGTGCGGCGACTGCCGCAGCGTGGAACTTCGGGCTCTGTGCAACGAGGTCCCGCGAACCCCGCCAGGCCCGGAAGGGAGCAACGGTACCGGGTAAGCCGAGTGTGCCGCGGAGACTCCGAAGTTCCTCGATTTGAGAGAAGTTAGATTGATAGTCGACAGTTGACAGCCAACAGTAAGACAGCAGATTCCTGAGATATTTTTAAAGCAGCGGATTGGTTTTGTGTAGTGGTGTGTTTGGTGAAGAGAAAAAAGGAAAAGAGTGAAGAGGAAGAGTTGTGGCGTTGGAGTGTAAGAGCCTACTTCTTTGCAAATACAAAGACGCAAAGGGGTGGGGCGTCCTCGGGGTTGCGGGCCGCGACGTTGGCTGGATGGTTTGAAGCGCGCAAAGAGTTTTGACTTTTTTGTTGCGGGCGTTGAGAATGCAAAGCAGATATGGCCTACCAAGTGATTGCGCGAAAGTGGCGCCCGCAGACCTTCGCGGACCTCGTTGGACAAGAACACGTAACGGAAACGCTGGCAAACGCGATCAAGAATAACCGCGTGGCGCATGCGTATATTTTCTCGGGAGCGCGCGGCGTGGGAAAAACCACCGCGGCACGGATTCTGGCTAAGGGGTTGAACTGCGTGCAGGGACCAACGGCGCAGCCGTGCGGGGTTTGCGATTCATGCAAAGAAATTGCGGCGGGATCGTCGCTGGACGTGATTGAAATTGACGCGGCATCGAATCGCGGCATCGACCAGATTCGGGAATTGCGGGAGATGGTGCGCTACGCGCCGGCGGCGTCGCGAAGCAAAGTGGTGATCCTGGACGAAGCGCACATGCTGACTGGAGAGGCTTCGAATGCGCTGTTGAAAACGCTGGAGGAGCCGCCGGACCGCGTGATTTTTGTGATGGCTACCACGCAACCGGAGGATCTGGAAGACACGATTCGTTCGCGGTCGCAACATTTTCATTTCCGGGCGCTGACGTTCAATGAGATTACCAGCCGGCTGAAGCACATCGCGGAAAAGGAAGAACTGAAAATTGATGACGGCGCGTTGAGCGTGATTGCGCGGATGGCCGAGGGAAGCATGCGCGATGCACTGTCGCTGCTGGAACAAGCGCGGGCGTATTGCGGCGACGATATCCGCGACAAGGACGTACGGGAGTTGCTGGGCGTGGTGCCGGAAGATGCGCTGAAGGAACTGGTGGATGCGATTGCCGGAGGCTCCGCGGACCGCGCGCTGGGATTGGTACACCGGTTTCAGAAAGAAGGACGCAACCTGCAGCATTTTTGCCGGGAAGCGATCCGGCACATCCGGAATTTGTTGATTGCGCGGGTGTGCGGCGCGGAGTCGGAATTGGTGGCGGCGACGCCGGACCAGCGGCCGGAAATTGCGCGAGCGGCGGCGCTATTTTCGGAAGAAGATTTGACGCGGTACTTCCAGATATTACTGCAGACGGATGATGATGTGCGGCGGAAGATGGATCCGCGCGTACATCTAGAAATGGGATTGTTGCGGTTGGTGAATGCAGCGCGACTGGCGCCGTTGGAAGAGTTGTTGGCGGAAACGCGCGGGAGGGGCGGAGCTGGTAGCAGTGGCGGTAGTGGTGGCAAAGTTCCGGTGCGGACGGCGTCGGCTGGGGCTGGTGGTTCCGGCTCGCAGTTCCCTTCCCGGTTCGGGACAGCAAGCACACAGGCAAACGTGCCTTTGCCACAGACGGCGTTGGATGGAGTGATATTGCAGGTTTCGCAGAAAGGGCCCGCTTCTCTTCCTTCGTCAGGGCAAGTGGGAAGTGGCCGCTACGTAGGTTCGACAGGCACCAGTGTTTTTGCTGGGGGAAATGGAGCGGCTACGGGAGTGGCGCCCACGCGGGTGGCGGAGTCGAGCGAGGAGGAGTCGCAGATTACCACGGTAGCAAATGGTGATGATGATTCGAAGAGCGCGCAGGTAAAAGTGCCTATGCCACCAACAGTGGGGGACCAAGAGGAGCTGTCTGCGTCGGAGGAAACCGACAACGCGTCCGCATTCCTTCCTTCGTCGGGGCAAGCCCTTCGGGGTTCCGGGAACGCAGAAAGTGGCAAATACGCAAATGGGGAGCACAGTGGCGGGATTACGGCGGAGCAAGTTGCGGAAATTAAAACGGCGATTCAGGCGCAGCAGAAATTTATTGGCGAATTGCTGGAGCATTCCTCGCGGTGGGAGTTGGAAGGAAGCGAATTGCGAATTTATTTTGCGCCGGAGAAAAGCACGTTTGCGGGATTGATCGAAGGACGGGAGGCGCTGGAGAAAATCCGTGGCGCATCGGACAAGGTACTAGGGCGCGCGGTTCGCGTCTGTGCTAGACTCGAAAGTAGTGCGGGGAAAGAAGAAAAATCTCCGCGCGGGATTTCGCGGACGGCAAGCGTGCAGGAAATGCGCGCGCAATTTGAGAATGATCCGATGGTGAAATCCATGCTGGAGCGCTTCGGAGGAAGAATTTCCGAAGTGCGAAGGCAGACTGAGGAATAGAGCCACACGGAAAGTGAGGCTTGCGATGAACATGGAAGTGGGCGCGCTACAACAAATGCTTTCTAGATTCCGGCAGATGCAGGAAGACCTGCAGAGGCAGGTAAATGCCGTAACCGTAGAAGCCTCGGCCGGCGGTGGCATGGTGACGGTGAAGATGAACGGCCAGAAGCAGGTGCTGGAGCTGAAGATTGAGAACGAGATTTTTGCCGGCAAGGACCAGGAGATGCTGCAAGACCTGGTGAGAGCTGCGGTGAATGAAGCGTCGCGGCGCGTGGATGATGAGTTGGCGAACCAGATGAAGAGCTTGACGAGTGGGATACCGGGAATGGCGGGGTTGAAGATTCCGGGGCTGTTTTAAAGTTCGGAAGCAAATCCAAAATTACAATTTGAGTTTTGTTTTGGGAAAGAGTTTGTGTGTTGGTGTGTCGCGTTGCGTTCAAGCGCGATTGTGCACACCTGCGGGGAAATTCAAAACCCTCCCCCTGAAAACCGCGGGGTGCGGCACCCGAACAGGGAAAGCGGATTAGTTAACTTTGAGGGCGTAGCCTATGTCGAAGGGGAGTTTGCCGTCGATGCGCAGAACTTTTACGGAGCTGTTGATGGCGTAGACGTCGACCACGCCGACGGCACCGGGGGTGGCTTCGACGGTGTGGAGAAGCTCTTCATCATTGGCAACGACTTTTACGAGAACGCGCCCGTCATTGAGTTTCGAAATTGCCGCTTTGGCTTCGGTGGGCTCCACGCCCAGAAGTTTCTGGACCGCGACGCGCATCTCGGGAGCTTCCGGGTCTTTCATAACAATCACAAAAGATTTTCCGTCGGGCCAGGCTTTCTGCGTACCTTTGCAAAGCTTGGAAAGATCGGCCAGCGGCACATCCTGAAGCTTACTGCCCGCAGCGGCAATGATTGCCCAATTGCGGACCCCGGCAAGGGACGGGATAGCTAGCGCCAGAGCAACCAGAGAAAACACCAGAGCGATTATCGGGGCCCGAAAACGTTCCACGCACACGCTCATAGAGAAAAGCCTTTCGAACAGAGTACTTGCAGTATCCGCAGCGGCTGTGCCGCGCACAAGTGCCGACTACGCACAGGTAATGGGCCGTGTGCCCTCTTTGCAATGCCGCCAAACGATTAACAGCAGGTTGAGAAAAAGTTTACAGCAGGGCACACCTGTACGTGGGACCAGTATTTTCGCGAGGAGGCCAACGCTATTTTGGATGACAGGCCAACCAGACAGACGGTGAAATGAGGGAGTTGAATAGCCATGCACCTATTTGGCGCTCGATTGATGGCATTGCCCATGTTCGGGTTGTTGGTATTCGCAGCAGGAACGAACGCGCAGACTCCTGAACCGGGGCTGAAAACACACGCGCCAAATCCGAGACGGCAACACCGGGCGTTGTGCCGATCGCCAAGGACCGTCTGTTTGGAGCCATTCCGGTGGCCACGAAATCGGAAGCGGCGCGCAGGTTGGTGGAGCAGGCGCTGGACAGCTACGAAAACATGCAATTGGATGAAGCGGTGGCGTTGGCACACAAGGGAGCCACGGAGGATCCGCACTTCGCATTGGCCTACGCGGTGTGGTCGTTCGCGGGCAGACTGGAGCAGCCTTCCGCAGAGGCGTTGCGCAAGGCAGAATCGTTGGCGCCTAAGGGAACGCCGGAAGAACAATTGTTGGTACGCTGGCTAACGGGCGTACAAGAAAACGATGCATTGCCGGCGATTACGGCAATGAACGATTTGTTGGCGCGCTATCCGAAACAGAAGCACGTGCTGTATCTGATGGCGGAATGGGCGTATTCCCAGGGCGACTACGATCGGTCGGAAGATTTAGCGCAGAGTGTTTTGAAGATCGACAAGAATTTCGCACCGGCAATGAATCTGCTCGGATACAGCTATATGCAGAGCAAAACGCCGGATCCGCAAAAAGCGATTGAGATGTTGCGCCAGTACGCGAGCCTTCAACCAAGGCTGGCGAATCCGCAGGATTCCTTGGGCGAAGTTTCGCGGATGGCAGGAAAAGACAAAGAAGCGCTGGAACATTTTTCCGCATCGTTGAAGATAATCCCGAATTATATTTCCTCGCAGACAGGGCTTGCGGATACGTACACATTGATGGGCGACACGGCGCATGCGCGGCAGGAGTACGACAAAGCGCTGCCAATGGCAACCAATGGGCGCGACGCGCTGCACGTAGAATATCAGAAGGCGCTCGCGTATTTCTGGGAAGGAAACCCGACCGCAGGATTGAGCGCGCTGGATTTGTTGGCCGCTAAAGCGAAACAGAAGAAAGAGCCGTATGCAAAATACGAGATCGGAGTCGCGAGAGCATTGTTGTCGGCGGGAAGCGCGCAACAACTGCAGTCCCTTGGCGAGCTTGAGGGCTGGCTGCAGAAACCTGTGCAGGGGATGACCGAGCGCGACCGCAATACATTTCTGGCATCGACCATTCGCGAACAGGTGCGGATCGTAGCGGAGTTGCACCAGATCGATGTGGCGGAGTACCACGTTCATAGGCTGCAAGAGTTGGCCAGCCGGACGCGCGATGCGGTGGTGGAGAATTGTTATGAATCGGCACGCGGATTCACGCTTTTTGCCTCGGGCGATTATGCGAACGCAGCCGATGAACTTAGCACGGATACGCACGCGCCGCAGGTGATGAAGAAGTATGTGGAAGCGCAAATGAAATTGGGGAATACCGCGCTTGCAGAAGAAGCGCGGAGCCGCATGAAGTATTTGCGCGCACCGAGTGTAGATTGGTATCTGGCCAGCCGGGAAGAAGGCAAGACCGCGGCTGCGAAGTAAGCCAGGGCCTCGGCGCTTACAGTGGTTTGGGTTTGCTTACATATTGTCACGATCCCTCCGCGGCGTGCCGCAAACGGCGCGGCCCTTCGGTCGGGACGGCAGCGTAAAACGTTAGCGGACTGTGGCGCGGAACGGGATTGGCGTTTTCCCTTTTGTAGCGGCGACACCTAGGTGTGGGCGGATTTTTGCTAGGGCTGCGGCGGCGGTTAGGCCGTATTTGGCGCGGAGTTGGTCGGGCTTGCCATGTTCGATGAAGTGATCGGGCCAGCCTATGCGTTCTACTGGCGTGTGAACGCTCAGATTGCTGAGTTCTTCCAAGACGGCGCTGCCGAAGCCGCCCATCAAGACGTGATCTTCCAAAGTTAGAATCACATCCACGCTGCGCGCGAAAAATTCGAGGATCTGTGTGTCGAGCGGTTTGGCGAAGCGCGCGTTGATGACCGCGGCGGCGATTCCTTCCCTTTCCAATTCGAGCGCGATTTCTTCGGCCATGGGGACGAATGCGCCGAGAGCAAAGATGGCTACGCGATCGGATTCGGAATGTTGAAGAATTTCGGCACGGCCCATGGGAATGGCTTTTGGCGTGGACTTCATGGGAACGCCCTGGACTACGCCGCGCGGGTAACGGATGGCGATGGGGCCGTCGTGAAGCATGGCAGTGTAAAGCATATCCGCGAGTTCGTCTTCGTCCTTGGGAACCATGTGCGCGATGTTCGGGATGCAGCGTAGATAGCTGATGTCAAAGAGGCCGTGATGCGTGGGGCCGTCGTCGCCGGAAAGACTGCCGCGATCCATACAGAAGACGACGGGAAGATTCTGCAAGCAGACATCGTGAACGATAGGATCGAAGGCGCGCTGCAGAAACGTGGAATAAATGGCGACGAAAGGTTTGAAGCCTTTGCTAGCGAGACCGGCGGCGAACAGAACAGCGTGTTCTTCAGCGATGCCGACGTCAAAATATTTGCTGGGATGTCTTTCCTGGAAGCGATCGAGCGCGGTGCCATTGGGCATGGCGGCTGTGATGGCAAGAATTTTTTCGTTGCGGTCGGCCAATTTAGTGAGGGTGTCTGCGAAAATTTCGGAATAAGTGGCTTGGCCCGAAGGCTTTGTTTCGCCGGTTTCCGGATTGTACGGGCCGAGGCCGTGGAATTTTTTCTGTTTTCGAAGCGCCGGTTCGTAGCCCCTCCCCTTCGTGGTGAGGACGTGGAGAAGCAGCGGGCGGTCCTGGCGCTTGAGATGTTCGAGTGTGTGAATGAGATTGGGCAGATCGTGACCATCGATGGGCCCGTAATATTTAAGGCCTAGCTCTTCGAAAATCACGCTGGGAAGGAGCATGCCTTTGGCGGAGGCTTCGGCTTTTTGCGCGATGCGATAGGCTCCGGAGCCCAGCAGTTTGACGATTTTCCCTGCGCGGTCATGCAGATAATCGAAATTGCGGTTGGTGACGATTTTGTTGAGGTATGCGGCGATGGCGCCGACGTTTTTGTCGATGGACCATTCATTGTCGTTCAATACGACGAGAAGTTTCTTGGTGTGATGCGCGATATTGTTCAATGCTTCAAAGGTAATGCCACAGGTGAATGCGGCGTCGCCCGCAAGGGCTACGACGTGTTCGTTGCCACCGCGGCGATCGCGGGCTACGGCCATGCCGAGTGCGGCGGAAAGCGCGGTGCCCGCGTGGCCTGCGCCATAGGAATCGTGCTCGCTTTCGGTGCGCAACATGAAGCCGTTCAATCCACCCGGCATGCGGATGGTATGGAACAGATCGCGGCGGCCGGTAAGGAGTTTGTGGACGTAGGCCTGATGGCTGACGTCAAAAACGAATTGATCTTCGGGAGTGTTGAAAACGTAGTGCAGAGCTAGAGTGAGTTCGACGACGCCTAGATTGGGGCCGAGATGGCCGCCATTTTTGGAGAGGACAGAGATTAGCTCTGCCCGGATTTCTCCGGCGAGGGTGGTGAGCTGAGAGAAGTTCAGCTTCTTGATGTCCGCAGGTGAACGAATTCCGTCGAGAAGTTGAGCCATGAGTGTGTGCGTACCCCTGTTTGTACTGTTGGATGAAGCGAGCAAGGAAAAGGATATCTCCGGGAGGGTATACCTATGGGCAAGGGGTGACTTCTGAAGTTGCGTCAATCGTCTTGCGTTCCGAGCGCCACGCCAATTTCGTTGGAGATTTCGCGTAGAGCGCTTCCATCTTCGGAGGCAAGCGTGGGCTTCTGAAGAATAGCGACGGAATTGCTGAAGAACCCCAGAGCACGATCCTTGCATTCGACAATAGCGGCGCATTGCGCAGCGAAACCTGTCGAGAGCGGGAGCAGACGGCCATGGGCGTCTGCTACATCGGATGCCGAAGAATTCTGCGAGGTTGTGGTCAAGTACTGTCCCAACAGATTGAGGTCGTAAGAGTATCCGCCAACCGCGTAGAAGAAAGTTCCGTCCGTTTGGCTCTGACAATAGGCGTCCAGGCGTTTGCGGAGTTCGGAAACAGGAGGCTGACGGTCTGCGTTGCCGTTGTCCTGCGGATAGGCAAGACTGGTGAAGGTTTGCTGCGCCAACGCGATCAAGTTCTCCGGAGCATCGACTTCTCGCAAGTCACCGAGGAGCTTTGCCGATGCGCCCACCGCTTCTTTCTCATTTTGCGGCCAGAAGCTCTGCAGCAAACGAATGCTCAAACCTAAACCGTAAAACGCGCGGGCTCGAGATTTATTGCGCAACGCCTGCACTTCAGTGACGAGCGGATTGGCGTTGTCCCCGTCTGCCGCGGGCACGCCTTCTGACCCAGTCTGTGGCGATGGCGGTGCGGGGTCGGCGACCACTTTTTGTGTGTTTTGTTCGCGAGGACTGTTGAGTAGAGCAACGATACGAGAAAAACGAAGTTTGGTCGCGAGCGAAAGTGCGGTGTAGCCATCATGGTCCTGCAACGCGGAGTCCGCACCACTTTGCAGGAGAAGATTTACTGCACCGCTGCGGTCTTCTCGCGCGGCTTCCATCAGTGCTGTGCGCCCGAAGTTGTCTTTGGCGTTTAGATCGGGATGATGCTCGAGCAGGACTGTGAGCGTATCGATATCGCCACCGTAGGATGCGCGGATTAGCGCAGTGTCCTGCTGTTTGTTCCTAGCGTTTACATCCGCACCTTTTTGCAGCAGCAAGCGGACGCTGTCCGTACGACGAGAAAATGTGGCCCAGAATAGAGCGGTCCAACCGTCGTTGTCCTGCGCGTTTACGTTCGCGCCTTTTGCGATCAGGAGCGAGAGCGTGCTGCTGTAGCCAGCGAAGGCCGCCTCCATCAACGCGGTGTGTCCGGCGCTGTCCGGCAAGTCGACTTCGCCACCACGATCGATGAGCGCGCGAACTGTGTCGGCGTGACCACGTGCGGCCGCGCCCATGAGCGGCGTGGTTCCATAGGTGAGATCTCGACTGTTTACGCCAGCTCCTTCGCGGATCAGGCGCAAAGTTTCTGCCGTGTCGCCGGCTTCTGCCGCCTCGAACAGGTTTTTGTTGAGGGATTCGCTTTTCGAAAGCACGGGAGGCAGCGATGGAGGCTTAAGTGCGGGAGCAGGCGAAACTGCTGAGGCTGTGGCGGATTTGTCGCTGGAGGCGGCTGGAGAGGCAGAAGCGGAGTTCGGCGTGGAGTTGGGCGCAGGAGTTGTGGGAGTTGCGGCAGTGGCTGATTTCGCGGATGCAGTTGGTGCAGGGCCGGTGTCAGAGTTTTTGCGAGTGTCTCGTGGACCTTGAGCGGCGTTCTTCAGCATGGTGGCTACGTCGACGTATTTGTATTTTTCGGCCAAGGCTAGGGCAGAGTTGCCATCCTTGTCGTGGACTTGTGTGTCCGCGTGCTTATCGAGCAACGCTCGTACGGTTTCGAAATGACCCAAATCGGCGGCCGCCATTAGCGGTGTCCAACCGTGATTGTCCTTTGCGTTTATGTCCGCGCCCTTTACCAAGAGCAGGCGAACAATTTCGGTGTAGCCAGAAGAAGCGGCTACGGACAGCGGCGCAAGCCCCTCTTTATCCCTGGCGCGGACGTTCGCGCCCTTGTCCAGAAGGAGCCGGACGGTGTCGGTGCGTTTGGAAAAAACGGCGCGAAACAATGGCGACCAACCGAGTGAGTCTGTGGCGTTCACATCGGCGCCTTTTTCTAGGAGCGCAAGAATGGTTTCTGTGTAGCCGACGGAGGCCGCTTCCATCAGCGCGGTGCGGCCGTTGGCGTCATGGGCATTCGGGTTGGCACCGCGGGCGAGCAAGGTACGGACTTCAGTGGCGTCGCGAGATCGCGATGCATCGATGAGTTGGGTATTTAGATCCTGTGCGCGCAGCGGAAATGCGAAAGCCAGGAAAAGTACAACGAATCGCGACACTTTTGCAAGCCGCAGTTCAAGGGGAGTTCGCAACATTGTGCCGAGTCTCCCGCAGGCTGTTTTGGGACAAACCGTAAGATTGCGAAGGTTTGCGAGCCATGATGTCACAACTGAAAACTATGGTATCGCGCCGTGCGGGATAAACTGCGGCAGATTAGGGAGATTAGCTCAATGCATAACGTGGTGGTAAGAGATTCCGAGAGATGAGCGGCGGCTCAACAACGTTACGTTCAGCATTGGTGATCAAACTGCGACGTGTCAGCGCCGAGATGGACATACCAAACAGGGTCTTGACGACCTGCCGATTCTTCGCGATTGGATAGGCACCACCGGCCGGTTACCAGCTAATCTTTTGCCGAATCTAACCGTGCAACAAACACCCGGCTTGAGGCCGGCTTCTGGCGTTGAACTGCTGTGCCTGGTTGAGGAGGCATCACAAACTCCGCTTACGGCGGTGGTCAGTGATCTGTCGGGCAATGTGATCTGGTATTACCCCATACAGCCGAATGCGCCGTTTCCAATGAAGCTTTTGCCGAACGGCCACATGCTGGTGAACAACAACAACGTAGTGCAAGAGATCGATTTGGCGGGCACTGTACTATCTCAGGTTTCACTGGCCGACATCCAACAGGGACTTGCCACGGCAGGATTTTCGTTTCCAACGCTATTTACACTTCATCATGACTTTGTGAAACTCCCCAATGGTCACCTGATTCTGCTGGTCAACTACTCCCAGAGGTTCACCGATCAACCCGGAGTCTCGACGGTCCTTGGCGATGCGCCGATCGATTGGGATCCTAGAAGCGGTCCGGTATGGACATGGTCGACTCCCATTCGGGGCGTGTGCAAGTGGGATGTGGTCAGACCGCGGATTGGACCCATGCGAATGCGGTCGTATACTCGCCTGATGACGGGAACCTGTTGCTTTCGATGCGAAATCAAAATTGGATTATCAAGATCAATTTCCAGGACGGAACGGGCGACGGAAGAATTTTGTGGCATCTCGGCCCAGACGGCGATTTCGGCCTGCCTGCTGGCCAAGCTCCCATCGAATGGAATTATGAGCAGCATTACCCCACCTTTCGAAGTCCAAACACCTCCGGCACTTTTTCGTTGATGTTCTTTAACAATGGCAACAATCGCCAGGTGGATGCCGACAATGATGATTGCGGAACGACTGGGTTTATGTCTTGTTATAGCAGCGTGCCAACCCTGGAACTGAATGAGTTCGCAAATTCCGCGCAGGTGCTAGAAGAAACCAATCTCTCGCCGACATTTTCATTTTGCTGCGGCAATGCGGAACGGCTCAGCAATGGAAACCTGGAGTACGATGTCGCCGCTGACGCGAACACACCGAACGTCTCATACATCCAGGAAGTCACGCCGGAAATGAACCCGCAACTTGTTTGGCAGATGAACATCACCGGACAATTGGCGTACCGGGGATTCCGCATACCGAGCCTGTATCCTGGTGTGGAGTGGACGCAATCGGCCATTGCGGCCGCCGATGTTAGCGCGACCACAAAAGCACGCCAAGCGGCCGAAAAAAAATAAGACGCTCCTGGACGCGAGGCTTCACTGCTTCAGGGTGTATTTCTCCGCCAGTGGGAAAATATCGTAGGGGCTTTGCAACTGGAGCAGGAAGGCTTCGGCGCGTTGGTAGCCGGATTCGATGCCTCGGAAGCGGGCCACGTCGTCTTGTAAGGCGTAGTAGCGATCGGGTGTTTGGCTGGGGTGGGCGTAGCAGGCGGCCTTTTTTGTCGGCTCCGTGGCGCTGATATCCACGTAACGGTTCGGGGAAAACTGCTGGGTGTCTTCGCCGTTGGAGACTTCGTAGTAGTACAGCGCGAATTTCTGGCCGAGCTTGTGCCAGGCGTTGTAGGTGAGCATGGTGATGGCGCGATGATCGGCGTGATTGTCGATGGGCCATTGCGTGAGCACGGCGTCCGGAACTTCGGCGGCGATGAGTTTTTGAAAATCGTCGTAGTGGGCGTTGTCCACGAAGGCGTGACCGTTGGTCTGTCCAGCGTAGGCTGGCCGGGCCTTCAAAATTTCACAGGCTTTTCTTGCTTCGGCCAGACGAGTGGTTGATGGAGTCGGCGGCCAGCCTCCGTCGTTTAGATACATCAGGACTACTTCGTGGCCGAGTTGCGTGAGTTTCGCGACGGTCCCTCCGCATCCGTACTCGGGATCGCCTGGATGCCCGCCGCAGACCATCACTTTTATTTTTCTTGCGGCCGTTGCTGGCGTAGTTTGTGCGGTTGCTGCGGGGTCAGCTCCAAGCACGAACCCTGAAGCCAAGCCACCAGTGGTTGCCAGGAAATCACGCCGGGTTATCTTCATTTTTGTCCCTTCTATCGCGATGGTAACGGTGGTCACAGATTCGGTTGTAATTCTCCATGGCCTGAGCGAGATTCTCTTCGAAAGGCACACGACTGGCAAATAGCACCGGCGCAAACGAGCGCGGCAGTTTCCAGAAAGGAACCGCCTCAGAAGATTTATGTAACTCGATCCCCTAGTTTGCCGATAATTCTCATGACAGTTTACAAGCAACAAAACTTTTGCGGCACCGAGATTGAGGAGAACTACGGCATGGCACATTCCATTTCGTCTGAACTTCTTCACTTTGTCGCCGCTGCCAAAGAAAAAGGCGCCAGCGACGAAACTTTGCTTGGAATTCTGGAAAACGAGGGTTGGGCGAGGGCCGATATTTGGGCAGCGCTGGGGCGTCATTTTGAGACGGCTAACGGTGTGAAGATTCCGCCCGGAAGAAAAACGACGACTCCGGCGAAGGATGCCTTCTTTTATCTGCTGGCATTCTCGACGTTAGCCACCTGGACGATTTCCTTGGGGTCCATTTGTTTTACGCTGATCGACGCGTGGTTTCCTGATCCCTTGGCCCGCTATGGTTACCTGCGCTGGGCGAGTTGGCAGATTTCCTCGGAACTGGCCACGATGATCGTGACATTTCCCATTTATCTGCTGGTGATGCGATTGATCGTTTCTGACACGCGTCAAGCGCCGGAAAAGTTGGAGTCGGGCGTTCGAAAGTGGCTAACCTACATCGCACTGCTGATCACGGCCGGCGTGATGATCGGCGACATAATCACCTTTCTCACCTACTTCCTTCGTGGAGAGGTGACTTCGCGTTTTGTGGGCAAGGTCGTTGTGACCTTGCTTATCTCAGGAGGAGTGTTCTGGTATTACCTGGGTTCGCTGCGGGACCCCAAGGCGAAGCTAAATGCGAATCAGTAGGGAAATGATCGCCGTTGTCGCGGCAAGCATCGTGGTCGTCCTCGTGATTGGCTTGGGCTTCTGGAAGACCAGGGGTCCCGGTGCTCAGCGGTTGCTGCGCGCGGACGAGGTGAGACTTCGATCTCTCGGGCAACTGGCCGCGGAGATCCACGAGGAATACTCTCAACAAGGTAAGCAACTTCCCAGCGGATTGAGCAGCGAACGGCAGAGCAAATACAAAGACCCGGTGACCGGAACGCCGCCCGAATACATCCCTAATTTTCCCTCGAAGTACACCTTATGCATGACGTTCGCCACAAACAGCGATGAAAACCCCTCGGATGGCGTCTATGGATTTTGGTCCCATCCCATCGGGCGCAAGTGCTTCGAGCTGGATGCGTCGCAATTTGCTCCGCAAGTCCCCTACTTCGCCTATTAGATTTGTGGCCCGACGTGTTAGCGAACTGCGAGCTTCAACGAGCGAGCGTGGCGGAGAAGGATGGCAAGCATGATGGTTAGTCCGGTTCCCAAACCAGGTAGAGCGAGGTGAAGTGATGCCGCCCACTAAATCCCCCGGCGAGCGCTCACTAAATCCCCCGGCGAGTTGGTCGCAAGTGAATTGCCGAAAGCAGGAAGAGAAACGGTTGACCGATAACTGGTCCTTGCGGCGAGGGAAGAGAACAAGGAAGCAGTCGCCAGACTCACTAGCCGAGAGAAGACAGCAAGCATAGGCGGCAAATTTCGGCTTGAAACTTCCGGCTGCGCTTCAACTGCTGGTGGCGTGAACCCCATTGGCACAAGTTTATTCTCTTTGTCGGATTGCCCTTTGAGAGTCTTTGGTCACGGTTGCGGCGGACGCAAGACGCTGGTTTGCGGAGTTTCGGGCGATGTGTTAATGAATGGGGATGCCTGATTTTGCTGCTCCTGTTGAGCGATTGATTGAGGAATTGAAGCACCTGCCGGGGATTGGCCAAAAAACCGCACAGAGATTGGCGTTTTACTTGTTGCGGGCTGCACCCGAGGATGCGTTGGCGCTGGCGGAGGCGATTCGCGACGCGAAGGAGAAGGTGCGGGCGTGCTCGTTGTGCCACAACATCACGGATACGGATCCATGCCTGTATTGCACCGGAGCGAACCGGAACAAGCGCACGATTTGCGTGGTGGAAGAAGCGCACAATATCATGGCGGTGGAAAAGACCAGAACGTACAGCGGGATGTATCACGTGCTGGGCGGATCGCTTTCCCCGCTGCAGGGGCGCGGGCCGGACCAGCTGCACCTGAAGACATTGATCGAACGGCTGAAGGGTGGGACGGTAGAGGAAATTATCATTGCTACCAATCCCACGGCGGAGGGCGAAGCGACTGCAGTGTATATGTCGAAGCTGCTGAAGCCGCTGGGCGTGCGAGTGACGCGGATTGGCGTGGGGATTCCGGTTGGAGCGGATTTGGAGTATGCGGATGAGGTGACGATGTTGAAGGCGATGGAGGGGCGGCGGGAGTTGTAGGACAAGGGCCGCCGAAAAAGGAAAGATTCCTCTGGGGCTAAAGCCCAATCACCGCCAAGCACTCATGTCGTAGCTGAAGAGCCGACCCCCTAGAAGAATTCGGAAGGGAATCGGACATTTGGGTGGCGTTCTTCCAATATTTTCCACAAGAATAAGATTTGATGGATTGAAATGAGATTTGTGTTCGGGAAAGCTAGAGTACGGTGGTAATGCTTGCCGGGAAAACCAAAGCGTCAGTACGTACAGGATGTTTCTCCCTCTAGGCAAGCAGTAGAAATCGGGTTAGAGTCCTGTTCCGCGGTGGAAGTCCCCACCCATCGAGTCTGGTTCGAGGGCGAACCAGGGTAGGAGGTGCGCTATGCCCGGCTTGGCGCACTACATGACGCAGTATGACCACGAACACCATTCTGGATGGAACAAGCTGCTGCACGGCATCGGGATTCCGCTGATATTTGCGGGACTCGTTCTGCTGGCCATCATGAGATGGCGGTGGGGCCTAGCGGCGTTCGTGGGAGGTTGGCTTTTCCTATTTCTGGGTCATCGAATAGAAGGAAACAAGCCCGCGTTTTTTCAGGGACCGATCTATCTGCTGGTAGGACCGATCTGGGTCGCCAAAGAGTTTTGGGGGTTCCTGACCGGAGCGCGGCACGAAGCGGGGACGAATGCCGAACCCGCCAAGAAGTCCTAAGACATTGAAAATAGTAAACTTAATTCAAGTTAGGCAAGCATGGAAAACGAACCTCACGGCCACGACTTGACGGATGACACTAGCGATATGCCCAGCGAAGGTGCAGTGAACACAGGGTCAGAACTACGCAAGAGACGCAGCACGCGTATTGTGCAGGCGGTGCCGCTCGTGGTTACCGGCGTGGACGCGCTGGGGCGGCCGTTTGCCGAACGGACATCGACGCTGATTATTAATTGCCACGGGTGCCGTTACCAATCTAAACACTATGTTTTGAAGAACATGTGGGTGAACCTGGAGGTCCCGCATCCGGAGCCTGGGCGTCCTCCCCGGCAGGTTCGCGGCAAGGTGGCGTGGATCCAGCGACCTCGCACAGTACGCCAGCTGTTTCAGGTGGCGCTGGAACTGGAAACGGCTGGAAATGCCTGGGGAATCGGTTTTCCGCCAGAGGATTGGTTTAGCTATCCCGAGATGAGCAGCGTGGCAATGAACCCGGCTTCGCCGACGGATTTGCCCGCAGCCGTAGGATCGGCTTTCCCGCATGAAGCGCCGCTGCCTTTGGTGGAAGCCGAACCGGGAGTGGCGACCCCGGATAACGTGCGGGTGTTCCCTGCTCCGGCAAGCGCGACGGACGCTTCACTGCAATTGGCGCGGCAAGTAGCGCGATTGTTGGCGGAAGCGAAACAACAGATTCAGGCTGCGGCACGCGATGCGGCGGCCCAGGCCGTGGCGAATGAGCGGCGGCTGGCGTTTGAAGAGTGGGAGCGCAAGTACAGCGGCTTCCGCGATGACGTGGCACGCGAGACGGCTCAGGCCATTGGACATATCCAAGAAGAATCAGAAACGCGCGCGCGGTCGGCGCAGGCTTCGGCGGCGGAATCGCTGAAGAATGAATTGCCGCGCTGGCTGGCGCCACAACTGGAGCAGTTAACGCATGAGCTGATGGCGCATCTGGCGCGTGAAGGCGCAGCGCAACGGGATATACACGAGAAGCAGCTTTCGAACGCGCAAGAAACGCTGCAGACGCTTTTCTCGCAGGTGGATGAAACGGGAGCGAAGCTGCGCAGCCAGGCGGAGATGCTGCAAGCGCAGGTGGGAGTGCAACTGGAAGAGGCCAAGCGCAAGGCCGAAGAAGATGCGCGGCACAGAGAAGAGTTGGCAGGCGCGCAAAGGCAAAATTTGGCGGCGACGGCGGAGGAAGTACACCAGCGGGTAGCTTCGGTATTGGGTGAAGCGCAGAATTCGCTGAAGGAACATGTCTCGCGGGAGATTGAAGCGGCGCAATCACAGCTACAAGAGACCGTAGAGAACACGGTACGGACAGCGCAAGAACAAGCTGCGGCGACGCTCGCGGAACAGGCGAAGAATTTGCGCTCGGAGATTCAGGAAGAAAGCGCGAAGCAGAATGCAATGCTGCACAGCTCCGTGGAAAACACTGTTCGCACGGCGCAAGACCTGGCGACCGCAGCTTTGCTGGATCAAGCGAACAATCTGCGCGGAGTGATTCAGGAAGAGACTGCCAAACAGAGTGCGGCGGTGCAGAGTTCGGTGGAAAACGCGGTGCGCGCAGCGCAAGAGCAGGCTGCGGCAGCGCTGCTGGAACAATCGAAAAATTTGCGGACGGAATTCCTGGACGAAGGCACGAAGCAGAATGCTATTTTGCGCGAGACGCTGGCCGAGCAGGCAAAGCACCTGGAAGAGACACTGGGCCGCGCGAAGGAAGCGACGGAACGGCTGGAACAGATTGCGCCGCGCATCGAGACCGTACAGCGGCAGGCGCTGGACGGGTTCCAAGGGCAGCTTGACGATGTGCTGTCGTTACACCGCAACGAATTGCACCGGCGCTCGGAGAATTTGTTCGAAGAAATTCACGGACGGATTCACAACAGCTTTGAAGCAGCGAACAGCGATGCGCTGGCAAAGTTTGACGAGCAAGTGAAAAACATGGTGACGCCGCATATTAGGCAGGCGGAGGAGGCGGTTCACCGGCTGGCGGGCGGACGATCACTGCTGGATGCGGCGATGACCATGCAACAGGATCGCGTGCGGAATTCGGCGGATGAGGCGTTTGCGGAATCGATGGCGCGCTTCCGCGAGAATTTGGGCAGCGTGGAGCAACTGCTGAACGAATCAGCGCAGGGGATTACCGCAAAAAACCTGGAAGAGCTGGAATCGAAGGCTGTGAACCTGAAGCATTCGACGATGGAAGAAATGTTCAAGTCCGCGGAATGGTATGAGAAGAAGGCGCAATCGCAGGTGCAGCACCTGACGGAAAAGGTCGTGGAGCAGACCAGCGCACAGTTGCGGGAGAAGGCCGGCGAAGTCTCCAGCTTGTTTGCGAGCGAACTGAGCCATGCCAGCCGGAGTTATGTGACGCAGAGTCACGAGCAACTGGAAGAATCCGTGCGGGACGCGTTTGAGCGGGTACGGATGCTGTTTGCCGAAGCGGCGGACACGACGTCGGCGGCGTTCACGGATGAAATTCAGCGCAATGCGCGCATGGAGCTGGACGGATTTAACGAATTGATCCAGAAGACGCTGGAGCAGTCGCGCGAAAGAATGGATGCGGCGCGCGCGGAGCTGAATCACCGCGTATCCACGGAGCAAGAAGAGTTTCTGCGGCGATTCCAGGGAACGATGACCGATGCGGTAGGCAAAGGATTGAGCGAGGCGCAGGGCAACTTGCAATCGTCGTTTGGGAGTGTGCTGGATGGCTGGAAAGCGTTGAGCGAAGAGAAACTGAAGGAATTGCGCCGCGGGTTTGGGCAGATCAGCGACGAATCGGCGGAACAGTATCGCGGACGGCTGGAGAATATCTCTAATTCCTGGATGGTGGCGACCGTGGCGACATTGGATCATCAATCGCGGGACGTAATTGCGAAGATTGCGGCGACAGCGGAAGAGCGATTGCGGGAAGCGTCGGCGGAAGTGTTCGCGAAGTTTGGCGATACGTTGAAAGAGAGGTTGCAGCAGATTGCGGTTGGGTTTGAGCGGCCGGGGACGAAGAGTTAGAGCGGGGCGAAACGGGGCGTCTGATGCTGACGGCGCGGTAGCGTGGAACACGGAAGTACAACCAACACAGACCAGAGAATGCGCGTTTTTGGAGGACGTTGTGGTGTGAGCTCGTCCGCCAAGATTCGTCGATCTTGCGACATGGGGTGCAACAGGTGCTGCAGCCCTGCAGAAGAACCCAAGAGCGAGCAGCCTTAGCAACGTGTCACCAACGGGGGGTATATTTCATCGGATTGGGATGGCGAATCGAGCTTATTTAAGGGTTTGGACACGGGATTTTTCGGTGGAGACGATGATCCCGGAGTTTGCGCGGTTCTTGACGACCGCGCCGGTTTCGGAGTCGGACAAGCCGTATGAGAGTCTGACGGTGCAAGCGGTGGATCCGACGGAAACTCCAATCGTGGAATGGGATTTGAAGGAAGGAAAATTCGGGCCGGCGGAGATCGCGGCACTGGCGGCGCAACAACTGGCGCCGGATACGGCGTACTTCGTGAACGCGAAGTGGGATTTGTGGAACTTCGACATGGAGACGCTGAAATGGGTCTATGGCCTGAAGCCGTTGACGCTGATTTGCATGGGCAAGGAGTACGATAACGGCGAAGCGGCCACAAGCGGACATTTTCAGGCGGAGTTGGGATTTGAGCATTTGTTCACGGGACATGCGGGGCTGCTTGCGCCGGGAGCGGCTTCGAATCCGTTTGACAGTTCCGATCATCCGCTGGAGAAAACGTTTCGCGCGTGGATGGGAAACAGCGCAAATCTGAAGGAATATCACCAGAAAACCAGGGAGAATATCCAGACGCTGTTCCGTTGGGTTGAAGCGGTGGAGGCGGCGCTGCCAGTGGAGCGCAGCGAGCTTTCCAGCGAGGGGGAAGGAAATTTTGAAGCACGGCTGGATGCGATATTGGGTCAGCGGTAGCACGCTGGCGCTCTTTGTGAGCGTCTTGACCGTAGCGCAAACCCCCAAGGCGGTACCTAGAAAAACAGCGGCACACAGGGCGAACGAGCTTACGCTGGCAGGGCTGCGGCCGGGCAAAGACGCTGTCGAACGCGCCGTCCATCTTTACCGACACTTTGGCGATAGCAAAAAGCCGCAAGGTAGCGAATCTGTATGGTTTGATGGTTGCAGGGATGCGTCCCTGACTATCAATGTCGATGCCTCGAAGAAAATCCAGGAGATTCGAGTGGCGCCCTGGGACGGTTCGACCGCCGATTGCGCTGGAGTGCCACCAGGTCCGTGGAAAACAGGGCTTGGGCTGCGGTTGGCGGATTCAACGATAAAGGTGACGCAGTTGTATGGTCCGCCGGATTCGAAGAGTCCTAGCAGCAAGGGCGGGCAACAGTTAGAATTGTGGTATTACGCGTTCGATTGGGCTGGGCCGGATGTGCCGCAGGTGATGGAACTACTGTGCACCGCGGAAGAGGGTGGTAAGCCAGGCCGAGTTGTAGAGATTACACTGGCGGCGCCGAGTCTTTAGTTGAACTTACCGGTGGCCTGCAGAACGCCGGACGTTCCCGCCCGACGGTTACGCATAAGGATGCGGTGCGTCTTATGATGGAAAGGATGTGCATGCTGCGCTCCCTGCTGATGATTTCTGTGTTTGCGCCGGTCCTTGGGTTGGTGGGGGGTGGATGCAGTTCTGAAGCGCCGCGACCTCCCGAGCCTGCGGTGAAAGCTCCCGCCGAGCCGGCCATTCCCGAAGAATATCAAGATGCCGCAACCGCTCTTTTGGGGAGCGACGCGAAGGTGTTGTTGTACGGGGACCTGGCGAAGAATGGGACCAAGCAGATGCTGGTGGCCAACGTGGTGCCGAACACTCCGAAAACTACAGTAGCGGGAACGGTGGTGACACGCGCGGTTGTGGCGCAGAACGATGATGGCAAATGGAAAGAATTGGTGCGCGTGGACGAATACTTGAAAAATGGCAATGGATACTTGGCGCTGACGCCGCTCAATCCCGTAACGGGATGGAAGCTGCAGTTCGAAAGTAGCGCAGATAAGGGAATGTACCTGTATTTCACGCCAGTGACGGCGGGCTCATCGGAGAGAACATTGCCGATTGCGGTGCGCTGGAACCCGGAGAAGAAACGGTATCAATCAATGGATTTGAGTTACCAGAAATTTCTACCGGAGGCGGCCACGCTGGAAAATGTGAGGTCGCGACTGCGATGAGCACGGCGGCGGCGGCATTGCGCGCGGGGGTGAGCAACAAAGCCGGGGCGAAGACGTCGTCCTGGAAGAACCTGCGCGGGCTGGTGCCGTATCTCGGGCGCTACAAGGGCGCGATTGCGCTGGGAATGTTGACGCTGGCGGTGATGGGATTGATCGGAAACCTAGTGCCGCTGGCGGCCGGGATTATTACGGACACGTTGTCGGGTAGCGCAAGGCCGTTTGAGCGGGCCATGCACGGCGCGAACGACGTGAGCGTGTTGAACTGGCTGAGCAAGCTGGTTCCTTATTACGAGCCACACAGCCGGCGCACGCTGGGAATTTATGGTTTGTTTCTGGTGGCGTGCATTGCGCTGAAGGGATTGATGTCGTTTGCGACGCGCTGGGTGCTGATCGGAATTTCGCGAGACATTGAGTTTGATATTCGCGGCGACTTGCTGAACAAGCTGCTGGTGATGGAGCCGGAATTTTACGTGCGCAACCGCACGGGCGAGTTGATGTCGCGCGCGACGAACGACTTGAATGCGGTGCGCATGGTGCTGGGCCCGGGGATCATGTACAGCGGGACCACGATTGTGACGATGGTGCTGGCGATCAGCGTGATGGCGGTGCTTTCGCCTTCGCTGACGCTGTGGGTGTTGCTGCCGGTGCCGGTGGTGGCGGTGGCGGTACGGCATTTCGGCAAAGTGATTCACGAATTGTACGAAAAGATTCAGGCCTCACTCGCAACATTATCGGCAAAGGTGCAGGAGAATCTTTCGGGCGTGCGGGTGATTCGCGCGTATGCACAGGAAGAAGCGGAGATTCGCGGATTCGACGAGCCAAACAAGGAATATGTGGCGAAGAACGTTCAGCTGATCCGGACCTGGAGCATGTTCATGCCATCGCTGTCGGCGCTGATCGGCACGACGTTTCTGATTGTGCTGTTTGCCGGCGGATACCGGTTGTTGCATGGGCAGATGTCACTGGGCGCGCTGATTACCTTCAACACATATTTGAACCAACTGGTATGGCCGATGATTGCGCTGGGTTGGGTGACGAATATTTTCCAGCGTGGCGCGGCATCGATGGGACGTCTGAACTACATTTTGCAGGCGAAGCCGCAGATTGATGATCGTGGCGCAAAGATTACCAAGGGGACGCCGCTCAGCGGGCAGATTGAGTTTCGCAACCTGACGTTTACGTATCCGACGTCGATTGCTGGGAACGGATCGAATGGGGCGGGCGGCGCGGCAAAGCCGGTACTGAAAAACATCAACCTGAAAATTCCCGCAGGCTCGACGTTGGCAATTGTGGGACCGACCGGAAGCGGGAAAACCACGCTGGCGGCGCTGATGGCGCGTTTGTGGGAAGCGCCGGAGGGCGAGATTTTCGTGGATGGGCATGAGATACGCGAATGGCCGCTGGAAACTTTGCGGCGGGCGATTGGATTTGTGCCGCAGGATACGTACCTTTTCAGCGAGACGGTAGGCAAGAATATCGCGTTCGGAATGCAGAGTTACGAGCCAGATGTGGTTCAACAAGCGACGGAGATCGCGAACCTGGACAGTGACATTCAAGAATTCGCGGACAAGTACGAAACCATGGTGGGCGAGCGTGGAATTACGCTTTCGGGCGGACAGAAGCAGCGGTCGGCGATTGCCCGCGCGGTGGTGCGCGATCCGCGGATTTTAATTCTGGACGATTCCCTTTCCGCGGTGGATACGCAGACGGAAGAAAAGATTTTGGACCGACTGCGTAACGTGATGAAGGGGCGAACGACAATTTTGATTGCGCACCGCACGTCTACGGTGAGAGACGCAGACCAGATCGTAGTGCTCAAGGACGGGCAAATCCTGGAGCACGGAACGCATGAGGAATTGCTGGCGCGCGAGGGTTATTACGCGGATTTGTACCAGAAGCAGCTGCTGGAAGAAGAACTCGAAAAGGCATGAGCAATATTCACGAAGAGGAAGCGTTAGGTAAGGCATACGACTCGCACCTGATGAAGCGGCTGCTGGGGTACATGCGACCGTACCGGTGGCGGGTGGCGTTTGCCTTGGCGCTGGTGGCGGTGGTGACGCCGCTGGAGCTTGCGCCGCCGCTGCTGTTTCAGCACACCATCGACAACTACCTGGTGCCGGGCATGAACCGGATCATTCCGATTTCGCAGGCTTGGCGCGGGGTGATGCTGGTCAGCGTGATTTATCTGGGCGTACTGATTTTCGATTTTCTGGCGCAGTACGTGCAGATTCGCATCATGCAGCGCGTCGGTCAGCAGACCATGTACGACATGCGGACGGAAATATTCGGGCACCTGCAGCGGTTGCCGATGAGTTACTTCGATCGGAACCCGGTAGGGCGGTTGATGACCCGGGTGACGACCGACGTGGACGCGCTGAACGACTTGTTCGCGGCCGGCGTAGTAACCATGATCAACGATTTTTTCCTGCTGGTGGTGATGGCGGGGTTGTTGTTCAGCATCGACAGGCGGCTGGCGGTGGATGCGTTGGCGGTGTTGCCGTTCATCGTGGTAGTGACCATTGTGTTCCGCAAATTCGTGCGGGATGCCAACCGGCGGATTCGAACGGCCATCGCCGGGATCAATTCGTTTTTGCAGGAATACATTTCGGGAATGAGCGTGGTGCAGCTGTTCAACCGCGAACAGAAAGCGCGGGAAGAGTTTTCGCGACGCAACAAGAACAACATGCTGGCGTGGCGGGACGCGATTCTGGCGTACGCCTTGTTTTACCCGGCCGTGGAATTCCTGAGCTTCGCGACTATTGCGCTGATTTACTGGTCGGGTGGGAACCGCGTCCTAAATGGCGGGCTGACACTCGGCGTGTTGATCGCATTCACCATGTTTGCGCAACGGTTCTTCCGGCCGATTCAAGATTTGAGCGAAAAATTCAACATTTTGCAATCGGCGATGGCAGCTTCCGAGCGCATTTTCAAACTGCTGGATGAGCCGATCACGATTGAGTCCGACGTGAATGCGAAGAGACTGACGGCACCACTTGGACAGATCGAATTCCGCAATGTGTGGTTCAGCTACCGCAATGTGGAAAATCCGTCGGATGAAGATTGGGTGCTGCGCGATATCTCCTTCCGGATCGAGCCAGGGCAGACATTTGCGATTGTGGGGCACACGGGCGCTGGGAAGACCACGCTAATTTCGCTGCTGTTGCGCTTCTACGATATTCAGCGCGGACAAATCTTGCTGGATGGTGTGGATATACGATTGCTCGATTTGCAGGATTTGCGGCGGCAGTTTGGCATTGTGCTGCAGGATCCGTTTTTGTTTACCGGAACACTGGAAACGAATGTGCGACTGGGGACGCCGGGGATCACGCGGACGGACGTGCAGAACGCGCTGCAGGAAATTGGGCTGGGCGACCTGCTGAAGGCGCTGCCGCAGGGTGTGGAGACCGAGGTGAACGAACGCGGTTCGACGTTGTCGGTGGGGCAGCGACAATTGATCAGCTTCGCGCGCGCATTGGCGCACAATCCGCGATTTTTGATTCTGGATGAGGCAACCTCCAGCGTGGATACCAAGACGGAGTTGCAGATTCGCGAGGCGCTGGGGCGATTGTTGGCAGGGCGCACGGCGCTGGTGATTGCGCATCGCTTGAGCACGATTCAGCACGCAGACAGGATTCTGGTATTTCATAAAGGCAGGTTGCGGGAGCAGGGCGACCATCAGGAGCTGCTGGCGCAGCGCGGAATTTATTATCGGTTGTACCAGTTGCAGTACAAGGAGCAGGAGTTGCCCGAAGGCGGGGATATGTTGAGCGCTCCGGTGTTGCCTGCGCCGCAGCCGGCGAGCGATTGAGCGTCAACTCACGCAACGGCTATTTGCCGAAATTGTGGAAGTGATATAAGTACGTTCCTGCATGGCGCGCATTCCTTTACTACTTTCCGCAGGTGAGGCTTCTGGAGATATGTACGCAGCGCGATTGGCGCGAGCGCTGCAGGAGCGCGCGGACGTGGAGATTTTTGGCATGGGTGGCCCGCAAATGCGCGCGGCGGGCGTAGAAATCGTCACCGACTATTCGGAAGTTTCGGTGGTGGGGATCACCGAGATTGTGACGCACCTGCCTTCCCTCCGGAAGGCCATGGAACGGCTGGTGGGCGAGGCGGAGCAACGCAGGCCCGCGCTGGCCATCCTCACGGACTTTCCGGGATTTCATCTGAGGCTGGCGCGGAAGCTGAAGCGGAAAGGGATTCGCAGCGTTTACTACATTTGCCCGCAATTCTGGGCTTGGCGGCCGTGGAGGGTGAACCTAGTGCGGCGTCGGTTTGTGAAGGCGCTGTGTATTTTTCCGTTTGAAGAGGAATTTTTTCGCAGAGCCGGGGTTTCGACGCAGTTTATTGGACACCCACTAGTAGGCTGCGTGGCGGCGACCAAGTGCAGGCAGCAGTTCTGCGAGGAGCACCAGTTGGACGCGAGCCGGCCGGTGGTGGCAGTGCTGCCGGGGAGCCGGACCGGCGAACTGGCGCATCATCTTCCGGTGTTGCGCGAGGCGTGCCGGCAGATCAACAGCAAGCTGCCGACGCAATTCGTGGTGGCGGCTGCGCGTGAGCAGGATGCGGCGGCCCTGACGGAAGGATGGGCAACGGGGTTGACGGTACGCGTGGTGGTGGGCGAAACGTACAACGCGCTGGCGGCGAGCAACGCGACGATCGTTTCCAGCGGGACGGCTACGGTGGAGGCGGCGCTGTTGGATGTGCCCATGGTGGTGGTCTACAGGGTTTCTCCGCTGACGGCTACATTGGCGAAACCCTTGGTTCGGACAAAGTACTTCGCTATGGTGAATTTGATTGCGGGGAGGCGGGCAGTACCGGAACTGGTGCAGGGGGATTTCACGCCGGAACGCGTCACGGATGAGGTTATGCGGCTACTGAAGGACCCAAACGCCCGGGACGGCATCCGCAAGGAATTGGCGGAGGTGCGGCGGCGGTTGGGACCGCCTGGAGCGGTGGAACGCGCGGCGGATGCTATAGCGGGTTTGGTGCGGGAGCGGGCTGGCAACGCTTCCTGAAGGATTGATATCCTATAGAAGGACATTTCTCCAGATACTGCTCAGGTGCTCCTCCGCGCGAGAGTTTGTGAAAGGAATTTGATGAGTCGAGGGCAACGAATTTGGACAGGCGCGGTTCTGGCGCTGGCGCTTGCGCTTACGGTGTGTGCGGGGCCAACTAAAGCGGAGGCATCACGAGCCGCGGGTTTTCTTGCGGAACATTACGATTTGACGGCGTATCTGGAGACGGTGGGACAAGCCATCAATGCCCTGGCCAAGGTAGAGTTCCGGGCGCAGGAAGTGTCCAGCACGGTGCGCGTGGAGCTGCATGAAAACCTGGAAGTGAAGGACGTGAAGGGAACCGATGGGAAGTCGCTGCCCTTTGAGCGCGACACGGAAAATCCGTTGCTGGTGGATGTAACGCTGCCGACGGCGGTGGGAGCGGGCAAGACCGTGACTCTCACTTTCTCCTATCAGGGATTTTTAGCGAATGAAGAGAACAGCCCGGTGCCGGGGTTGCGGCTGGCGTCGATCGGGAAGGAATGGTCGTACCTGCTGCTGCCTTCGCGCTGGTTTCCGCTGACGAATTATCCTTCCAATCGATTCACTGGAATTTTTCATTTGAACGTGCCGGATTCCGTGGCGGTGGCCGGAACAGGTAAGGCCGAAGCGCCGCAACCGTTGGCATCGCGCGCGCCTGCCGAAGGAAACCGGTTAATGTACACGTTTCACTGCGACAGAGCGGAACCGAATGGCTCGTTTGTGGCCGGGCCCCTGCAACTGAATCCCAAACAGGCTGAGGGCATTAGCGTGGCGGTATTCGCGCCACGGGCGGATTCGGCAAAGGCGCAGGAATTCGCGAACATCGTGGCGCACCAGGAAATTATTTTTTCGGATTTGTTCGGGCAACTTTCGAATCCAGACATGACGGTAGTGCAACTGCCGGACGGCACAGTGCGGGAATTCGCCGCGCCGGGTGTGGTAATGCTGAGCCATCGCGTGTGGGATCCCAAGTATAGCGACCGGACGCTGAGCCGCCTGGTGGCTTCGCAATGGTGGGGGATCGGCGTGTTGCCGGCATCTCCCGCGGATGTGTGGATCAGCGACGGGCTGGCGCGTTATTCGGAGGAGTTATACGCGGAGACCAATTTTGGGAAAGAGGCGGGGCTGAAGGCGCTGGATGAATTCGCAGTGGGCGCGTTGATGTATGACAACGCCGCGCCGGTGGCGCAATCGGCGAGACTAATGCCGTATACGAGCGAATACCGCTCCGTGGTGATGAACAAAGGCGCGATGCTGTTCCACATGTTGCGCGCGCAGATGGGCGACCGGGAATTTCGAAAGCTAGTGCAGAGTTTCTACTCGAAATATCAGGGCAAGACGGCGCGGGTGGAGGATTTTGAGGGCGTCGCTATTGGAGTGGCAAACGCGTCGGTTAAAAACGGAGAGGGAGCGCCGAACCTACAGGGCTTCTTTACGCAGTGGTTGACATCGACGGGCATACCGGAATTTACCGTAGAGTACACTACGTACAGGACGAAAAAGGGATTTCGGGTGTTGGGCAATGTCAAGCAACCATTGGATACGTTCAGCATGCCGGTGCAATTGCGCGTGGATACAGAAGGAAACCCGGAGCTGAAGTGGATCGACGTAACCGGGACGGAATCCGCGTTTGTGCTGGAAACATTTGGACGACCGAAGCCAGCAGGGATTAAGGTTGATCCGAACAATACAATTTTGAAGAGCACGCCGACTTTGAGGTCACGTGCGGCGATTGCGCGTGGCGAGGAACTGGCGGAACTGGGCAAATACTACGACGCGGTGCAGCAATACCAAAAGGCGTTGAGTATTCAGCCGAACCGCTCGCTGGCGAATTTCCGAATGGGCGAAGCGTTTTTCAACGAGAAGAACTACCAGGCTTCGGCAAACGCGTTTCGCGAAGCGCTGGCGACTGTGCCGGAGCCTTCAGAAAAGTGGACTGAGGTATGGAGCCACATTTACCTGGGAAAGATTTTCGATTTACTGGGGCAACGCGAGCGCGCCCTAAATGAATACAGTAAGGCGCGGCAGACGAATGACAATACCAGCAGCGCTCAGGACATCGTCGAAGCGCTGGTGAAGAAACCGTACACGGAGGGCGCGATCGTGGCGGTGAATCCATCGACGACGGAGCCCGCGCCGGCAAAGGGTAAGCAGGCGGATGTACCCGCGCCAGCCTCCGGCGAAAGGCCGACGTTGAAGCGGCCTAGCCCGTAACCTCCTCGGAATAACAAGAACTAACCAAACAGCAAAAGTTCGAGCTGTCGACCCTTGCTGGTCGGATTCCCACAGTATCAGTGCGTATTGGTGTGTTTGAACCGCTGCCGAACTGCAAGAGCAGACGGAACCTTATTGGGACCAAAATCGTAGATAGAGGTGATGCCGGTAGGAGTGTGCTCCGACGGCCTTCGAGGTAGCGGCGCAGGCAAAAACGTCCGTGGAGATGTCCATGATCCGATGCGGAAGATGGCTAAGCGTTTTGACAATAGCAATACTGGGGATGGGGTTGAAGGCCTCGGCACAGAACCAGACCGCCCGCGATGCGCTGAAGACTCCCGACAAGAGGACCATCGCGGATTTGGAGAAGGAAATTCCGGAATGGTTGCGCGAGGCAAGTGTGCCGGGGATGTCTATCGCACTGATTAGGGGCGGGAAGACGTACTGGGTGCATGGATTCGGCGTAAAGGATGTGAAGACGGGACAGCCGGTGACAGAACAGACTACGTTTGAAGCGGCTTCACTGAGCAAGCCGGTATTTGCCTATGGTGTAATGAAGCTGGTGGACCAGGGAAAGTTGGATCTGGACGCGCCGCTGACGAAATACCTGCCGCAGCGCTATGTAGAGAGAGAAGAGCGGCTGGATAAGATTACGGCGCGGATCGTGATGAGTCATCGGACGGGATTCCGCAACTGGAGAGGCGACGGAAACGCTCTGAAGATTTATTTTATGCCCGGAGAACGGTTCAGTTATTCGGGCGAAGGGTTTGTCTATTTGCAGAAAGTTGTGGAGCAGATCACGGGGAAGAAACTGAGCGAGTATATGAGCGAGGCGGTGTTTGTGCCCCTGGGGATGACGAACAGCAGCTATATTTGGCGGCCGGAATTCGACGCGGAGACGGCTACCGGACATGACGCGGAAGGACAGCCTGGAGAGAAATGGAAACCGCAAGACGCGAACGCTGCGTCGAGCCTGCAGACGACGGCCGCGGACTATGCGCGCTTTGTGGAGGCGGTGTTGAACGGAAAAGGGTTGAAGTCGGCTACCTTGCGCGAATTGGAGAAGCCGCAGATTGCGGTGGATCCCGCTTGTACAAATTGCACGGACCGGGTGCCGGGAGAATTGTCGAAGGAAGTTTTCTGGGGATTGGGCTGGGGCATTCAGGAGACCAAGAACGGCGAGTCATTGTGGCATTGGGGAGATAACGGCGCGTTCAAGGCGTACGTGGTGGCTTATCCAAAACAGAAGATCGGTGCGGTGATGTTCCTGAATGGCCAGAACGGGCTGGCGATTCGCGACAAACTGGTGCGCGCGGCGATTGGAGGGGAGCAGCCGGCATTTGCGTGGGCGAAGTATGACCAGATGGATTCCGCGGCGATGCGATTTGGGCGGGCGGTGCGGGATAGGGGTGCGGCAACAGCCATTGAAGAGTTTCATGCGGCGCTGGCGGACGGTAGCATTTCGGAGGATTCCATCAATTCACTGGGATATCGGGCATTTTATGGATGGGAGAAACCCGCGGAAGCGTTGCGGATTTTCCAGTTGAATGTGGAACTGCATCCGAATTCGTGGAATGCGTATGACAGTTTGGGAGAGATGTACGCGAAAAATGGGCGGAAGGATTTGGCGATCGCGAATTATCAGAAGTCGCTGGATTTGAACCCAAAGAATGATGGGGCGGTAAAGATGCTGGCGGAGTTGCGGAAGAAGTGAACGCGGGTCAGGCTTGGTTGCGATGGAGACCCCAAGACGGGCGGCCTAAAGGGGCCCCTACAAAGCCGGACTAAGATTTTGGGGCAGCGTTTTTTGTGTTGGTGTTGCGTTGGAGGCCTACCCAGATGGATTGAAAGATATCGCGAGCTTTGGTGTCGAAGAGGATGAAGTAGATCTTTTCGATGGACGTGTCGGTTTGCAGATGCTGGGCAGCTTCGGTGAGCATGATCTGGGCGCATTCGTCCATGGGAAAGCCCGAAACTCCGGTACCAACCGCGGGAAAAGCGATGGATTTGAGGTTGCGCTCGGCGGCGAGACGCAAGGAGTGCGCGGTGGAAGTGCGAAGAGACTTTGCGGTGGTACGCACGCCGCCGAGGCCCATGCTGGCGGCGTGAATTACGTGGCGCGCTTTTAGCTTGCCGGCGCTGGTGATGGCTGCGTAGCCGACCGGGATGCTGCCGATCTGGTTGCACTCTTCCTGAATTTCTTGCCCACCCTTGCGGTGGATTGCACCTGCTACTCCGGCGCCGAGCATGAGGTCGTTATTGGCGGCGTTCACGATGGCGTCCACATCCATTTCGGTGAGGTCGCCTTGTTGGATGAGGATGCGGTCGTGAAGAGAGTTCATTGGAATAGTTTAGAACATTTTTGGCGGAGCGCGTCTTGCGGATGCGTTCGACGGCCAGAGGCGGGCGCATCCGATTATTTGGAGTAGTCGTGGACGCCGCGGCCGGTTTTGCGCCCGAGGCGGCCTTGTTCCACATATTGGCGGAGGAGCGGGCTGGGTTTGTATTTTTCGCCGAGGGTCGAGTGCAGATATTCGAGAATTTTGAGGCGGACGTCGAGGCCTACGAGATCGACCATTTCGAACGGACCCATGGGGTGCTTCAGGCCAAGTTTAATGGCTTTGTCTATGTCCGCGGCGGAGGCCACGCCGGCTTCGAGCATGGCGAAGGCTTCGTTGCCGATGAGGGCGTTGATGCGCGAGGTAATGAAACCGGGCGCTTCGTTGACTATCACGGTTTCTTTTTGCATCTGGCGCGCGACTTCCAGGCAGGTGGCCACGGTTTCGTCGGAGGTGTGCGCGGTGCGGACAATTTCCACGAGATGCATTTTGGGTACGGGATTGAAGAAATGCATGCCGATGCAGCGATCGCGGGCGATAACGATGTCCGAGAAATCGCTGATGGACAGTGATGAAGTGTTGCTGGCGAAGATAGCATTGGGCTTGGCGAATTTGTCGAAGATGGTGAAGAGCTCGAGCTTCATCTCCAATTCTTCGGGGACGGCTTCGATGATAAGGTCCGCGTCGCGGATAGCTTCGTCGACGACGTGCGAGGTGGAGATCAGGGAGAGAGCGGCGTTACGAGCGGCTGGTTCGACCTTGCCGCGTTTTACGCCCTCGTCGAAGGACTCGCGAATCCATGCGAGGGCTTTGTTGACGACGGAGTCGGAGATGTCTTCGAGAACGGTGCGGAAGCCACCAAGAGCGGAGGCGTAGGCGATACCGCGCCCCATGGTGCCCGCGCCGATAACGGCGATGGTGTTTATTTGCATTTGTTACCCTCGGAATCCTCAAGGCTGAAGCCCGCTTTAAGGCTATGTCTGAGCTAAAGCTCCGACCCCCTAAAGAAAAGAACTATTTTGCCAGATTGCGGTAGGCGGATTGGTCGAAGCCGTGCAGGATTTGGGATCCGCGGACGAGCATGGGGCGGCGAATGAGGTTGGGATGCTGAGACATGAGTTTGAGGGCTTGGGCACGCGAGGGCGGATGTTCGCCCATGCTGCGCTCGCGATAGAGTTCGTTGCGCTGGTTGAGAAAATCCTGGTGGTTGCGTTTGCCGACCAGTTCATCGAGTTCGGATTCGGAGAGGCGTTGTTTGTCCAGGTCGCGGGAATCGAAAGGAATTTTCAGTTTGAGCAGAAGAGCTTTTGCTTTGCGGCAGGTAGTGCAGGCGGGTTTTTGGTAGAAAGTGATTTTGGCGGGCACGGTGTCGATTTTCTCCTTGAATCAATAAACAAACGATCAGCGAGCAAGATAAGGCAGGAGTCCTTTCAGTGCTAGCGAATCTGTGCGACAACCGCAAAGACAGTTCCTCAGCGGCTGAAACCCTACCGCTGACGAATGGCTTATGTCGGACCTGAAGGTCCGACTCCCGGTGCCCATCGCTTCCGGGAAGTCCCAGGCTAATAGCGGGGGACTTTGGGGTCGATTTCCGCGGACCAGCGATCTATGCCGCCAGCCATGGATTTTGCGTGGGCGACTCCCTGTGTGCGGAGCCAATTGGCTACATCCAGACTGCGCATTCCGTGGTGGCAATAGAAAACGACATCCTCGTCGGCATCGAGCTTCTGGAGATTCGCGGGAATGGTGCCCATGGGAATGAGTTCGGCGCCTTCGATGCGGCATTGCGCGTGTTCCCAAGGCTCGCGGACATCGACCAGCAGGAGTTTTTCGCCACGGTCGAGACGGGATTTGACTTCCTGTGGAGTGATTTCGAGATCGTTCATTTTTATTTTATTGGATAGCGCCTTTCGGGGAGATCCAGGTTTTCTCGTAGGACTGAATGTCGTTGAGAACTACTAGATCTTCGGGCTGTGGGAGCATGTCGTGCATGTGCTCCGGGTATTGCTTTTCACTCAGCAGTTCGCCGGTGACCGCGTAAGGCTTGCGGGCGTGCTCGCCGATGTAACGATTGAACTTGAAGTCCGGCACGTAGAGCAGCGGCTGTCCGGCAGGAACGTGCTTATTGATCATGTCCACGAGCTTGACGCATTCCTGGTAGTACAGCGTGCGGCTATGCTCGTTCATGCGTTCGAGGTTGACGTCGGCAACAGCGGTGGGTTCGTCGTAGCGACCTTTCAATCCCCAGACGTAAAACCAATGGGCAGAGCTGGAGCGATCGACACCGAACAGATCCAGGCTGACCGGCACCCACTTGTTGATGAACTTCTGAACGATCTGCAGTGGGATCACGCCCGCTTTGACGATACGCTTGATGCCGTCCTGGCCGGTGCCGAGATGGAAGGACTCTTCCTTGAGCATGGGAATCATGGATTGCGCAAGCGGGGCAAAGCCAGAATAGCTGAGCATGGTGAGCTGGTATTTGCCGTCGCGGTCAACGAAATCGGTGTAGACGAAAAAGTCCAGCCAGTTGTTGACGTCCTGGTTGAACGCGCCCAGCAGACGTTTCTGATCAAAGGCCCGACGCTCCAGCATTTTCTGAGCTTCGACCTTGCCGCCGTAGCCGAAATGATTCATCAGCAGATAACACATCTGCCAACCGTGGCGCATTTCTTCAGTGACCACACGGCAGAGAGATTGCCGATCGTGTTCGCTGGGAGCGGTTTCGAAGAGGCGGCGCTGCTGCTCGACGGAGGCAAATTCGGTGTCGCCCTGATAGACGATGAGATTGAGCAGCGCGTCACGCATGCGCTGATCGGGAACCTGCACGAGCTTTTCCCACTTCGCGCGACCTTTGTAGGCGCCGAATTCGATTTCGTTCGAGCGCGTAGGACCGAATTTGGCTTCGAACTGGTAGTTTGTGATTTCGGGGTAGTCCACACCAATGTCTTTTTGCCAAACACGGAAAAGGTCAACCCAATCGTCAAAAGTGGCAAGTCGAGTTGCGGGCATATACGTGGCCTCCTGAATATTTCTAGCGGCCCTGAAAGTTGGGGGCGCGTTTTTCGAGAAAGGCGCGAATACCTTCGCGGCAGTCCTCGGAATGGAAACATTTCATTTGATGCTCTACTTCGAGTTCGAGTGCTTCGGCCAATTTGTCTTTTTGACGCGCGAAGACGGCCTGCTTGACGGCGCGAATAGCGACTTGCGGACCATCAGAGATTTTCCTTGCAAGGGCATGCACTTCGGCCTCGAAGCGATCAGCGGGAACGACGTGGTTGACGAGGCCCAGGCGGTGCGCCGCGAGAGTGTCGATCATTTCACCGGTGTAGAACATTTCCGCGGCAACGGAGGGGCCTACAAGTTCAGGAAGAAAGTAGGTGCCGCCGAAATCGGGGAAAAGGCCTACCTTGGCAAAATTCTGGCCGAAGACCGCGCCATCCAAGGCGACACGAATATCGCAGGCGAGCGCAAGATTCATGCCTGCACCTGCAGCCGGACCATTCACCGCAGCGATAACCGGTTGGGGAATGGTTCGAAGCTTCAAAACTGCCTGCATGCCAGAGCGAAGAAGCGGGGCAAGTTGTTCAGAGTCGTTGCGTTCGCGGCCCTCGCCAATATCAGCGAGGTCGCCGCCGGCACAGAAGGCACGGCCCGCTCCGGTCAGAATAACGACGTGAACAGAGAGGTCGGCGGCAACGCGGCGCAGGGCGTCGTTGAGCGCGCTGGACAGGTCGTTGTTGAGCGCGTTGAGCCGGTCCGGGCGATTCATGGTCAGCGTGACAATGGCTCCATACCTTTTTTCCAGCAGGACGGAGGAGGCGGATTGGGCTACTTGGCTCATGGGCTGACGCTAGGAAAAGTCCTGCTCTAGACGAGAAGGAGTGTGGCGATCTTTCTCGGCTTTCTCCAGGAGTTGCGCGAGCTTGCGGAAATGCTTCAGTCGCTCGGATTTGCCGCGCGGGTTTTGCACCACGGTGGAGGGGAGCACGAAGACCTGGGCACCATACAAGAGCTGTTTCTGCAGGCCGTAGCTGCATTTGCGCTGCGCGAATTGTTCGTAGGTGAGCTTGCCGTTGAAGGCGATGACTCGGGGACCGAACTCCTCGAGTTTTTGGGACAGGACAATGCGGCCTTCGGCGAAATCCTGGCGAGTGAGCTCGTCGATGGCTTTGGTCGGGCGTTTCACCAGGTCGGTAAGCCCTATGCCAAACTCGATCACGCGACGATCATCGGGATAGTCGAACGGCTCCGGCACAACGCCGCTTTCATGGAGAGTGGGCCAGAAGAGATTCCCGCGCCCTGCGTAGTAGTGGCCGGCACGCACGGAAGACTCGGTGGGATTGCAACCCACAATGACAAGTTTCATGCCTTTGCGAAGATAGTCGGGAAGAGTTTTCATTTTTGTGGCGCTCTTGCGGGAAAGCGGTTTGCTGTCCCGTTCATTGGGAACCGGACGCTAAACCGTTTTGAGATGACTCTCCGATACACTTTCCACGTTCCCTTTGAGTTTACTTCCCTTTGAAGTTTGCGGCACGCTTTTCGACGTAAGCAGCAAGACCTTCCTTGGCATCTTCACTGGTAAATAATAGCTGCTGCAGTTCGCGTTCGAGGCCAAGGGCTTCGGCGAAGGGTATTTCCATGCCGGTGACGACGGAGCGCTTGATGCGTCCGACGGCGCGGGAGGCTTTGTTGGGTGGACAAAACTGCCGAGCGTAGGAAAGCACGTCTTCCCAGAAGGATTCCTTTTCGTAGAGATAGTTGATCAGGCCCATTTCGAGGGCTTCTTCGAAACTGAAGGTGCGGCCGGTAGCCATGAGTTCGAGAGAACGGGAACGGCCAATTGCGCGCGCGAAACGCTGCGTGCCACCAGTGCCAGGCAGGACGCCGAGATTTACTTCTGGGAGGCCGATCTTGCCGCCTTCCTTTTTGGCGATGCGAATGTCGCAAGCCAGCGCGATTTCGAGACCGCCGCCGACGGTGTGGCCGTTGAGAGCGGCGATTACCAGTTTTGGAGTTTGCTCCAGGCGGGACAGCGTTTCGTTGGCGTGCAGACAAAAATAATATTTGAATTGCGGATCAGCCTTGGTGAGCATGGGAATGCTTGCGCCGGCGGAAAAGAATTTTTCGCCAGCGCCGCGGATGACCATGACGTGGACGCTTTCGTCCATGCGCGCTTTCAGGATGGCAGCATCAAGCCGCAGCATCATTTCGTAGGTGTAAGTATTTGCGGGGGCGTCGTCGAGTTCAAGGATAGCGACACCCTCTTCGACACGGTATTTGACGAGTTCTTTGCTGGCCACTTCGATTGTCGTTGCCATTGCGTTTCGTTCTCCTTCGAAAATTCGAAATCGTTCTAGTCCACGGATTCCACCGCGACGCTTTCGTTGCGCGGCGGTTCGCCGGCTATAAAGAGCCCCCTTGTTCGCGCCGACCCGGGAATGACACCGTGAAGAAAAATTCCCACGATCGCGGCGGTGAGCTCGCGGGCACCAGGATCGAGCTGGGGCTTAT
>Ga0210384_10000898_pt1 | contig 42715 bp, 31 predicted proteins | sample IncBWH2MmetaG_FD_160574 | JGI IMG/M metagenome (GOLD analysis project Ga0210384, IMG submission 160574) | Forest soil microbial communities from Barre Woods Harvard Forest LTER site, Petersham, Massachusetts, United States - Inc-BW-H-2-M | ecosystem: Environmental > Terrestrial > Soil >... | reverse complement strand
AACGTAGCCGGGGCGAAACAGGAACACAGCTTTAAATCGCATCTGCAAGAGTGCATTTTCTGTTCTGCCTTTTACTCGCGCCCACATTAATCTGCCGCGCTCCGAGCTATCGGTTCCCGCTCCAGATACATAGATGAAGGTCATCGTCGGGTTGAGATTGGCTAAGGTTTTACCCACCGAGACCGTCAGATCGTATGTCACGCGCCGATACGTCTCCGCCGTCATCCCTACTGACGAGACGCCGAGGCAGAAGAAACATGCGTCGTAGCCTGAGAGACTGTCCTCAATCGCCGAGAGATCAGAAACATCTTGATGTACGATTTCGCGAAGTTTGACGTGCTGCGGCAGGCTAGACTTGCGGACAATCGCGAGGACACTTTCGACGTCGGGATCGAGTAGACACTCGCGCAGGACGCCCTGCCCGACCATACCCGTCGCTCCGAAGATAACCACTTTCATGATCGTGTCCCGTTATCAAGAATGCGCGTACCAGAGCGAGTGATGCGACCATCGGCTGCACGAGAGGCATTGGGTTTCATAAACCGACCTCGTTCATTCTGTTCTCGCCTTCTTTTCAGCGGGCAGCGCGGAATAATGAACATGAACCAAACACCACCTGTCGCGGTTCTTGCGATAAATCTGGGTTTCCATGCCATCAAATGAGACTGACGATCCTTCTTTTCTTCGCGTGGCTGAGAAATCCCAATTGAATTCTGCCCATGCTGCATCCGAGTACACGTGAACGGAAACTCCGCTAATCTTCAAGTCCCGCGCCGAATACATTTCGCCCATCTCATGACGATAAAAGCCCATTATTTGCTCAACACCCTGCCAGCGCCCCACTGGGTTGATAAGTGAGTCATCCGATGAATCGCACCAGATGCGTGACGCCAAAGCAGGGTCGGCTTCATCCGCCGCCTTCGCATACATCGAGATCAACCGTTTGATATCGTCCTCGTCCTTCCCGGCATTGGCATTGACTGCTTGCTGCTTATCTTGTGAGACGACACAAACTGACGCTGCGAGCAAGATGCCGAGAATGAAGAAGCGAGAAACTCCGGCAGGACAGCTTCGGATATGGGTGGTAACCGGGTTCATGTGTCCCCCTGTTGCTAAATTCAGGAATTGGCATACCACTGCGAGTGCGGCGACCATCTGCTGCACGAGAGGCACTGAGTTTCAGTCCACTGGTGCAGGCAGGCTGGGCAGACGCCGCCCGTGTCGAAGGTGTTCCATTCGTTTCCGCAGCTACAAGCCCATCGGTCTTCTTTGCGGGGCGACCAGCCGCAGAGTGGGCAGCGGATGCGCGGTTCGGAAGTACCTGTGCTCTTCTCTTCTTCGCGATCTAGAACAGTAGAGTTGGTGGGATCATCCGAGATGGCGCTCATGCTCGTTCATTATGGCTCAGTTCGCATGTCGAATCCCCTATATCGGCAGGATTGCGATAAAATCGCACCCCAGCACGCGCATGGAGGCATAAGCTATGAGCGACATAGTCGAACGCCAAAGGGAAATCGTTGCCAGACACATACGAGGCGAGAACGAGCACGACTGGGCAGCGGTCTACGACACCTTCGTTCAAGATGACAGGGCACACTACGACGTTGTACCGTTAAGCGCAGTGTTCAAAGGTATTGAAGGTGTGCGCGGTTTCTACCAGACCATTGCGGCTGCACTGCCAGACCTGCGGATCGAAGTCAAATCAGAATACGATGTTCCGGGCTGCTCTATCCGCGAAGTCGTTATCACTGGCACCCACTTGGGCGAGTTCGCAGGCGTAAAGCCTCTCGCCAATGCGATTCGCATCGAGATGGCGGCATTCTACACGTTCGATGCCGTGTCCGGTAAGCTCATCGCGGAGAAGATTTACTACGATCAGGCAGGCGTTCTGGAGCAGATGCGAGGCGGACAGACGTCGGCTGCCGCCTAGCCGCTTTTCGCCTCTAACCAAAAAGCCGATGTTGGGTTTCCGCAAGCTCCACAGGGCGGCAGCATTCTTCGTCGTCATTTGCCGTGGCATTGACGCGAGTGCTCACGGGGTAGCACCGCATAGACTGCGGATCGTATGGTTTCAAGAATTCCGAAATAGCTGAGACATTCTGCATACCGGGGTCGAGCCACAGATCATAGCTGTCTCGATCAAGGATGACAGGCATCCGGTCGTGGATCGCTGAGGTCACTGCGTTGGGCGTTGTGGTCAGAATCGAGCATGTCTTCACCCATTGCGCGCTTGGATCACACCAGCGCTCCCACAGTCCGGCAAAGGCAAACAGTCCACCGTCACCAACCTCGAAGCAGAAGGGCTGCTTCGCCGAGCCACGCCGTTGCCATTCGTAAAAGCCATCTGTCGGAACGAGGCATCTGCGGAGCCTCAACGCATCGCGGAACGCAGGTTTTATACCTGCTGTTTCTGACCTCGCGTTGATCATACCCGCCGCGCCGGAGGCATCTTTCGCCCATGAAGGAATTAGTCCCCACCGCATCAGGGCGAGTTCACGGATCGCCTCTTTAGGATTCTGACGAATGACGGGGACGGGCTGGGTGGGGGCGATGTTGTAGCGCGGCGACCAGTCATCGTCCCATTTCGAGCAGTCGAAATGTTCCTCGATGATCTGCTTCCTTCGCGAGAGTCTGTAGCGCCCGCACATGGGCAGACATTATGGCAGAGTTCAGAGTCTCGATCGACGGGTTCGCTTTCTAGCGCGAGTACACCGAGGAGCCGAGGAGTTAAGCTACACTCTGTATCCAAGCCAATGACGAGCTTCGAAAAAACGTCGTCGTGGATAACCTCTCGGCGTTGGATTCAGATCGTCCTACTGGTAATGGTTGCGGTTTGGTGGGCGCTGTGGGATTTGCGAGGAAAGTCGATTGTTTCAACGCTGGCGCTTCATCTACGTTGGATTGACGTGGCGTTGCTAAAGGTCGCCCTTTTCTGGGTGATACCAATCGGAATAGTTTTTGTTGTCCAGTCGATTTGCTACTGCCTCGATAGAGTGTTCATGGGACGGCGATGGACAGGAAGCGATCTGCTGCGGTTGGTGCTTTGGCGGACAGTCTCGCCAAGCATCGCTCTACTGCTCGTCGCCACTGGGTTCGACGCAATTTACGACCGAAGGATAGTCGGTATCTTGTGGCTGGTTGCCGCAGCGATAGCTGCCATTGTTGGAACGTTGCGCTTCAGGCTGGCTGAGGGCATGAAGCTGCAACGCGTTAAGTCTGGTGAACTCTACAAGCGGGCGTTTGTCATGGCGAAGAATATGCAGACGCCCCTAAAGCGAGTGTACGTTGTCCCGGCTGGCAGAGGGCACCTGACCAATGCTTACGGACTCTCAGAAAGCATCGCGGTGACCGACAATTACGGCAAGTTTCTCAACAGCGCTCAACTCGATTTTGTGATTGGGCACGAACTAGGGCACGTAAGGGAGAAGCATGGTCGCAAGCAGCTCCTGATATTTGGGGTCGTTTATGCAATCCTTGCGGTGACGTGCTTCTTCCTGCCTCCAGCTTTGACTCCAGTCCGACCTCTTCTCGACATCTCCGTCATATTCGCACCGACTCTTGCGTTTTACTTTCTCTCGCGTCGTTTTGAATACGCTGCCGACAGAGCGAGCGTTGAGTTTACGCAAGACCCGAAAGCGGCGATTCACGCCCTCGCCAATCTGTATCGCTTCACTCAGGCACCGACGTACTGCGACCGAGTGACAGAGCTATTCATGACACATCCTGCTTTTGTGCGCCGGGCTTGGGCAATCGGTCAATTTGGTCGAATGCCTGCTGACCGACTATCTGAGATCATCGACGAGTCCCAAGTGCGCGAAGTTGTTTAGACATAGCCGGAGATCGCGATTGCGCTGATTCCTGAGGAGTATCATACGTCTTTGATGGACGACGCAACTCGAAACTCCGTTGACGAAAGCATCTGCCCACAGTGCGGCACTCGCGCTGATGCTGGACTCATCTTTTGCGCGAAGTGCGGAGCAACGCTTCGACCGCCCCTCGCCGCGCTTCTGGTATCAGCGGCAGCCAGATGGAGTGTGGTTTCCTGCCACCCTTGGCGCCGAGTTCCGGATTCGTGCCGCATTCGTCATCAACCGGCAAGTGTCCATGTCGTTGGAGAACAGCGCATTCGAGCACACCCACGTGGTAAGCAGGATGAAAGTGTTTGGGGAAGTGGAGTGAGCAGCCGACCGCATGCCACCTAGTCCAAAATTTCTCCCTCATTCGTGTGTGTTATCGCAGGTGGCGTAACAGTGCGCCGTGAAAAGGCGCTGGACTTCAGCGGGTGCAACCGCCCGGGGGCATCTGCATTAAGCGGCTCAGTTTGTGCTCCGTTTGCGATAAAGTCAACCAGAGGTCTAAATGAAGAGGTGTGCTTATGAGTCGGTCCCTCAGGCTGACTGTCCTAGTCATGCTGATTGTGCTGGCCGTGACCCTTGTGGGTGCGTTTATGACTCGCGGGGTAATGGCTTACCTTCCGTTCTTGCAAGCCAAGAAGGGGAGTTGGACGGGAGCCTATGTGCCTCTCGGAATTGTGGATCAACGGCCTTGGCAGACAGCGGCGACTCTCGGCGCCATGGCACAGTCGTCGGAGGAGAGGAAATTCGCCCGCGACGCCGACCGCCTCGCGGATCACGAAGTCGACCAGGCCTTCTCGCAATCACTCAGGCAGGCCAGCCTCGCAAAACCAAATCTGAACGGTAAGGCGCTGGCATTGCAGCAAAGAGTCAATGAGCTTCAAGAGACCATCAAGAACGACGGGGCTCGGATCGCTGCTCTAAGTGCAGCCGCGGGTACGAAATCAGCAGCCGCAGTTTCCAACGCCAGCGACCTGGAGATTGCGAAGGCCCAACTTGGCCTCGACCAGGCCGAGCTGTCCGATTCGATCGAGGACCTCGCCCGCGAAAGCGGAGATCAGAGAGTCAACGTGCAGCAGGAACTGGCGGCGCGCCAGGAAGCCATGAAGCAGTACAGGGATCGCGCCTCTCAGGACGACGGGCAGACTGCTGTCGCATCAGCCGAACAATACAGGACGTTTGCCCAGCAGCTATCAACGTGGCGATCCCTCGGCAACCGGAAACAACTGATTGCGCAGGCTGAGCAATTGGCCAAGGCGGACGTGGCCGCACTGACCGGCGATCAGGCAAACATGAAGACGGAACTCGCCGGCCTTGGCAATAGAGCCGTTGGAGAATCAAGTTCCGAACGAATCGACCGGCTGCGACAAATTAGCGCTCGGCAGAACATCTTAAGCATCCTCCACGATCGTCTGGGAGCCCAGCAGCAGCTGGTGTCCCTCTACGGACAATGGGGAGACCAAGTCGAGTTACAGCAAAAGATCGTAATTCACCTCATATTGCAGTCACTCGCGTTGATTGCGGCGATTTGTATTTTGGTGGTCCTGGCCGGATGGGGACTCCAATTGTCGTTGGAAAGGATCGTTCACGATCCTCGCCAAAAGCAGACTTTGAAAACAGTTCTAAATCTGGGAACGCAGATGGTCGGCCTATTACTGATCCTGCTGATTATTTTCGGGGTACCACAACAGATGCCAACGATCCTCGGCCTGGTGACCGCAGGCCTGACGGTCGTCTTCCAGGATTTCATCCTGGCATTTTGCGGTTGGTTTGTTCTGATGGCGCCTAACGGTGTGAGGGTTCGAGACTGGGTCGAGATTGATGGTGTCGGCGGCGAGGTGGTACAGCTCGGCCTGTTCCGCACCTGGCTGCTGGAGACAGGAAACTGGACCGCCCATGGCCATCCGACGGGAAGAAAAGTCTCGTTTTTAAACGGCTATGCGATCCGCGGAAAGTATTTCAACTTCTCAACAGTGGGACAGTGGATGTGGGATGAGATTAAGGTAAGTGTTCCTCCCGGCACGAGTATTCATCCCCTTCTCAAGGGGATTTACGAGGCGACGGTGAAGACAACGGAAGCGGATGCGAAAATGGCGGAAGCGGAATGGAAGAGGGTGACGCACGAAGAAGGCTCGCCACAGTTTAGCGCCATGCCGTCGGTTAATCTCAGGCCGGCGGGAGCCGGTGTCGACATCATTATTCGCTACATCACTCGTGCGGGAGTCAGAGTTGAGACCCGGAACCATCTGTTTGCGATGATCATCGAACTGATGCAAGCTGGGTCCAGAGATGATGGGAGCCTTGCCTCACTTTCGCCGCAAGTGGAAGCGAAAGGATGACCTCAAAGCCCCAAATGAAGTCTGCCGACTCGGAGAAGTTGACCGCATGAAAGCAGTGGCAATAAAGAAGGACCTGACGCGAGCCGAGGCGACCGCCGATTTTCAAGCCATGGGGATCCTACGGTGCGACGCATGCGGTGACGACTTCGTCATCTATCATTCACCGGCGTTTGTGAATAAATCGGTCGCTGACCGTCAAGCATACTGGCTCGAAAAAGTCCTTGCCGAGGAACACGAGCGGGATAAGAAGCATCCCGACCGGATCGAATTGCCGGATTGACCCTTAAGGGCGAAAGAACAGAAGGTTCAATATGACTAACCTTGCTATTTCTGTGGTTGGTCACACCGCTACGCGCTGCAAGTTGTTGAGAGACAATACCTGAAGAGGAGTGGAGCACCCGCGGAGAACATAGGCAGCCTAACGGGAAACATCGTTATCATTGATGCCAAAGCGCACAGACTAGGCTACCTTTGCCCGCCTGAAGATGCAGTAGAAGGAGACCCGGAAAGCAATTGGATTTTGCAAGGCTGGCATTGGGTACTGGAAGGCGAAGTGGCGACTCCGCGTCCAGCTCCTGAATGGTTCAAGTTTTCGGCAATGATGCGCACGACCGTTAGCACTCCCGCTGTGTTGGGATTGCTGAGCGGACAAGTCACATCAGCGGCTGGAATTGTTTTGCCGCTTTGCAGGTGCATTCCTGTCCATGTCACGAGTATCGTACTGCAGACATGTGAGCTCATATGTCAGGTACTTTTTCCAACTGGCGAACCAATCCTCCGCGAAGAGGATCTTCCTCAGGCAAAAAAGCTGTCGTTCGATTGTGATGCGAATGGCTTGGGGAGACGGTCGCCCACTTCGGCCAGCAACGCCATCTTTGACGCAATGTCCCCATTCAGATGGTTCTCTTGCATGCGCCACCGCCAATTGCCGCCGTGAAGACTGGGAGTATTCATGCGGGCTTCGCTGCCGAGTCCGAGAATGTCCTGGACTGGGACAACGCTGAGGCAGCCGGGCGAACCTTGAGCGGCGCGAATGAACGCCCAGTGGATGCCATCTTCGCAGCGGCCGAGATAGGATTCGGCATTGCGGCGTTCGTGCTCAGCGGCGCCAGAGTGCCACCAGCCAACTACGGTGTCGTTATCATGCGTCCCGGTGTAAACAACTTTTCCCGCGGCGCGATGCGGCAGATACATGTGCGCGCCTTCGTCGCCGAAACCAAATTGCAGCACCGACATCCCAGGAATTTGCAGCCGGTCGCGCAGGGCATGCACCTCCGGCGTGATGTAGCCGAGGTCTTCGGCGAAGAAGGGGAGTCCACCCAAGGCCTCGCGCAACTTGAGGAACAAATCGTCGCGCGGGCCATCGACCCAGCGGCCATTCACGGCAGTTGGATCGGCGGCGGGAATCTCCCAGAACTGATCGAAGCCACGGAAGTGATCGAGGCGTATGTAGTCGCAATGCTGCGTGGCCCAGCGCAGGCGCTGTACCCACCACTGATAGCCCTGCTGCTTCATGACATCCCAGCGGTACAAGGGGTTTCCCCAGCGCTGTCCGGTCTTGCTGAAGAAATCGGGAGGAACTCCGGCGACCACCTCGGGGTCCAACTGGCCATCCAGACGGAAGAGTTCGGGATGAGTCCAGACATCGGCGCTGTCGTGGTTCATAAAGATGGCAACATCGCCCACGATGCGGATGGCACGCTCCGCACAATATCGACGTAACGCGCGCCACTGCTCATAGAATGCGAACTGCAAGGCGCTCCGCACTCGCAGGTCATCCGCGAGTTCTTCCGCAGCCTTCTTCAGTGCGGCTGTTTCCCGAGAGGCAAGTTCGTGCGGCCATTGATTCCAGGGTTTGAGCTTGTGGCGGGCGCGCAGCGAGTCGAACAGGACAAAGTCATCGAGCCACCAGGCGTTCTCTGCCCGAAAGGCCTCGAAACGGCCAAGGGCCTCCTGGGAAGCGGATTTCAGGAAACGGTGCGCCGCCTCAAACAGGAGCGGAAGTTTCTGCGTGAAAACGTGGTCGTATTCGACGGGACCGGACGCGGAGGGAAGCGTATCAAGTTGTTTGTGGTCGATCCAGCCATGGTCGACCAGGCGTTCAAGACTGATCAGCAGCGGGTTTCCAGCAAAAGCGGAGGTCGAGGAATAGGGCGAATTCCCGTAGCCCAGCGGGCCCAAAGGCAGAACCTGCCAGGCGCCCTGACGGGCGGACGCAAGAAAGTCTACGAAGCGATACGCGGCGGGACCGAAATCGCCGATCCCGCCGCATGAAGGCAATGACGTCGGATGCAGTAAGATGCCTGCGGCACGAGCAAAGGACATGACCTGCCGCTACATTCCGGACTCGCTGCCGGCGCGGGCGAGCGCTTTCAGCTCTTCCTGATTCCGCTTGATCTTGCCGGACTTCGTCATCTCATCGACGAGGTTCGAGACAAACAGCCCAAAGCGCTCCTGCTGCTTGCCCTGCAGCAGAGAATCGCGAATCTGATCGCGCTTGGCGGCGTAATCCGCATCGGTGGGCTGCTGGTTCTCAAGGATCTGAAGTACCGCGGCATCCGTGCCGCTGCTGATCGGCACGCTGATCTCTCCGGGCTTCATGGTGAACGCCACCGCAGCCTGGCCGGACATGGAACCGACTTCTGGCACCTGCCCATCGGGCAGAACCAGATCACTGGTCTTCATCGTGGCGCCGAGCTCTTTCGCGGCCTTCTTCAGATCATGGGAGGCCTTGGCGCGATCGGAGAGTTCTTGAGCTTTTTGCGTCAGCAGAGTCTTCGATTGCTCGGTCTTGAATTCGTCTTCGATGCGGCTGCGAATCTCTTCAAAGGTCGGCGTGGCCGGGGGCTTGATGGCTAGCAGTTCATAAACCGAGGTTCCCTGCGAGGTCGAAGCCAGGTCGGGTGGAGCTTTTTCCTGCGCCGCAAAAACCGCTTCCATGAATTGAGGGGACGGACCTAGTCCCGGCAGCATGTCGCGGCGGGAGAAGAAGTCGGACGTGATTACCGGAATGCTTTGCTTGGCGGCAGCCGCGTCGAGACCCTGGGTGCGCGCGTCCCTTAGCAGGCTCTCGGCCTGGCGCTGCGCAATCTGCTGAGCTTTTTGACGCTTGAGAGCGGGCTCGATGTCGGTCTTCACCTCGTCCAGCGACTTCATATGCGCATCCTGCTTGTCGTCAACCCGGATGATATGAAAGCCGTAGCTGCTCTTGACCAGGTCGCTGATCTGGCCCTTGGAAAGCGAGAACGCAGTTTTCTCAAATTCGGCGACGGTCTGTCCACGGCCGATCCAGCCGAGCGATCCGCCCTCTTTCGCACTGCCAGGGTCTTCTGAATATTTCTTGGCGAGATCTTCCAGCTTCGCGCCACCCTTCAATTGCTTCAACAGATCCTCGGCACGGCGCTGCGCTTCCGCCACTCCCTTCTCGTCGACCTTGCCGTCTGGACCAGGCAAAGGCGTCTTGATCAGGATGTGGCTGACCTTCACTTGCTCCGGCACGCGATACGCATCCCGGTGTTGCTGGTAATAGTTCTGCAGGTCATCCTGGGTAACCGTTACACCGCTCTCGACCTTGTTGGTGTCGATGACGGCGTACTTCACCTTGCGCTTTTCGGGAATCGAGTTGGCATAGCTGGCAAGATGGCTTTGATAGTAGGCCTTCAACTCACTGTCGGTGGGATGCAGGCCTTTCTTGATGTCGTCCTGCTTTAAGACTGCATAGTCGAATTTGACCTTCGTATTCTGCTTTACGAACTGCTCATGAATTTCGGAATCGCTCACGCTGGCGGTGCCTGAGATCAGCGCCTGAAGTTTGGTCAGGACAAGGTCATGGCCGACTGACTCTTCGAACTTTGCGGGAGTCAGATTCGCCCGACTCAGCATACCCTCGTATTCCTGTTCCCCGATGAAATTGCCGCCGGGAAAGAAGGTCGCGGCGTAACGGCCGTGCTGCAATTCTTCTTTCACTTCCTCAGGGGTCACGCGCAATCCCATGCGGGTTGCCTCGCTGAGCAGTGCCTGTCGGGTAATCAATTGCTCAGCGGCGCGCTGGGAAAAGAAAGGCAGCAACATGCTCATGTTGGCGGTGCTTCCCTGCATCTGCTGCTGCAGCATCTGTTTGGCGGTGGTGCGAACCTCATCGGCGGAAATGTCGTTGCCGTCCACTTTGGCGACAACGCCCTTGCCGGGGGCATTGCCAAAGACATCTCCTCCCAACCCGCCGGGAATCAGCGTGATGACCATCGAGGCGCAGATGATCAGCAACAAGCCTCCGAGGATATACTTCGTGGTTTGGCCAGACGTTTGTAGAAAGCGAATCATGTTCTTGTCACTCCGGGATAGACAGGCGAATTGTTAATTATAAACTAGTGTCGTGTCCCGTAAATTCAGGGCAAAAGTAACCGATGTTGGTATTGTTAGACGGACGTTCCCTCATGGGCTAAAGCCCTTAGAGTTGAGGGCTGGGCTGCGGCGCGGCTTGAAGCCGCGCCCTTTCAAAGCGTCTGCAGTTATGCCGCGGACTTCCGGAACACGCTAAGAGCAACGTGAAGAAGGGAGCAGCTTGGGCTTCTTTTCGGAACCGACAATCCGGCGCGGCCGGGGCAATGGAATCCACAGCACGCCCAAAATCCGCTATTGAAACGAATTAATAGAAGTGTTATCCCTTTCTGCGCAGCTTTTTCCAAGTTCTTCGTGCCAATCACGACGCGCACCTGCAAAGGAGCCCCATGAAACCCGGCAAGCCTCTGTCTCTTACTGTCTTCCTTCTGACGCAATTCCTGTTGAGTTCGTTCCTGGCAGCCCAGCAGAAAACCCCGGCCGCACCTACCGAAAAGCCGACGGCGGAAAGCAGGCTGATACTCCGCGAGGGCTGGGCCCTGCAGACTTCCGCGAAAGTCGAGGCCAAGGGGGAAATGATTTCGACTCCGGGCTTCGCTCCCAAGGGATGGCATACGGCAACCATTCCGAGCACAGTGGTAGCAGCCTTGGTGAGGGACAAGTCTCTGCCTGACCCGTTCCCCGGAACGAACCTGCGCAGCTTCCCCGGTGTGAACTATCCGATCGGGGCTAATTTCTCGAACCTTGCCATGGCGTCCGACAGCCCCTACGCGGTCTCCTGGTGGTATCGCAAGCCGTTCCCCATTCCAGCGTCGTACAAAGGGAAGACGATTTGGCTGAAGTTCAATGGGATCAACTACCGCGCCAATATTTTTCTGAACGGAAAGCAGATTGCGAAGTCGGACGACGTTGCTGGAGCCTGGCGGACGTACGAATTGAACATCACCTCGTCGGCGAAAACGGGCGCCGAAAATGTGCTGGCGGTGCAGGCATTCGCACCCACCGATCACGATCTGGCCATCACTTTCGTCGACTGGAACCCAGCGCCGCCCGACAAGAACATGGGACTGTGGCGCGAAGTGTATGTGACGACCAGCGGACCGGTCGCGCTGCGCTATCCGACGGTGGTTTCGAAGTTGAATCCGCCGGCCAACGACAGTGCGCAACTCACTGTCACGGCGCAGGTGAAAAACGGTACCGATCAAGCGGTAAAGGGCAAGCTCAAAGGCAAGATCGAGAACATCACCTTCGAGCAGGACGTGGACCTCGCGGCCAACGAGTCCAAGGATGTCACGTTCGCGCCTGACAAGTTTTCTCAACTGGTCGTATCGAATCCGCGGCTGTGGTGGCCGGCGCAGATGGGAACGCCGAACCTCTACAAGCTCAACATGGAATTCGAAGTCAGCGACGCGGCCAGCGACAAATCGAGCTCCGAGTTCGGAATTCGCGAGGTCACTTCCGACCTCAATTCGGTTGGCGGGCGCGCCTTCCACATCAACGGCAAGAACATCCTGATTCGCGGCGGCGGCTGGACTCCCGACATGATGCTGCGCGAGAACTCCGAGCGACTGCAGGATGAATTCCGCTACGTGAAGGACATGGGGCTGAACACGGTCCGACTGGAAGGAAAGCTGGAGACGGAAGAGTTCTACAACCTGGCCGATCATCAGGGCATTCTGGTGATGGCGGGATGGTGCTGCTGCGATTTCTGGGAGCGCTGGCCGCGCTGGCAGCCGCAGGATTTTGAAATCGCCAAGCAGTCGCTGCGGGATCAGATTTACCGGCTGCGAAGCCATCCCAGCCTGGTGATGTGGCTGAACGGGAGCGATAATCCTCCGCCGCCGGATGTGGAGCAGATGTATCTCGATATCGAGAAAGAACTGCTGTGGCCGAATCCAGTGGTGTCGTCAGCTACCGGAAAGAAGACCAGCGTCACTGGCGACAGTGGCGCAAAGATGAGCGGGCCCTACGAATACGTTGCTCCCAACTACTGGCAGGTGGATACTCCTGAGGGCCAACCCGGGCGCAAGCTATGCAATCCCGGGGGATGCGGCGGTGCTTACGGATTCAATACCGAAACCAGCATGGGGCCTGCGGTTCCGCCAGTCGAGAGCATTCGCGCGATGGTGGGTAAAGATCACCTGTGGCCGATCGATGATGTGTGGAACTATCACGCGGGCGGCGGCGAGTTCAAAACCATCAATGTGTTCAGCGAGGCGCTGGCGAACCGCTACGGCAAGTCGGACAATGTGGAAGACTTCGCCATCAAGTCACAGATGCAGACCTATGAAGGCGTGCGTGCCATGTACGAGGCGTACAGCCGGAATAAATATCAGTCGACTGGCGTGATTCAGTGGATGCTGAACAACGCCTGGCCCTCGATGATCTGGCACCTGTACGACTACTACCTGCGTCCGGGCGGCGGATATTTCGGCGCCAAGCGGGCAATGGAAGCGCTGCATCCGTTGTACGGGTACGACGATCATTCGATCTGGGTGGTCAGCAGCGAGTACATCGACGCCAAAGGGCTCAAACTCACAACCAAGATCTACAACCTCGATGCGACCGAGAAGTTTTCGCAGGAGAATTCGGTCGATGCCGCCGCCGACAGCACGGCGAAGATCTTCACGCTGCCCGATGTCTCCGGACTGAGCAACACCTATTTCCTCGTGCTAAAGCTGGCAGACTCCGCCGGAAAGCTCGTGGGATCGAATTTCTACTGGCTCTCGACCAAACCGGAAACGCTCGACTGGGCGAAGTCTACATGGTGGATGACGCCAACTGCGTCGTACGCGGACTTCACGGCCATCTCGCAATTGTCGAAAGTGAAGTTGAGAGTGACCGACCGCACTGAGCGCAAAGGTGAGGATGCGGTCACGCACCTTACGATTGAGAATCCCAGCAAGAATCTGGCGTTCTTTGTGCGGTTGAAGGTCGATAAGGGCGTAAAGGGAGAAGAGATCCTGCCCGTCGTTTGGGAGGATAACTACATTTCGCTGCTGCCGGGAGAGAAGCGGGAGATTACCGCGAGTTATCGTGCGAGCGAGTTGGGTGCGGCCAAGGCTTCGGTCGAAGTCAGCGGGTGGAATGTGGAGTAGACCTAAGCAGGATAAGCGAAGGACCTGTGCGCTTTGGCGACAGCATCAACGATGCCGACGATTCCCTAGGTCCTTCGGCCCGCAAAAAGCGCGGTCCTCAGGATGACAAGACGCCCTCATTACCCTCAGAGTGACCTGGACCTGACTACTCCGCCGTTTCGTTCAGTCTACATGTTGCGAAACTGAGAGGATATTTCCGTCTGGATCCTTGAACCACGCGACTTTGTCTCCGGTTGGCGCGGTCCAGATTCCGAGTTCGTCTTGCTTGAAAAAGCCGAAAATCTCGAAGTGCACGCCCTTCGCCGCTAGCGCACGGACTATCTGCTCGATATCTGACACCTGCCATCCCAAGATGGTGAACTGCGCTGGCGTGACCTCTTTCATCTTCGCGGCTCGCACCATGATGCCGTTGGCTTCTAAGACGAGCGCGAAACCGTCGTCCTTGACGAAGCGTAGGCCCAGCACGCCTTCGTAGAAAGCCCGGGCCTTTTCCGAATCCTTGATCGGAACAAACGCGACGATGTTCGTCGATCCCAGCATGATTGATCTCCTCTCGAACCGTGAACGTGAAGCAAAGATTAAGCTATTGCTGTGGATACGTCATTACGTTATTGTGACAATGAATGTCGAGAAAGCGACAGAGCGTTCACGTCTGCCCCAGGCTGCCATCGCCGGTGACTGCGCTGGCTTACGATCTTGGACACGGGCATGCCATCCCGGAGCACCTGCATCCGGAGGATCAGTTGGTGTATGCGTGCCAGGGCGTAATGACAGTTCGCACGAACGCTGGAACGTGGGTGGTGCCTACGCAGCGGGCGGTCTGGATACCCGCGGGCACTCCCCACAGCATTCTCATGTCAGGCGCTGTGTCGATGCGGACAATTTACCTGCGGGCGCGTCTGGTACGACGGCTTCCACGAACGTGTCGCGTGGTGAACGTTTCACCTCTGCTGCAGCAACTGATTGTTCATCTCTGCAGCTTGGGTAAGCTGAACCGCAAATCAAAAACTCTCGCGCACCTGATCGACGTTCTGATCGACCAACTCGAAACCGTGCAGGCAGTTCCTCTACAACTGCCCAGCCCATCCGATTCGCGAGCCGCACGGGTCGCGGCAGCGCTGCAAGGCAATCCCGACAACTCCCGCTCTTTAGCGTGGGCATGCAAAAAAGCTGGGGCGAGCAAGCGAACCATCGAAAGGCTATTCCAGCAGGAAACGCGGATGTCGCTGGGAAAATGGCGACAGCAGCTACGGTTGCTGCGCTCGTTGCAGCTCTTGGCAGCGGGAGAAAAAATCAGCCATGCTGCTCTGGAAGCGGGCTACAGCACGCCCAGCGCATTTATCGCGATGTTTCGAAAAGCGCTAGGGACGACGCCGCGGCGATACTTCGAGAACGGCGCGAAAGATGTTTCTGGCCGTAGTTGAGAACCAGCCACGCCTAAATTTCTTGCTCTTCAGGGGGAAGCTCGAAGTTCACCAGATCGCCGCGGAAGCCGCGCGTCTTCCATGCGCCGACGGCGATTCCAACCACCATCCAGATACCGCCGACAATCCACGCCTTCCAGCTCAAGTTTTTCCAGAGGAAGAAACAGATGGTGAATCCGGCTAGAGGTGGCGTCCACACTGCAATGATCGCCAGACCCAGCGCCGCACAGCCTAAGAGAATCCAGTTCGAGCCGGGCATCAAGACTAATCCGATCACAACCGCTGTCAGCACCAGGGGCGCAATGGCATTGTGGCCGCCTTCGCGCACGTGATAGCGCACGAAAGCTGCCATGTTTACTCCCATAAATGCGATGAGGGCGCCGAAGTTGAGCATCTCTGCGCCTAATCCATAGCTGAAGAGGCCGAAGCTCACGAGCAGCGCGCCGGCAAGGGCGATCACTCCGACAAATATGACATTGTTGCGGGGAACATGGCGTTTAGGATCGACGACGCCGAAAAACGATTGCGGCAATGCCTTGCTACGCCCCATGCCATAGAGCAGGCGAGCGGCGCCGATTTGCGCTCCCATTCCCGAGCCGAAGTTGGCCACCAGCAAGGTGAATCCCAGGATGGCAAACATGGGTTTCCAGGCGCGTCCGGCAACGTAGGTGAAAGCGGTATCGCTGTTGGGGAAGGGCTGGTTGGCAGGCCATACCAGCTGTGCAGCGTAGACTTCGAGGGCTGAGAGTATGCCGATCACGAAGCAGGTGAGAACCGTGGCCAGCAAAATGTTCCTTCTCGGATTCTCCGCCTCCTCGGAGAGCGTAGAGATTCCGTCGAAGCCGATGTAGCTGAGCACCGCGATCGAGGTCGCCGCCAGTACTGCTTTGGAATTGAAGAGCTGGGGATCATAGAAAGGCCGGCTGAAAAAAGAGGCACCGTCGTGCGGATGACCGAAGATGTAGCGCGCCGCGACCATGAAGAAAATGGCGACTACGGCTCCCATGCCGGCAGCCAGTACTGTATTCACGCGCGCGGAGGTTTTGATGCCCTGAATGTTCAGAAAAGTAAAAATCCCACCAAAGAAAATTGCCCAAAGCCAATAGGGTAAGTGCGGAGCGAAGACGAAAGCCTGTTGGCTGCACCAGATGATGCAAATCATCGGGTTGAGCATGTAGTCCATGGTCATGGACCATCCCGTGACATAGCCGAGCGCGGGATTGATTTCTTGTCCCACGTAGGTGAATGCGGATCCGGCGCTCGGATACGCCCGAGCCATGCGGCCATAGCTGAAGGCGGTAAACAACATCGCCACCATCGCGATGAGCAGCGTTGTGACCACATGCCCATGTCCGGCATCGCTGAGTACGCCGAAAACTGACATCGGGGCGACGGGCTGGATGACGATAATTCCATACAGCACCAGGTCCCAGAGGGTGAGTGTTCGTCGCAGTCTCGGACCGGCGGAAGGTGCGGCAGTCGAGGTTTCCATGAGAACGGCTATTGGATTATGGCAGGGGCGGCGATGTCAATATTAAAACGATTCTGTAGGCTCACGCGGTTGTTTTCCTGCGTCCCATCATCGAGATGTCATTCGGCTCTGCGGGGCGCGCGGCAACTCTCGGAGGAACCTTCACGAAGGGTTGCCAGTTCCACCGCCACGGATGGGTTCTTGCCTGATGTCTGCGGCCCGGGCAAACCGGTCGGCCGCCTCCACTGCGGACTCGGTCGTACGGTCCCTCAACTCGGCTTTGCCGAGTTTCAGGATGACATCGATGAGAAGACTGCAGCACACACGGGGCGGTCAGCGGGGAGCGCCTCCGTAGTCGAACCAGTATCCGCGCTGCTCGTTGCCTGACATGTGGCGCGTGTTGTATTCGAGCAGATAGTTCACATGCGCATCGTCTAGCGGGAATGACTTTTTCGGCGTGTAGGGATATTCGCCCATGCTGAGGAACGGCAGCGGCGCGACGTAGTTGCCTTCGGCGGCGTAAAAGTCCATGTCCTTTTCGTAGCCGTTGGCGGCGAAGAAGTAGTCGCGCACCCAGCCATGAGGAAGCGGGGGAAGATTGCTGGGATCGAAGTCGAGGCGGACTTCATCGCCGGAACCGAAGACGGCAAGTTTGTCGTCGGTGGCGGCGAGCAATGGGAGGACGTCGCCGTAGCGCGTGTAGGTTCCCTGTGGACGGGTGTAGGGGCCGGTGGCGCTGGTCTTCTCGTAGATGTAGTGGACGTTGCCGGGAGGCGTGCCTTCGATCTTGTAGGGATAGCCGTGGAACTCAAGGTCGGCGTGGAGGAGAGACACGGGGGTGACGGAGTACGACGGAGATTGTTCAGTACGGCTAATCAGGATGCTGTCCCAGTAGACTTGCAGGTTTGTCGTGATGCGGATTTTCTTTGCGCCGGGCGGAAGCTTGTCGGTGAGGTCAGCCGTCATGGTGCGCGGGCCGCCGGCGGGGAATCCCATATCATCCATGACGCGCTTCCAGGTTCCATCGCTGCCCTGTGCTTCGACGTAGGGCGCGATCGGCTCGAGTCTGGACTGCGCGGCGGCGTACATGCTGTTGGCGGTGAAGTATTCGATCTCGCCGTGCATCAGCAACCAGAGCGGACCTCCTTTATAGGGGTCGCCGAGATCGAGCGTGAGAGTGTGCGGCTTACCGAATCCGGCGAATTGTGTCAACTCGAAATCGCCGAAGAAACGGTGGGCGCGCAGATCAGGGAGCACATCGTGACCGTGCTCGTCCCAGGCTCCGGCGGGCGGGCGGGCGTCGCGGCTGACGACGACTTTGAATTCCGGATACGGCGGATTCGAGGCGAAATATTCGTTGGGATATACATCGACGGCAGCGGGATGATCGACGGCCAGCAACCGCACCTGATCTAGGTAGACGGCTTCTTCGAGGGGTTCCATGAAGCGGAAGGACAGAACCGCCGTTGGTCGTCGGTCGTCAGTCGTTGGCTGAACCGGACTCGGGGGCCCCAACTGTCCCTGATTTTGGGAGAAGTGGGGATTTTCCTTCTCCCGAACCATGCCTTGCGGGATCTTGATGTACTCGACCGGGCGCGGGATGTCGCGCTGGTTGGGGCCGATCCAGTGGCCGACGACTGCGGCGCCCAGCATGTCGGCGACGAACTCGTAGCGCTCGCCATTCCACGCGAACAGCGTGGGACACGAGCTGCCGCGGCGGTCGATCTCGAGGATTTCATGACGCTTGTCACCGGCAACCTGAGTCTCGTCAACTTCGTCCTGGAGTACGCCGGTGGGCCAGAGCATGCGCACGATGTCGGCATTCTTCGACTGGCCGAGGCCGACGACGATGTCGGTGGAGTTCTGGCCGAGGTAGCCGTTCGATCCGTAGATTTCGAACTTCTGGCGGTTGCCGCCGGAGAAGATCTCGACCTTCGTGCCGATGGCAGACTTGTTGTCGTTAAGTCCTTTAAGCGAGAGCTTCAGCCAGTGATTTTGGGTTGCACCCTCGTTACGCAGGAGCACGGCGGGGCCGTGATTTTGCGTGATGAGCAGGTCGGTGGCGCCGTCGTTGTCGTAATCGCCGGTAATGATGGCGCGCGGACTTTCGAGATGAATCTTATCGAGGCCGACGTCGGTGGTGACGTCTTTGAATCCGTCGGGGCCGAGGTTGCGGAAGAGGCGGACTTCGCCTTTGCCGTCTCTGGTCTCGCCGACGGCGACGATGTCGACCCAGCCGTCGTTATCATAATCGAAGGCGGCGACGCCGTAGGCGCGGGCCCAGTTGACTGGCGGCAACGGGGACGACAAAGGTAGCGGGTGGAAAATCTGGACGTCCTGAAACACTTTGCCGTGGTCATTACGCCACAAGGAAATACCTGGAGAAGTGAGCGCCAGATCCATCCAGCCGTCATGGTCGAAGTCGCCGACAGCAATGCCCATTGAAGCGCCCACGTTTCTCATCTCCTCCGTCCATGGATGGCGCATGAGGAATTTTCCTTCGCGAGGATTCTCGAAGACGATTGGATCGTCATGCCCGTCGGGAGTCACCCAGGAATCCGCAACGAGGTCGATGGCGCGGTCGTTGTTGTAATCCGTCCCAACCGCGGCGATGCCTCCATGACCGACATTGTTAGCTAGCCCTGTGCTATCGGTAACGTCGGAGAATGCGCCGTTCCCGTCATTGCGCCACAGAGTATTTGAGGTTTGCGTGCCAGTGTCCGGAGGGCCAACCAAGGACTTGAAGCAATCCCCTTTTCCCTTTGCCGGAACCCCGCGTGGGCCGGAATAGGAACCCCGTCCGCAAACCTGGCCGGGCGCCATCGTAGATCTTGTGATGTAGAGATCCAGATCCCCGTCGTGATCGTAGTCGATAAACGTCGCGCCCAGGGTGAAGTTGCCATCGCGAATTCCTGCGCTTTGTGAGACATCCTTGAAGGTTCCATTCTTTTCATTGTGAAGAAGGGATACGTGTTCACTGGTGGTCAGTACAATATCGGCGAAGCCGTCGTTGTCGTAATCACCAACCGCGCATCCGACGCCGTGAAGTTTGGGATCGAGGCCGGCCTTCTGCGTTACATCCTCAAACTTGTTGCCGAGATTGTGGAGCAGTGCGACACCACCACTCGGTCCGTTGTCCGGCAACAGGAGGTCGATTCGTCCATCGTTGTCGTAGTCGACAAAGCAGGCTCCGGGACCGAATGAATCTGGCAACTTACGATCACTCTTCTCGCCGCTTGTCTTCTGCCCCAACCCTGCTTCTTTCGTCACATCGACAAACTGCACCTTAATTGGCGGTGGCGGTTTCAGTTGCGCTTGCGGCGACTCGACTACGCGCGAGTACTGGCCTTGCTCGCCGTAGGCGAGGCTCATGGGAGCGCCGATTTTGTTTTGCGTGATGTATTGGAAGCGCTTCAGGTGCTCGCGGGCGTGATCGGTGTCGGTGGATTGCTGGTAGGCGCGGGAGAGGCCGAATTCGGCGGAGGCGTGCAGAGGGTTGATTTTCAGGGCGTGTTCGAAAGCATCAATGGCTTGGGGAAACTGCTTCGCCTGCACGTAGGCTGTACCGACGAAGTACCAGGTGTCGGCGTCGTTGGGGTCGATCTCGATGACGTGCTTGAAAGCTTCGATCGCGGCTTGCGCGTCGCCGGTGTTTTTCGCCAGCAGACCTAGGCTGTACCACGCATTGGGATTTTTCGGGTCCTGCTTCAAGGCTTCTTCAAGAGAAGCTTTGGCCTCATCCACTTTTTGCAGGTTGAGGTAGGCGACACCTTCATTCACGCGCGCAATCGCAAACTTGCGGTCGGCGGCAAGCGCCTGCTGGAATTCTTTCAGTCCCTTTTCGAAGAGCTGCTGATTCATGTAGGCGGAGCCGAGGTTATTGTGGCGCGCAGCTTCGACGGAGTCGGGTTGGGACGCCGGCTTCAGTAGACCGAACGCCGCGAGGATTGCGGCGAAAAGCGCGGCAGAAATTCTAAGATTCATTCCGTTAGAGATTTAACCACAGAGGGCACAGGGGAACACAGAGGATTCGAGGCACTGTGAATTTTCATAAAAGGTAAAAACTATTTGCCAGCTACTAGTTGCTTCTTCCCGCTCGGCGCCGCGTACGCGCGATTGGCGGTGATTCCCTTCCCCTCTTGCACCGTCACCGTCTGACCAGAATTGACATTCGAGAGCTTGTCGACTTGTCCGCTCGGCCACTGAATTTCGATTGCATCCGCTTTCGTTTGCGCACCCAGACCGAACGTGAGCACCAGTTCGCTTTGTGAGAGGTAGCTCGAGCCGGAGCGCAGCATCTTCCATTGCTTGTCGGGGCCGGAGGCCACGCGCACTACTGCGCCGATGCCGTCGCGGTTCGATTTCGTGCCGACCAGCTTGATCCGCAGACTGTGGTTGGTGCCGCCTTCGTTGCGGAAAAGGTAGGCGGGGCCGGCATTTGTCGTCAGCAGAATGTCGAGGAAGCCGTCATTGTCGATATCGGCATAGGCCGCGGAGCGCGCCACTTTCGGAGCACCAAATGACTTCCCCACCTGCGCGGTGACTTCGGTAAATTTTCCGCCGCCCAGGTTTCGAAACAGGTGTGGAGGCTCGGCGTAGCTCACACGCTTTTGTACGCGCTCAATTTCATTTTCGATGTGGCCGTCAGCGACGAAGATGTCGGGCCAGCCGTCGTTGTCGTAGTCGAAGAAGAAGCAGCCGAAGCCGAGGGTGACCAGGGTGTCGCGGCCGACCTCGGATTGCGGGGCTTCGTCGACGAACAATCCGTTGCCCTCGTTGTGGTAGAGCGAAACCATCTGGTTGGCGAAGTTGCTGATGATCAGGCTGGCATGGCCGCTGCGATCATAGTCGGCGGCATCAGCGCCCATGCCGGCGCGGGCGACGCCGTCCTCGCTGAAGCCGATTCCGGCAGCGACTCCGCGCTCTTCGAATGTGCCGTTCTTCTTGTTCACATACAGCTTGTTGGGCTGCGTATCATTGGCGATCAGGATGTCAGGCCATCCGTCGAGATTCATATCGAGAATCGCGATACCCAGACTCTTTGACGTCGGATCGCTCAAGCCGGCTTTCTGCGTGGCGTCTTCGAATTTTCCCGCACCAAGGTTGTGCCAGAGACGTAACGATGTACCTTTGTAGGATTCAGGCGTGCAGTAGGACTTGTGCGCGCCGTCGATGGTGCAGTAGAGATCGCCCTGCTCGCTCCACTGGACGTAATTCGCTACGACAAGATCGAGTTTGCCATCGCGATCGTAGTCAATCCAGGCCGCGCTCGTGGAGAACTCATTCGGGCCCCACATTCCGGCGGCTTTGGTCACTTCCGTGAAGGTGCCGTTGCCGTTGTTGTGGAAGAGATGACTCTGGCCTAGCGCTGAGATGAAGAGATCGTCGAAGCCGTCGTTGTCGTAGTCCCCGACGGCAACACCCAAACCGTAAAGGGGAACGGCGAGTCCGGCTTTGCGCGTGACGTCAGTGAAGGTGCGGTCGTGATTGTTGTGATAGAGCTTCGGCGTGGTCGCGCCCGCGTGGGGATGTCCCGGGAAATCTTCGCCGTTGATCAGGATGATGTCGGGATATCCGTCGTTGTCGTAATCGATGAAGGCGCAGCCCGGGCCCATGGTTTCGGGAAGCCACTTCTTGCCGAAGGCGCCGTTGTTGTGAGTGAAGTGGATGCCGGCTTGGGTGGTGATGTCGCGGAATTGGATCTGCTGGGCGGAGCTCGGCGGGGGCAAACACAGAGATGCGGCGGCACAACAGAAAATCAATAAGGGGATGAAATGCTTTCTTGAGGAGAACATTTATCGGGAGGCTCCGGCAGAAATCGCTGCCGGGCTTTGCCCGGCCAGACGGCCGATGGCGGCCGTCCCCACATGAGTCGTGATTTTTCCATGACCTGTGTTAATGACAGGCAGTGGTACCGAGACGTGTTCGTGGACTGATTGGCGTTCGTTGTTGTCTTCGGGATGAAGCTGGCGGTAGGGGCCGGTGATCGCCTGTGACGATTCGTCGGCCTTGAAGCGCATGTAGCGGGCCTGATGTTCTTTCGCGAGCTTCTCGTTTCCGAGGCCGTTGTAGCAGAGCATCAGGTTATAGTGGGCCTGCAAGTCCTCGGGATCGATCTCGAGCACGGACTGCAAGACCTTTACCGCCTCGTCATACCTGCGCTGCAGGAAGAGAACGCGTCCCAAGTCATTCAAGGCAACGCGATCGCGGGGATACTGCGCGAGCACGCTGTGCAGCCGCGACGCGGCGCCTTCGTAGTTGCCATCGGAGCGCAAGACTTTCGCATAGAAAAAGTTGGCCCGTGCCAGGTTCGGGGATAACGAGAGGGCTTTTTCCAGCACCGTGCGAGCACGCGCCATATCACCTTCCTGCACGGCGCAGCGTCCGATGTTGACCCAGCCGTCGGGATTATTCGGGTCGGCTTCGGTCACTTTCTCGAAAGCGGCGGCGGCGGCCTTCAGGTCTCCCTGCAGGAACAGGCCGATGCCGTAGTCGTTCCAGCGCTGCCACTCTTCTTTGCGGACGATGGTGCTGGGCGCGGGTGCTGGCGCGTCGTGCGCGACGACGGGAAGCGTGACTTCGTCTTCGGCAACGGAAACGATGGGCAGGTCGGGAATCTTTTCTTCCTTCGCCGAGACTCCGCTCAATGACCCCGTAAAAAGGGTCTGGCGATCGTCGTACTCCGAGGAAACCGCATTGGGCTTGGCTGGATCGGGTATGCCCGCAAACGCTTCCTGCGTGCCATACCACGCGAACTTGCGGTAGCAGAGACGGGCGTGCAGCGTGATCTTATTGCCGGCATTTTCGGGAATGTGCAGGCGGTAGTGCACGGTGTCGGCCGCGCCGGGCGGAATCAGGCGCACGTACACCACCGCGCGCGTGGCCCAGGCGTTGCGTTTGTTGATGGGATTGCCGTGGGCATCGATCTGTAGCGAGCGGTAGAAGTGCGCACCTTTCTCGACCGGGCCGTGGCCATTGTCCTCGACCATGCCGCTCCAGAAGATGGTCCGGCCCTTGTCGTCGGTTCCCTTCAGTTCGAGCCAGGTATCGTAGGCATCAACGGTGCCACCGGGAAAGAAGTGTCCGACTTTCTTGGTGCGCACGACCACGTCGACGCGCACCGTATCTCCTCGTTGCAAAGCGGGTTGAACGCGGTTGAGCGGAGCTGTTACCGGAACGGCCTCACCTCCGGCGGCAGCTGCGATGTTGCTCTCGGCTTCTTCACCCACCGCGAACGTCGTGGACAAATCCGATTGCGTGGCCGCGCCCGGCTTTAGCGGAGCCTCCGCCGGCGAGAGCGCAAAGATGTCGACGGTAAGTGCGCCGCTCTTTAGGAAGTCTTCCGTGAGCTTGAGCTGGGCGGGATCTTCGTTCGCCGTCGGTACCGCCGTGTTTGCCGCCGGGAAGCGATGCGAGTGCACGAAGCCGTTGATGTTGCCCTGGTCTTTCGACGATTCCATGGGCATGTGGCAATCCGCGCACTGCTGCGGCTTCGGCGGATAGTAGAACGAACGCGCGCCCTGACCTGATACGCCACTGGCCTGCCAGTTGTCGTACTCGTTGAATCCGCGGAACCAGCGGTAGTGATTCACCGGAACGTCAAGGTGCACCTTGTGGCAGGACGAGCAGAACTCCGCCGTCTGGTCGCGCATGAAAGGCTTCAGGAACACGCGGCGATGCGGCTCGGGATTCAGCTTGATCAGGAAATCATGCAGCTCGCGAGCAATGGGATTCTTGGTCGCGGCCAGTTCGTGAAGCTTGGGATATTCAAGATAGAAATCAGCCTGGCCCATGGTGCTCTTCACGTTAGCGATGGAGTGGCACATCATGCAGCCGAGTCCTGCCTGAGCTTCGGGGCGATGCACGATCTGCTTGATGGGCGTGTCCATCATGCCGGCGTAGAGCACTGCGGGATCGTGGCATCCTCCACACCATTTCGAGGGCTGGGTTCCGATCGTATCCTGCATGTACTCGATCGATTTGCGATACCACTGATTATTGAAGGACGAGAAATGGTGCGCGGAACTGAACCACTGGTTGTAAATGTCTTCGTGGCAGCGCTTGCAGGAATCGGACTCCATGAAAAACTTGCTGGGAATTTTCTGCTTGCCGTACACCTGTGCGGAACTGGGGAAGAACGAGCCTTCGGGACCGTCGCCCTCGCCATTCATATCATCGGGGGGCATGGCCGGATTCTGAATGCGGTTGCGCGTTTCCCAACTGCCGCGCACGTACCGCGCTGTGTATCCAATTGCCGCCAACAGTGCCAGGCAGAGCACAACTCGGATGGCGCCCGCGCCCAATGGTGACGCGATCGGACGCGCATCGGAAGAGCCACGTGCACGCAGCCATCCTGCAATCAGCAATGCCAAGCCCGCCAGCGAAAGCGCAATGTGGAGATAGAGCTTGTTCCATTCTGTTCGCGGAGTGCCGGTCTTAATAAGGATGAGTCCAACCAGTGCGCCGGCCGCAATCAGGAACCATCCGGCTCGCGCGGCTGGGGTTCCGGAGCGCAGAAGGCGAAACAGCATTGGAACGAGAAGAATAGCGGCGAGCACACCTCCGGCAGAGTGCAAGAGGACAATGACGGCGTAGAAGATGTTGGCCTGCGGAAATGTGTAGAGGTAGGCAGCGGAAACGGCCAGAAAGGCGATGAGCCAAGACAGAATCTGGTCGCTTCTTTTCCTGGAGTCTGGCATTTCGCGAATGGCGACTGCGAAGGGAGATGTCCCGGCCTCGGCCCCACAGTGAACCGAAGTCTCGCGCTACTAAACTTATACAGTCGTCTGGAGCGGCGGAATAATACAAAAATACTAGAGCTCCCCGAAACAAAAACGCAATCCAAAGGCATCACCACGAAGGAAATCCGAGTTTCCTTCGTGATACTTCGTTTCCTTGGTGGTGCTTATTTCAGGTGCGCTGCGGCCATGAGGCTATGCCAATTGGTTTGGCGGCCTCTTTCCAGGTCCGACTTCCTTTTCTAGTACAGCAGCGACTGACAGAACCTGCTCTTCCTCCCAGGGGCGGCCGACAATCTGCACGCCGATCGGCAAGCCTTCGGGCGACTGGCTCACGGGAGCAACTGCGGCGGGATTGCCGAGCAGATTGAACCACTCGGTGTAACTCCAGGCATCGAGATACTCGACGGTTTTGCCGTCGATCGTCCAACTGCGCTCGCCGTGGCGGAAGGCGGGAATCGCGGCGGGTGGGCACAGGAGAATTGGGTACTTCCGCATCTGCTCGAGGAGACTCGCGCGCAACGTGTCACGACCAATCCATGCGTCAATCACCGCCTGGCCGGAAAGGCTCGGCTCGGCTGCCGACCATGCGAGGAATTGCTTCAGGGTCGGACTCACATCCTGCTGCCGGCCGGCAAACATTGGGCCGATAAGCATGCCGCCAGTTTTGACAAAAAACTTCTTCCAGAGAAGGCGGGCTTCTTCCAGGCCTTCGGGGCGAAATGGTTCGACCTGAAACCCGGCGCGGCTCAACGCTTCGGCGGCAATTCGAACTGCATGGCGAATTTCTGCAGTTACGGGCGTGCGGCCGTCGTCTTCAAAATAACCGATGCGGAGATGCCTGAGTTCATCGTTGGTCGGCCAACGGAGTGGGACGGGCGCTGCAAAGGCGTCTCCGTCGTCGGGACCCTGCATGACTTCAAACAGAATTTTGAGATCGGCTACGGTGCGCGCCATCGGGCCCACCACACCGAGCAAAGCAAATGGACCGCCGGAGGGCGGAAAGTGACCAGTCGAAGGGATGCGTCCGGGAGTTGGCTTGAGACCGCAGATGCCGCTGAAGTGGGCGGGAACGCGAATGGATCCGCCGCCGTCGCTGCCAACGCCTCCGGCGGACATGCCGGATGCGATGGCTGCTGCCTCTCCTCCGCTTGATCCGCCGGGAGTGCGATCCAGATCCCAGGGCGAGTTGGTGCGGCCGTAGAGCAAGTTGTCGGTTTCCCAGGCCATGAGCAACTCGGGCGTGTTGGTTACGCCGAGGATGATTGCCCCGGCTCGCCGCAGACGTTCAACCAAGGGTGCATCCTGTGTGGCGACGAAACCGGCGCGAAGCCGGGTGCCGGCTTCACATTTCATGCCAGCAACGTCGATCGAACTCTTGATGCTGATGGGGACTCCGTGCAGGGGGCCAAGAATCTGGCCGCTCATCACGGCGGCTTCGGCTTCGCGCGCTTGCCGGCGGACGCGCTCGGGATGGACCTGCACGAAGGCATTCAACTTCGGAGTCAGGCGCTCGATTTTGGCGAGGTGGGCTTCGGCGAGTTCGACGGGAGAAATCTTCTTTTGGCGGACCTGCTCCACCATGTCAAGCGCCGATAAAAGTGTTAGATCCGTCAGCTGTGATTCTCCTTTACTGAGTCAGGTTTGATACTGCTTGCGACTTCACGCATCCTCAAAAGTAACGCAAGGTTCAGCGCCAACAGGTTTCAATCTTGCTCGATAGAACGGCTTCGCGCTGTACAAAGGGCCGGATCAAGATATGAGGATTGGGAAGGCGACCACCCTCGCGCCAGTCTTCCGACTAGCCGGTCTGCATCCGAAAGTGCCCCAATCAGCCGCCGTGTCCAGTTCAGTTCTGGAGGCAGGGGCGCTGGCACAAATGCTGAATAGCTGCCCTGCGACACTTTATGGCCGGGGATGTTGGTAGCGTGGTGCACATCTGCCTTCTAGCGCCGAAAATAGCGTTCTGCGCTATTTTCATAAGTCATGACAATCGAAAATAGAGGGATCGGCTATTTGCACGACAAAAACGCCGAAAGGAGCGCATTCGGGCAACGTATTTCCTCTGCGCCTGGGAAGTCGGAAATCTTAAAAAGCGACACATTTACTTACACACTTTCACTCTTTGCGTCATGTAAGTCATTTTGAAACAATAATATATTGGCAGACGCAGCGGACTTAAAAAACCGGAAGAAACGGCACCGGTCAAATCGTTGTAGGCCATGACCACGGTGAGAGCGGTAAGCAGTAGCCAGATAGCTGCTTTACGCATTGATGTTGCCTTCCTGAAATCGAAGACAGCGGTTAAGGTCGCATAGAAGCTGGCATCAACGGGAGAAGGTAAACCACTTCTGGACAATGGTTACGGTGACACGTTGGTTGACAAGTGTTTGCGTCACTGTCGCGCGCGCGAGGACTGATCGATGGCGCGATCGAGCGCGGTCTTCTCTTCCGCCGTTAAGGAGCGGTACGTCGCCTTGCGAATTGTCCCGAGTTCGAGCGGACCGATCGATACCCTCACGAGCCGGAGGACTTGCAGATCGAGAGCAGCCAGCATGCGGCGAATCTGGCGATTCTTGCCTTCGTCGAGAGTGATCTCCAGCCAGCAGTTCTTTCCGCCCGAGCGGAGAAGACGGCAGCGCACTGCCTGCATAAGTTCTCCATGGTCGGCGCGAACACCGCGCTCCAGGGATTCGAGAACTTCCCCGGGTGGGATCGAGGCAATTTGCACATGATACGTTTTCGGCAAATGGCTTTCAGGCGCCGTGATGCGAGCTGCCCATTCGGAGTCGTTGGTCAGAAGCAACAGTCCTTCGCTGGCTTTATCCAGGCGGCCGACAGGAGCTAACCAAGGTAGCGATTCTGCGCGATCGGCGAACAGCGAATACACCGTGTCGCGTCCTTTCTCGTCTGAGGCGGTCGTCACCAGGCCGCGAGGCTTGTTCATCACCAGATAGACATTTTCCGCGGCTTTGATGACGTGGCCTTCGACCGCGATGCGATCACGTTCGATCTGAACCGGCGTCTCGGGATCTTGGCGAGCGGCACCGTTTAGAGTCACGCAGCCGGCGCGGATCAGAGCGGCGGCTTGCGAACGCGAGCAATAACCGAGCTTCGATAGGGCGCGCGCCAACCCAATTCTGCGGGAGTCTCTTTCACGCACGCCTCAATGCTACTCGAAGAACAAGCGCCGCTGCGCGGCTGGACGGCCGAAGGCGGCTTTCCCCACACGAACTCGCCTGGTGGGAGAATCGCCCTCCGTGCGAATCGGTACGACCCGGACCTGCTTGGTACCATATCTGCAAAGGAGATTTTATGGCTCACCAGCATCCTCCCCGCTTTCTTAAAATTGTGGACGACGCCAAGACCCGGGTTCGCGAAACGAATGTGGACGAAGTGAAGAGGAGGATGGATCGTGGGGACAAGTTCATCCTCGTCGACGTGCGCGAGGAAAGTGAGTACGCCAAGGATCATCTTCCGGGTGCGATTCACCTGGGCAAGGGAGTGATCGAACGCGATATCGAGGCGCGCGTGCCGGAACTGAACGCGGAGATGATTCTGTATTGTGGAGGCGGATTCCGTTCGGCACTGGCCGCCGACAATGTGCAGAAAATGGGCTACACCAAGGTGATTTCGATGGACGGCGGGATTCGTGGTTGGCGGGAAAAAGGGTATCCGCTCACCACAGGCTAGGTCGAACCGTCAACCTCAAGGCATTAACCACGCAGGACACGAAGGTTCACTAAGGAACGCCAACTAGAGACATTTCCTCATGAAACTTAGCGCGTCTCGTTGTTAATCCCGCGGGATTCACGCCGATTTTGTGGTAAGCTGCGCCGTCCCTCTATGAATCGTCGCATTTTCTTCTGGTCGCTGACATCGGCGTTGGCCGGATTCCTGTTCGGCTTCGACACAGTCGTTATTTCCGGCGCGGAAAAAACGATTCAGGCGCTGTGGGGACTGAGCGACAACCTGCATGGCATTGCCATGGCATCAGCCTTGTACGGCACGGTTGTCGGATCGCTGCTCGGCGGGTGGCCCGCCGACCGCTTCGGGCGCAAGGCGACCCTGCTCTGGATCGGAGTTCTCTATCTGCTCGGAGCCGCGGGGTCGGCGCTCGCTTCCAACGTCTGGGTCTTCATCGCTGCTCGTGTGATTGGCGGACTCGGCATCGGCATCTCAACCGTGGTTGCGCCGATGTACATTTCCGAAATCGCGCCTCCGCAACATCGCGGACGACTGGCCGGGATGTTCCAGTTCAATATCGTCTTCGGGATATTGGTGGCCTTCGTGTCGAACGCTCTGCTCGCCGGCATTGGGCCGAATGCGTGGCGATGGATGCTTGGAGTCGCGGCGTTTCCCTCTGTGCTATATGCCCTTTTATGCCTTGCGCTTCCCGAGAGTCCGCGGTGGTTGCTCACCAAGAAGAATGACCGTGAGGCTGCTCTCAAGGTGTTGCAGCAGATCGAGCCTGAGCTGTCCAAAGACGAAATCGCAAAGGAAGCGGATGAAATCATGGCAGCCTCGACGGAACAAGTTTCGTCGGGGCAGTTCTGGACGAGCAGGCTCCGCAAGCCGATTCTGTTGGCATTCCTGATTGCATTCTTCAATCAGCTCTCGGGAATCAATGCGATCCTGTACTTCGCTCCGCGCATCTTCGAATTAACGGGTCTCGGTGCCGAAGCGGCGCTGCTGCAATCGATCGGGATTGGCGTTACGAATCTCATTTTCACTTTTGTCGGCCTGTGGCTGATCGACCGGCTCGGCCGGCGCACGCTTCTCTACATCGGCTCGTTCGGGTACATCATCTCTCTTGGGTTGGTGGCGTGGGCCTTCTTCACACAGCATTATTCGATCGTTCCGGCTTGCATCTTCGCGTTCATCGCGGCTCATGCAATCGGGCAAGGCGCGGTCATCTGGGTATTCATCTCAGAGATCTTTCCGAATCGTCATCGGGCAGAAGGGCAGACGCTCGGCAGCTTCACGCACTGGATTTTCGCCGCCCTGCTCACTACGCTCTTTCCGAAGATGGTCGGGGTATTTCCGCCAGGCTACATTTTCGCGTTCTTTGCCGGAATGATGATGCTTCAACTGCTGTGGGTGAGGACGATGGTTCCGGAAACGAAAGGCGTACCACTCGAGCAAATCCAACGGCAACTGGGCATCGAGTAGTGTCACGGCCGCCGCCACTTTCGAAGCTGCTTCCATGCCTGAACCAGTTCTTGCACGGCGCGAGCTGGCGGGAACGTGTGGCTGTTGATGATGCGGCACTCCCGGTACGCCCGTTCGTAGAACTCGCGCACGCCGGGTTCGCTGAGAAGCGACAGGTTGCGCATAATCTCTTTCAGATCCTGGCGGGTCCAGATCTCTTCTTTCGTGCCGGAATCCGGGCGGCGCGCCATGACGGTAAGATAGTAGCATATTTCGCTTTTTATTCGCCTAGTAGTATTTGGGCTTGGAAACGCCCTCTCGAACACTCCCGGGAGAAGGGAAAAGAGAGGGTCCGAGAGACACCCCATTGTGTCGATGTGTAGATTTTTCAGGGCATCAATTTTTCGTTTTTGGCGAGTGGTCAAGGCCAGTGGAGTAGCGGCCGGCGCACCTGTGCAAAGACGAGTGGATGGCCAAAGTGAGCGTGGATGAGGACAAGAATGAAGATGTCTGGGTGCAACGGAGACACACTTCGGCGAGACGCTCTGAAGCGCGCCGACAGCGCGGTGTGTGGGCGAGTGATGTCATGCAGCCGTGGCCAGGAGCGGTGGAGAACGGAGTTGGAGTTGTGCAGCTGTGAATCGTTCGACGACGGCCATCGGTTCGCCGCACTGGGGACAGCACCACAGCGGGTGCAAGGTCGGAGCGGTCGAAGTTTCCGATTCGGCTTGCGGTGGAGCTGCGTGGAGAGCGGTGAAGCACAGCGGCAGTAGGGCAGCGCGCCTTCGGTTGGCGAGGGAGCCGAAGTGGCGGATGCGGACGAAGCCCTTGGGGAGCAGATGCAGCAGGAAGCGGCGCAAGAACTCATCGAGCGATAGCGTCAACAGCTTTTGCTTATTGTTGTGAGCCGAGTCGCGCCGGTGAAAGGTAACCTGGCCGTCCCCTAATGCGACCAAGCGATGGTTGGAGATGGCGACGCGGTGGGTATAGCGGCCGAGATACTGCAGGACGTACTTGGGGCCGCCGAAGGGTGGTTTGGAGTAGACGATCCAGTCTTTGCGGAAGAGCGGACGCAGCCAGGCCACGAAGAACTTGGGATGGGCGAGCGGTGCGAGTTCTCCGGCCAGGTGCAGTTGACGGCGTTCGAAGGCAGACTTTAGGCCGGCGACGAACTTGCCACGGAACACGCGCCGCAGTATGGCGATGGGAAGGAAGAAGCGCGGGTGGGATCGAACCCATCGACGATGATCGCGGGAGAGTCCGCCGGCGGGAACGACACAGTCGACATGGGGATGAGTTTAATGGCTTTGGAACAACGCCAGGGGAATCGCATCTCCCTCGGCGCGGCAGCCCGCATTGTTGGGATGCAGGTGATCTCCGCTGTCGTAACTCGGGAGCAGTTGCGTAGGGTGACTTGGGTCCCGTAAAACCCCGTCGAGATCCACCACGCCGTCGAATTCACCGCTGCTGAGGATCCAAACGTTGACCTTCTGTCGCACGCTTTCTTTCTCGGCAGTGTAGAAAGTGATTGGAGGCGCCGGTGGCCCCAATTCCAAGAACGAGTTTTCAAACGGTGGGTTCGTCGTGCCGATGATTCGAATACCCCTCTGATGGGCCCGCTTGATGAGCTGCCGATAAGCGGCGATGATGCTCTCGGCCTTGATACCTTCGGTGGCAGGCGTTAGCGAGCCGGGAAAGGCGATGTCATTAATCCCTAAACCAACGATCACATACTTAGCGCCAGATTGCGCAAGCACGTCGCGTTCGAAACGCGTCAGGCCCGCTTGTCCCAGGACTGACCCAAATCGACCGCCAGCCGCTTGCACAGGGCTATCATTCAATAGGCGATTGCCGATGATGCCTTCATTCAGGACACCCAATTCCGCTTTCCCGGCAGCGCTTTTCTGCAAGTTCTGCGCCAGCACGTCAGGCCAACGCCCATTGCTGTCCGAGTCGGTTCCATCTCCGTCCGTGAGCGAGGATCCAAATGCGACGATGGCTGCTCCGCGAGACGAGCCCTCGACGTCAACCCCAGTTAGAAACGGCCACGTTTTGATTTTCTTTTCCACTGGAAACTTCACTTTTGCCGCAGAATCTCCGGTCTCAGCGGAAACGTAGCTCGTCTGCATGGCCAGAACGTGCATGGTCCGCACCTCGGTGCTCGCGGGCAGAAACAGACTGACCGCCAGATCCGACAGAGCCGGCACCTCCAACACGACCGGATCGCTCACAACCTTCGATCCTGCTGCGACGGTCGTGGACGGTTTTCCGTGAAACTTCAGGGTTCGGTCGGACGTCGGATCGATCTCCGCCGCGTCCGTTCGGCGGGCAATGTGTGCGCCGCCGATAAGCAATGGATGGTCACCAAAGGTGTTGGAGATCTTAATCCTTACCTTTGTCCCGCCAGCGCTGGTGTGGACGATGAGCCGCAGAGTTTGGTTCCGAAAACTCTGGGCATGCCCTGGCACGGAGGGCTGTGGGGCCGTCGCCCACGTTCCGATCCACCGTTTGCCGGTAGGATTCTGCGCCATCGCCAGCACGGACAGCAGTCCAATGAGGCCGCAGGTAAGAGTACTCGCTAACGGTCTGTTCATGGCGCCTGCTTCACAGGAATGCCTTGCTCACGTGGACAGACTTAGACGTTGGATAGCGGTTACGGTAAGCAGATTTGGGTGTTAGAAATCCATGCACAACGGGCCGAGATCCCGTTCTGAGGTCTCTCCCCTTACCACAGGTTTAGGAGCAGACACTTCTGGTTGTCGACAATCCGCTCGGTATCATAAGGCTAGATCGGCGGATGGCGATCATGCGTCAACTTGACCGGTGCCTGCATGGCGTGGGCACATCAAAACCGGTAGATGGTGAAGACGACCTTGCCGAAGGGCGGCCATCGACAAGGCCTATCCTCGAAGCTCGCGCTCTCGCTTTCCATCAACTCCGGGCGTTTCCCGAGCGATGCCCACGGATGACTTGCTCGACCAATTCTTCGCCGGACCGTCTGGTAAACGGGCCCGGGCCCAATAAGAAGCGATAATAGATCGCGCCAAAGATCGCGTCGTTCAGCAGGTCAGGTTCTGTATCTGACCGCAATTCGCCAGCATTCTTGCCCCGCTGCAGATCGGCGATGGTGGCGGTCCGCCGAGGACTAACCCATCGGTCGAAGAACGCCTGACGTATAGCTGGCTCGCTCTGGCCCTCGGCGATCAGCCCGGCCACGATCTTGCCAAACGGACCGCTGAAGGCGTCGATCAAGCGCCGCACCCGAAGGCGCAGAGACTCTTCCGCGGTCAGGACCGTCGGCTTCTCCAGGTTGGGAGCCATCCGCTCGCAGAGCATAGCCAACACCAAGGTTGCTTTGGTCGGCCACCATTTATAAAGGGTGGGTTTGCCCACCCCGGCCCGCCTGGCGACCTCTTCTATGGTCAGGTCTCGGACTGACTTTTCCTGAAGCAGGCTATAGACCGCAGCCATGATGGCGGTATGCGATGCCGCCATCTCGCTTGGTGGCCGGCCTTTGCGCGCAGTGGGGAGTACGTTCTTCTTCATGGAACTAAGTTTAACGGAACGTAGCGTAAATTCAATTGACATCGGCGATATTTTATTATAAAACGTAACGTAAAGTAAATTAAATTAAATGATCGGTCGGATAGCTGGCTGAAACCAGTATCCCCGCAAAAGGAGAATGTAATGAATAATCAACCGCGTCCCTACGAACCGCTGACTTCTCAAAACGCGGCGCTTGTGCTCGTCGATCATCAGGTCGGCCTCATGACGGGCGTCCGGGACTATTCGACCGGCGAGCTGAAACACAATGTAGTTGCTTTGGCCAAAGCTGCAAAAGCGTTGAAACTTCCGATCGTCGTTGCCACGACGGCGCGCGACAGCATGTGGGGTCCGACGATCCCCGAACTGGTGGAGGCTCTTCCGGGCATTGAGATCATCGACCGTTCATCGGTCAACGCATTCGACGACGTGCGCGTGGCTCGCGCGATCGAAGCGACCAAGCGCAAGAAGCTGATTTTCGCCGGCATCTCGCTCGAAGTCTGCGCGGCTTTTCCGGCCATGACAGCCGTGGCAAAGGGGCTCGACGCTTATGTGGCGGTCGACGCCTCAGGCACATTTAGCGAAACCAAGCGGCAGGCTGGGATCCTGCGCATGCTGCAGGCGGGCGTTGTTATCTCGGACTATGCAACCTTAATGGTGGAGATCCTCAAGGACAATGCGCGACCGGAGGCCGGAGAGGTCTACGCGGCCATGGATATGGGCTGGGCCAAGCTCGTCGGCCAGATCGCCCAGGCCTTCGGAAAGTGAGTGGGACTCCTCTCCGAGTTGCGTGCTCCCGCTGACAGGCTGGCGGCAGCGGCCCGCTGCAACCGTTGCCGTCCTTCACGAGGAACGCGGCGGATGCAGCAATTGTTGGCCGCTGCTCTTGTAGTCGGTGCAGCCGTACCGATTTGGGCGCAGTCACATCCTACCCTTGCGCAATCCTCGCAAGTCACCAATACCGATGGCCCGCAGGTGACCGCGGGCGGCTCAGGCATGCCGGATTATCAACTGGACCGCAGTGAGGACGAATGGAGCGGTTTGTGTCGCCACGCGAACGGGCGTGACGACTTTGGGGACCCACTCAAGTGCATCGGACTCGGACGACCTTTCCCTGTGTCAATCTCATCCGTTATGCGGATGACTTCATCATCACCGGTAGAACCAAAGAACTACTGGAAGGAGAAATCAAGCCCCTCGTCGAGCAGTTTCTGCAAGAACGAGGTCTGGAACTTTCTCCCGCGAAGACGGTCATCGCCCACGTGGAGAAAGGTTTTGAATTCCTCGGACAAAACGTGCGCAAGTATCCCAATGGGAAACTGCTCATCAAGCCTTCCAAGAAGAACGTTAAGACTTTCCTGGACGGCATCCGGAAGACGATCAAAGCCGCGCTGGGCATGTCAGCCGCCGATCTGATTCGTTACCTCAAACCCAAAATCAGGGGTTGGACTAACTATCATCGGCACGTGGTGAGTACACGCACGTTTGCCTGCGTGGATCACCACATCTTCTCTAGTCTGTGATTTGTCAAAATCTGGACGCGTTGGCTTCTGTTGCGTGTGGCGCAGGACTGCTTCGCAACCTCATGCCACGAATCACAAACAGAGTCACGACGATTGCGAATATTAGGAGATTCGGTGCCGCATCCGTCCAGAGCAGCCCGTGCGTGCCAAATTTGTTGTAGCCAAAACCGTCGAGCCAAATCATGAAAAGAAGTGGTATCATGCCGGCCGCATTGAGAGCGCTGTAGAAGGTGCTTGGATCCCTGGTCTCCGCTCCAACCACCTCCACCAAAAGTGCAACGAACCGAGCCCAGACAAAACCATTAGTGAGCAGATACAGAACCGTGCCGGCAAAGTAGATGGATGGCCGGTTTGCGGTAATAAGGACAAGCGTTCCAAGAGCGTTCGTGAAGGCGGCACCGGCATATGTAAGGCGGCGATCCCAATCGCCTGGAATGAGTGTCCCGCCAAGCGCGCCCAAAGCGAGTAGTACCCCTCCGGCGGCCCCGTTCATCCACATGACGCCCGTAGCGCCCACGCCGTAATGGGATGCGATCGCAGGTAAAAGACCCAGCGCGGCACCAGTTCCTGCTGGAGAAATCAGCAAGACGGCGCCCCATCGGCGTCGCGGAGAGCGGATCAAGGCCCGAATCTCGCCGGCGATCCGAGCCAGGCGATCGCGGAACCAAGGCGCCGGCGCGGGCGCCGGCTCCGCGACTGTCAGCGCCATCAACGCAGGCAAGGCAACGAGAATCGCGAGGACCATACCTGTAGTCACAGGCCGGACACGGGAGACAAGCCACAGCGCAAGCGCCCCGCCAAGCGCGCCGCCGCCGAGTTGTCCTGCTTGCTGCCACGCAGACGCTTTTGCCTGGGCTGCTTTAGAGAGGGTTGTCACCATAAGCCCGCCGCAAGACGCCGAGACGAGCGAGTCCCCTACGCCAGCTGCCAGGATGAGAGCTGTGAGTAGGTTCAAATGCATTGCGCCAATTAGCGGAAACGCGATCCAGAGTCCCAAGGACGTTCCCAGCGCCCCGAGCACCAGCCAAGTTCGCCGACGCAACCTGGTGTCCACCAGTGGCGCCCACAGAAATCCGAAGACCGCCGGTAAGTGAACGATCGAGGCGATGGTCGCGATTCGGTAAAATGGAACACCAGCTTGGGCCAGCAGAAACGGCAAAGGCGTGAACTTGAAGCCCACAGAGATTCCGAGCGGCAGAATCAAGAGGCTAAACATCCACGGCGCCGGAGATCGGCCCGAGTACTTCATGGTTGCAAAGCTTATCAGGATTTGACAGGTCGCCGAGAATAGAGTTGAGCCTCTGGCGTCTCGCCGCCGTATGTGCGAGCGGATGACGGAGATGCTGAAGTAATCGGCCAACTTCCTGTTTGCCGACCACACAGCCGGAATACTCTATTATTGTGATCGGTCAATAAAGGTTGCAATCGATGAATCCCGAGAGCCCCGTCGTGAAGCTGTGTGTGCAGGGAATGGAGCACGAATCGAAGGGAAACTTCGAACAAGCTTCAAAGTTATTCCTATCTGCCTGGACCCAAAGCACAGACGATTTCGAGCGATGTATTGCTGCTCACTACGTGGCCCGGCATCAAAAGAGTCCCGACGAGGCGCTGACCTGGAACCAGCGGTCACTTGACTATGCCCGGGCCGTAGGCGGCGAAAAAGTCAGGGGATTCTTCCCCTCTCTCTACCTGAATATGGGCAAGGCCTATGAGGATTTGGGAAAGCGGGACGATGCGCGTCGCTGCTACGCGATGACCGAGGAAGTGCTGAGTTCTCTCCCCGACAATCAATACGGAAGAATGATTCGTGATGCAGTCAAAAGGGCCCTGGAACGAGCTCGCTAATCGCCGCTGGCCGTTTTCGAGTGAATTACGGGCAAACCAGAAGTTGACTTCCCAATTGCCGACTATGCGGACAAGTTGTTTTGTCTTACCATGGCGGGATCAGAGAAAGCGCATGTTCGTCGGACACTTTGCCATCGGTTTCGGAGCTAAACGCTGGGCGCCAAAAACTTCCGTCGGCACCCTCATGTTCGCTGCCCTGTTGGCCGATCTGTTGGTCTTCGTCTTCGTCGCCGTCGGCATTGAGCACATCAGCATTCGACCCGGCATCACCCGCGTCAACGCGCTGAACCTCTATGACTTTGCCTGGAGCCACAGCCTGGCGATGGACGTTGTTTGGGGCGCGCTCCTCGGCGCTGTTTATTTCCTAACTCGTCGCAACGGGCGCGGCGCCTGGGTCTTGTCCGCAGCTGTACTGAGCCATTGGGTCCTCGATTGGGCCAGCCACCGGCCGGATATGCCTCTGGCGCCCGGCTTTCATCGTTATTACGGTCTCGGCCTCTACAACTCACCACTTGGATTACTGATCGTCGAAGGCGGACTTTGGGTGATCGGGATGATTCTGTATCTGCGCGCGACGCCCACGCGCCGCTTCGCTGGTCATCTCGTACTCTGGACATTCATTGTGGTGTTCACTGCACTTTGGTTACTCAGCTTCAACGGCGCGCCACCACCAAGCGTCCACGTTCTCGTGACGGTCGATCTCATCCTCCTCCCGATCGTGTTCGGTTGGGCATATTGGATCGATCGTTTGCGACAGCCGAACGAGGCCTCCGTACACGTATAACGAGCTACCCGGACACTAAAGCCGATGTTCTCAAGCGTTTCCAAAAACGTCTTCGACGCCAGCCAGCCAACTCATTGAATTTGCACCATCGATTGCGAGCTTATGTGTTTTCCAAAACGACTTGTTTTAGGAATGCGGATTGTTTTTCGGCTTGGTTTCCGACAATTCGGGAGTTGATGGCGACGAGCGCCTTTAAGGGGATCTGTCCTGCCGCGACCACTGTAGTCCATGCTCAGTGGACGCATTGGCCTGTTTCGCACGATTGACATTACGATCTGCGGCTGCGAACATTTGCCATCGGTTGATGCTTCCCGTTCCGGGGAGAGCCGGAGATTCATTTGGCAGCTCTGTCCGAGCCTGGATAAGTGCCTATGCGTGACTTTCGCCTCGCACTCCGCCAGCTTCTGAAAGCTCCCACCTTTTCCCTCGCCATTGTCCTTACCCTCGCGCTGGGCATCGGTGCTACTACCGCCATATTCTCGCTCGTTGAAGGTGTCCTCCTTCGCCCACTGCCGTTTCGTGATCCCGAGCGCCTCGTCCTTTTGGGCGATCGCCTAGGTGATGGACCGCAGCTAGGCGTCACCGCCTCCGAAGTCGCCACCTACGAGCATGTCGCTCAGGCTTTTTCCTCGATCGGTGCCTATGACAACACATCGTGGGAGCTATCCGGCGGCCCGCTCTCTGAGTCGGTGGACGGCGCGCGCCTCACCGCTAGTGTGTTTCCCACGCTCGACGTCGCTGCCGCGGTCGGACGCGTCTTCACTCAACAAGAAGACGAGGCGCACGCACCCGTTGCTGTGATCAGCTACGCACTGTGGCTGAATCGTTTTCACCGCGATCCGCAGATCCTAGGCGCCACGATTACTCTCGACCGCAGGAACTACACGATCGTTGGCATAATGCCGCGTAGCTTCGAATTCCCACTGCTTCCCGGCCGCGTCGGCCAGGCGCAGCTGTGGGTGCCCATGAGTTTCTCCGCCGATGAGCTTTCCCCATCCTCGGGCGCATGGGCAATCCACCTGGTCGGGCGTATGAAGGACGGTGTCAGCGTACCGCAGGCTGCGCATGACGCAGACCGGGTCGCGCAGCAGGTCATGCGCGATTTCCCGCCGGAGTTGGCCGCGATCCATATCCGCGGGGATATTCTCCCCCTGCGCGAATCAGTCGTCGCCCGCGTGCGCCCTCTGCTCCGCACGCTGTTTCTCGCCGTCTGCATTGTTCTGCTTATCTCCTGCGCCAATGTAGCGACCCTGCTGCTCGTGCGCGCGATCCGCCGCCGCCGTGAGCATGCCGTTCGCCTCGCCCTCGGAGCCCACGCGGGCACGATTCTCCGCGAGTGCGTCAGCGAAGGTCTCGCACTGAGTCTTGCCGGTGGCCTGGTCGGTTTGGCTCTGGCGGCACTTGCTTTGCGCGTCACCGCACCACTCCTTCCTGAGTCCATGCCACGCATCGACGCTATCTCCATCAATGCCTACGTTGCGAGCTTCGGTCTCCTCATCGCAGTGCTAACCGGAGTTCTCTGCAGCCTTGTTCCGGCGTGGGCTGCTATCCGCACCAACCTGCTTGAGAATCTCAAGGAAGATGTCCGCTCGGGCACAGGCAGCTTGCGCCATACCTGGCTCCGTTCATCTCTCGTCGTTGCAGAGATTGCCATCGCCACCGTCCTGCTTACCGTTTCCCTCGCATTCCTGCGCAGTTATCAGCAGATGCTCGCCGTCGATTCTGGCTTCCGTCCCGAACATGTCCTCATCGCCGGATACAAGTTGCCCGCGCAGCAGTATGGGACCGAATCATCCATCGCCAACTTCAATCGCGAGGTCGTCGACCGTCTCGCTTCCCAGCCCGCGACGGTCGCCGTCGGTTTAGCCAACACGCTACCTGATACCGGCGGCGGGGGGCGAGGCGGTTTTACCATTGAAGGTGCCTCCATCGCCGGATGGAAGCTCAGGTTTGCTCCATTTATCGAGACCTATGGCGGCTATTTCCGCGCTCTCGGTATTTCCCTCATCGCCGGCCGCCATTTCACTGAGCGCGACCGATCCGACGCACCCCTGGTCTGCATCGTCGACCAGTCCATGGCCAAACAGGAGTGGCCCGGTCAGAGCCCTATTGGCAAGCGTTTGCACATTGGCAATCCCAAACGTACCCTGCCTTGGGCGATCGTGGTCGGAGTTGTGCCCGACGTCCGCATCGATGCTCCCGATCAGCCCGCGGGTGAGGAATGGTATTTCCCGATGGAGCAGCCAGCGATTATCGAGGGCACCGGTGTAACTGGCATGGTCGACCTATCCAGCGGCTGGATCGCCCTTCGCTCCATGCTTCCGCCTGAGCAGATGATCGGCACTTTGCGGTCGGTCGTCGCCGGAATCGATCCGCGGCTCGCCCTCGATCCTGTGCGGCCCATGGCCGACGCCATCTCCGCCGTAGAAGCGCCTCGCCGCTTCAATACCGGTCTTATTACGGCGTTCGCGGTGGCCGCTTTGGTGCTCGCGGCCCTGGGCATTTACGCGGTCATCGCCTTCACCACCTCACAGCGCACTCAGGAGATCGCCGTACGCATGGCACTCGGTGCACAGCGTGGCAACATCGCGCGGCTCGTGCTCGGCTCCGGCGCGAAAATCGCAGTGACCGGCTGTGCGCTCGGTATTTTAGGATCGCTTTCCATATCTCGCCTCGTCGGCGCGTTCCTGTTCGGAGTCAGCGCCACCAATCCGATTGTTTACGTCGCGAGCGTGGTCCTCATGCTTGTGCTGGCGCTCCTCGCTTCAGCCCTGCCCGCCCTGCGCGCCGCAGCCGCCGATCCTGCACAGGCTTTGCGCTCGGAATAGGCTGTCAGTTGTCGTGCTGCGAAACCTGTGGCCTTCTGTCATTCCAGCACTCGTCGCGGAATTTCGGTACGCGCATAATCTCTAACTCACTCACCGACCCCAATTGCACACCAAAAGTCGGCTTGTGCGATTCGATCCCAGAAACTCCTGGATCACGAGCAATTCGGAAGTTATCCGCGATGACGAACTCTTAACGACGCGGGCCAGAAGTCTTAGTGCTGTATTTGAAGCGCCCGTCCAGAGCACCTCCAGCGGACACCTTTCCACTCGTGGGCGCTTCAGATACAGCACTAAGCGCCGGCCACCCCTTGGGGGTGGTTGTATGAGCCAGGAACTCCCTTCAGAGCCTGTCAGAGTCCCACGTGATTTTCGATGCTCGTGCAGCACTAGAATCTGGACACAGCCTGCTCGGCAGCTAAGGCCGCAATTTCTTTGGAGCATTTCTGCCCGACACTAAGCATGGCTCCGGTAGTGGCGATTGAAAAGATGGTGGCCGGGATTGTCCTGAATCGGGATTGTCCTGAATAAGGATCAAGGCCCGGACCCCGATGGAGAGATTGTGTGAGTTTCGCCGCCCGGGCCGGGCCAGGTTGAATTCAACCCGAGAAGGTTAGCATGAAAAGCCAACCAGCGAAGAAAGCCCCGAAAGACAAGCAGGAGAGCAAGAAAACCAGTGGCAAGCCAACGCCGGGCAAGTGGGAGGAGATGAACCGCAAGCAACGGCGGGAGATAATGCGCCAGATGCAGAGCGAAGACCTCAGCCTGGAGGTGGTGCATCCCCATGCTGCGGGCATTGATATCGGGAATGAATCCCACTACGTAGCGGTACCGCCGAGCCGCGACCCACAACCGGTGTGATGCTTTGGCTGCACCACCGCCGAGCTGAAGAAGATGGCCGAGTGGCTGACACAATGCGGGATTCGCACGGTCGCGATGCAATCTACGGGAGTCTATTGGATTGCGGTCTACGAGATCTTGGAAGAGGCGGGCCTGGAAGTGTATCTGGTGAATGCACGCGAGACCAAAAATCTGCCAGGGCGGAAGACGGACGTGCAGGAGAGCCAGTGGTTGATGAAGCTGCACACGTATGGCTTATTGCGGAATTCGTTCCGCCCGTCGCAGCAGATCCGTACTCTGCGGACGTACTGGCGACAGCGCCACGATCTGGTGCGGAGTACCGGTCGCCATATTCAGCGGATGCAGAAGGCGCTGACGCAGATGAATATTCAGTTGGCCAACGTGATCAGCGACATCAGCGGGGTCACCGGGCAGGCCATCCTAAAGGCGATTCTGGATGGGCAACGCGATCCCCGGGAATTGGCGGCGTATCGGGATTGCCGGGTGGAGGCCAGCGAGGAGGAGATCGCGCAGGCTCTGGAGGGCAACTGGCAAGAGGATCAGCTGTTTGTGCTGCGGCAGGAACAGGCGGGATACGAGTTTTGCCAGAAACAGATCACGGAGTGCGATCAGCAGCTCGCACAGTACCTCGCGCGACTCGAGGATCGGACCCAGGGGGCCACTCTGCCGGAAGAGACACGAAAGGGACGGCGCAAGAAGAAGAAAGGCAATCCACAGTTTAACTTGCGGGAAGAGTTGTTTCGCATGACCGGTACGGACCTGACCCAGATCGATGGCATCGATGTCATGACGGCGATGACGGTGGTCAGCGAAGTAGGATGGGATATGAGCAAGTGGAAGACCGAGAACCATTTTGTTTCCTGGCTGAAGCTGTCTCCGGACAACAAAATCAGTGGGGGCAAAGTCATTGGGAAAGGTCGC
>Ga0210384_10000897_pt1 | contig 42730 bp, 55 predicted proteins | sample IncBWH2MmetaG_FD_160574 | JGI IMG/M metagenome (GOLD analysis project Ga0210384, IMG submission 160574) | Forest soil microbial communities from Barre Woods Harvard Forest LTER site, Petersham, Massachusetts, United States - Inc-BW-H-2-M | ecosystem: Environmental > Terrestrial > Soil >... | reverse complement strand
GTGGATCCGGCCGGAAGCCCAACTGCTCGATGCGCACATGCGGCATCTCGCTAGACCCTTAGCGAGCCACGGAAAGCCCTGGCAGCATAGTAAGATTCCGCACCGTTGTGATACACGAAAACAGTGTCGAAGCGGCGATCACAAAAGAGGGCGCCGCCGAGTTTTCTGATCGCAGACGGGGTTCTCACCCAGCTCGACGTCTTCGCATCGAACTCGCCAAGCTTCTGCAACTCTCGATACTGTTCTTCCGTCAAAAGCTCAATGCCCATGGCCCTCGCCAGATCCATCGCGCTGCCCTTTGGTTTATTTTCTTTCCTCGCCTCCAGCGCTTCCCGGTCGTAGCAAAGACTTCGGCGGCCTTTAGGACTTTCCTCCGAACAGTCATAAAAGATGTATTCGCCCGTTTTCTTATCATGACCAACAACGTCCGGTTCACCGCCAGTTCTTTCCATTTCATGGAGCGACCACAGCTTTTCAGCATGAGTTTCCAGCCTTGATTGTGCGTTAGCCCATTCAAGACCTTTGTGGTGGCGCATGTTTTTCTCAAAGCGGGCTTTCAATGCTCCGAGTAGTTCTTCCCGTTGCTTTTTAGAAAGAGTTACATTTGACATAGCTTTTGGTCGCATCTTTCATGATGAAGAAGAACCTTACTCTAAGTTTCGCGGTTTACCCCGCAAGCGCGCTCGCCGTGACTACGGCCGCTGCCATTGCGAGCTTGTGGTCATTGTTCCAGGGCGGCGCGATGGCCCTCCGCAGTCGGAGGAAGTGGGCGTCGAAGTTCTCTACGGACAACGCCTGGCTCGCCGCGCTCAACACGCTTTTCGCGTCGTACCAGTGGACGGGCCAACTCCGTGCCTCGGCCGCGGCGGCCAGAGCCTTGCGGTACATCACCCAGTCGGCATTGTTCTGCGCACGGTAGTCCGCGATTCGCTCGGCAATCGTGGGTGGGAGCTGTGGACACTTGCGAAGGGCGACACCAAGGATACGCGGCACTGCCATCGCGACAGCGTCCAAGGCAAGCACCGCGTGCCTCTCCGCCGAGACGCGCACACGCTCTACTAACTCCACGGCCTCGTCGAGCGGGATCCGTTGGCCTTCGCTGTGGTGCGGAATCTTCGGCAGGCCCTCGCCCACCAGTTCCACCCTGCGGCGGTCGAGGAGCGTCCCATCACGCGCCACCGTCACCAGCACCGCCCAACCGCCATGATCCGATACTCCGATGATGCCACCGTTCTTCGACATGATGTTCTCTGACGCCTAATTTCGCCCATTTACGGGTTAGGCGTTGCAATCCCGAACTGCTTGGCGTACTCCGCGTTCAATCGGTGCCAACCGTCGAACTGCATGGCCTCGGGGCCAGCGATGCGGCCGATAGGAGTTCCGCCGAGAAGGTGATCCAGAACATCGAAACAAATGTGCCACCCGGCAGCGCCCATTGCGATGAAGCGGTGACCGATATTGGTCCACAGCGTCAGGCGCGTGCCGTCACCCAAGGCTTCGAGTTCCCACCGCATATCGAAGCCACCCCAGTTGTACTCAAGCACCTCGGGAGCGTCGGCTCGCGTCACTTTTGTTTCGGTAACGCGCAGCGTGGGCGCTCCCACCGTGGTGAGCTTCACCGTGTTTCCAACCGTACCCAGGCTCCCATCGGCGTCGAAGGGAGCCCACTCGCGCAGATGCGCCGGGTCGGTTATCGCTTCCCAGACTTTTTCCGGCGAGTGCCGCAGTTCCCGGACGAGAACGAGCGTCCACTTCTCTTCCCCGTTTTGCCCCCGTTCCTTTTGTACCCGTGCGATGTTGGCGGGGCCCGGTGTGTACTGCGCGAGATTGGTCATCGATCTTCTCCTTGCCCATCCGTCAGTGAGGATGTGTCAACATGTACCACACTGGAGCAAAAGAGACGAGGACCAGCGCACCGAGGACCGCAAGCCCTTTCATCACGCGGAACACGCCGATCGAAGCGGGCGCGATCGGGGTCACAATCAACCGTCCATACGCGATGAACGCGGTGACCGCTGCCGACACCAGATTGATGGGCAAAAAGTTGTACTCGCTGCCGCGTACGATGTGAAACACTGCCGCGAGGACCATGACCAGTGTCAGGCCGATGGCAGCAAATGGCGTGAGCTTCTGTTTGACGCCGGTCATCGCCGGCAAGATCAGGCCAACGCCTCCAAGGAACTCACAGACTCCTATAAAGACAAATAGGCCCTGCGGCACGGCGGAGAACCATGCCACGGGTTGATGGAGTGTTTGGTTCCACACGTCGGCCCTGTAACACATCAGTTTGCCGAAACCGGTAACGCAGAAAAAGACGCCGCACAATACTTGCAGGGTCCAGAGTGCGATATCCATGGTTGAGCGAAGTTGGTACTTCGTTTTGCCATCGGATGCCGATCGCAGATCTACGATTTGTGCTGCTGCTGACATTGGTTTCTTCTCCTTATGGTGTATTGGGGTGGCCGCCATCGTGCTTAACGGCCGCACTACCAGTGCTTCAATTGCGTGAGCTGAATGAGGTTGCCGCAGGTGTCGTTCAGCATTGCAATGGTCGAGCCGGTCACGTCGGTGGGCGGCATTGTGAACTCGGCGCCGCGAGCCTTGATTCGCTCGTAGTCGCCCTTGACGTCGTCGGTGAAAAACATGGCCGCGGGCTGGCGCTGTTGAAACATCGCCTGCTGATACGCTTTGGCTGCGGGGTTGTTGTTCAGCGCCAGTTGTAGCTCAGTGCCGTCCGGCTCCTCAGGCGAGGCCACGGTCAGCCAGCGAAATGGGCCCTGGCTGAAGTCGGCCTTCTTGGCAAAACCCAGTACCTCCGTGTAGAAGCGCAGAGCATTGTCCTGATTATCCACATATACGCTGGTCAATTTGATTTTCATTCGTTTCTCCCTTATCACTTTCGCGGTTTGGGTCCCGTCGTCTTCTATTTTGTCTTCCGTTTCTTTGGTGGTTTCTGATCCTTACGGTCTTGATCCATACGATCCTGATTCAAGCGATCAAGGTGGCGTTCGAGGGCGTCGACATGAGCGGACCAGAAGCGGCGGAACTGATCCAGCCATGCATCCATCTCTCGAAGCGGTTCTGGCTTCAGCCGGTAGAGGCGGCGTTGAGCGTCCACCGTGGAATCGACGAAACCGGCGTCCCGCAGCACCCGCAGGTGCTTTGACACGGCCGGCTGCGACATACGAAGTTGGCGCTCGATCTCTCCCACCGACTGTTCGGACGAGACCAGGAGGCTCAATATGGCGCGGCGGTTCGGCTCCGCAATGATTTCGAAGACAGATTCCACTCTCTTTATATACTCTATCGAGCATATACGTGTCAAGGTATATAAGGTAAGGGTCTCGGAGTTGTCAGCAACTGGCTTGAGGGCGGGCCACTCTTCGAGGATAACTGAGCCGCGGTCTTGCACAGACATTCACCATCGACCCTGCCACTCCACTTGCGCTAAGCTGAGGCAACCGTCCGTGTCAGCCTCACACTAACGATTAATGAGGCGCACAAGTCATCAACACGGTAGCCTGACTGCGGATCGCATGAAAGGAAAGGTTTGGGAGTTTCGAGGGAGAGACGTTCAAATAGACGGTTCAGTTTGTCGAAAGAACATCGTCGTCGGAAGTCTAGAGGAGTGTTCCAACCGAATCAGCAGCGCAATCTGCGGTCGATGCAATCCGTTTAACCATCAACCGACAAACCCCCGCAATAACTTCAAGAACGTGAGCGTCGGGACCCTCTCGTTGGTAAGGTGCTCAACAAGGCAGGAGCACTGGCACTAACTGGATCATGACGCAAATCGCCGATTCCTTGCAAGTGCCTGGAATGAATGGCGGGGACGACGGGACTCGAACCCGCGGCCTCTGCCGTGACAGGGCAGCGTTCTAACCAACTGAACTACGTCCCCACTTTGTTTTGATCGGGTTTGCGGGAAACCCTTGATTTTCCTGTCTTTTCTAACTATCTATAGAGTCGCCTGTGTCAACCATTTCCACCCCATATAACCGAATTCCCGGGGGGATCCTCACGTCCCAGCACATCTGTCCATGCGCTGTGTGTTTGAATTGTAGCAGACCGAATTCAGATCAGTACAGGTTCTGTACGAACGTGGTGCGCTTGAGGAGCATGTTCTGCACCGCTGGCCAACCCGCGCTCGGAACGTTCAGCGTCGATTCTGGTTAGGGCAGGGGCGCTGGTGATTAATCTGGACCGTTCGCCGAGAGAAGACCGCATTTTGGGGGAGCATTGGCAAGGAGTCAAGAACTGGCCCCGCACGGTCCAGTTGTTGCGGGAATTTCGAATCGCCGGTAGACGGTAAGCTCGGAATCTCCACATCTAATCACGAACGAGTGGATGGGGTTAGTCGTCACCAGACCACAGACTTCACATCTAAATTCCCGCAGAGCCGTCATGGCTCCATTCCGTATATCAGTGGTTAGTCACGCTTACTTCGCGATCGAGGCTGGTTGCAGATTTGGGGTCAGAATCGTCAGTTCGCCGACTTGTTCCCTCTTCACGGTGCCACGCAGGTGGGCGTGATCCATCATCCAAACCTCGGGAATGATTTCGCCGACCAGCTGTCCATGACAGAAAAGCCGCACCAGCGAACTCTCAGAGACGACAATTCCAACGGCTTTGGTAACTGCGCTCATGTTGGCGGCGGCGATGTGCCGGCTGCCGAGTCCCAACGGTACGTCCACTTGCGCGGCTACGGCATCGAGGTAGCGGCACGCGGAAAGGACAATTCCTTCGCGACTGACCACGAACCCGCCATCCAACTGGGCCAATTCCTTGATGGTTCCGCGTAGATTGAGATTGCTGACATGGAGTGAAGATTCAGGATGCCCCGACAACGGATCCAAAATCAACGGTCTAGATCTCGCGAGCACGGCACTCTCATCCCCGAGTGTAAAAAGCGTGCCTACCCGTCTTCCTTCTCGCCCCTCGCGAGCAATTTCGACTGCAAGCCCAATCAGGGACTCAAGGACGTCAGGATCATATTCCGTTACCTGGCAGAGAATGCTCTCAAACATCCATCAACTCCTCGCTTCGGCTAGACGGCGGCTAATAGTGTAAATGCACTCAGTTTTGGATGAAAGCCATACCAAGAAGATGCAGGCAACCTCCTGCTAAATCCGGGAGCAATCACGATCACTCTCCATAAGCCGATAATCCGGGACTCGGCCGTCAATGGCCACAGGGGGGGCGGTACTGATCCGGCGGACGAATCCATACCTTCCCGGTTGCCCCTCACCATCAATACCCAGCCTGAAGCTGCCGCCCTATAGCAGGAGCCGATCCCTCACGCCGCCATACCTAAGTGCACGAGCCATTTCTTTCTCGTAAATACTCTGTGGGAATCCGAGTTCGATTCGGCTTGCTCGATCGAGGGATTTCAGTTGTTCGGCGGAGAGCTCCACATCCAAACTGCCAAGATTGTCCTGGAGTTGAGATAGCTTCCGCGCTCCAATGATCGGGATAACGGGCACCGTTTGATACCGCAGCCACGCGAGTGCAACTTGGGCCATGCTGCGACCGACCTGCGCGGAGACCGACTTCACCGACGAGATGATGCGCGCCGCGCGTTGTTCTTCAGGAAGGAACTCCTTCATTGCCTCATTCCTCATCCGCGCGCCGCCGGCATTGCCCTCACCGTGATACTTCCCTGTGAGCACGCCACTAGCCAACGGAGACCAAGCCAGAATTCCCAAGTTCAAAGCTTTCGCCATGGGAACAAGTTCGCGCTCGACCGTCCGCTCAATGAGGCTGTACTCGATCTGCAACCCGATGAACTGTGTCCAGCCTCGAAGCTCGGCCAGAGTATTTGCCTGAGCGATCCACCAGGCGGGAGCGTCCGAGATGCCGACGTAGAGAACTTTGCCTTGGCGAACGATGTCGTCCAGGCCGCGCACGACTTCTTCCACGGGGGTGATCCCATCCCAGATGTGTACCCAGTACAGGTCTATGTAGTCGGTCTGCAGCCGTTTCAGACTGGCTTCCACTGCTTGTATCATGTTCTTGCGATGATTGCCCGCCGCATTCGGATCGCTGCCAGGCGCAGCGTTCGAGTATTTCGTGGCTAACACGACGCTCTCTCGATGGCCATGAATGAACTCTCCCACGAATCTTTCACTCGTGCCGTTGGTGTAGACATTCGCTGTATCAACGAAGTTTCCACCTGCCTCGCGGTAGGTCTCATAGATTTTTTGCGCTTCATCCTTCGGGGATCCCCATCCCCAGTCGTCGCCAAAGGTCATCGTGCCTAGAGCCGCTTCGGAGACCCGCAGTCCGCTCTTGCCAAGCAATCGGAACTTCATAATCGTGCTCCTTTCATCAGCTGTTATCGCTGCAATCGACATGGTGACACGCTAGGCGTAGCACCTGAATCGTCACCTGGTTGAGCCTAGAGTTTTGTCTGTGCCAGCATGGCATCTACTGGGCCGCTGGCCGCCTTTACTGCCAAACCGGGTGCGATACGGCTTACGAGCCTCAGAATTCTGCTGAGGCCAGGCAGTATCTCGAGGTGGTCCTTCTGAAATCCGCGGATCGCTTGTCGCACGAGCTTCTTCACGTTCATCATGGGGCTGAGGTTTGTGTCGGAGGGATCGAATCCATTCTGCAGGGGCGTTTGTGTAGACGGAGGCGCCAGTTCAAAGACCTTGACACTCGTGTTCTTAAGCTGAACCCGCAGAGACTGCGTAAAGGAATGAAGGCCCGCCTTCGTAGCACCGTAGACGGGAGAAATCGGGAACGGGGTGAAGGCAAGCCCTGACGATACGTTGACGATTGCCGCGCGCGGTTGCGCCTTCAACAGTGGCAGGAACTGCTTTACCATACGCACCGGTCCCACGAGGTTTGTCTCGATTTCCCTGCTGATGTTCTCCAGATCGCTGCCTTTATCTTGAAGATTGATCTTTCGCATGACGCCAGCATTGTTGATCAGGATGTTGAGTGCAGGATATTCTCGGCTAACGCGCTCGTAAAGCGACGCGATCGCCGTGGGATCGCTGACATCGCTTTGGATCACGTGAAGAAGAGGAAGTTCCCGCTTGATTCGATCGAGCTTGGCTGGATCACGCCCCGTAATGACCACCATGTTGTCGAGCGCGAGAAGCTGGGTAGCGAGCTCTAAACCAATACCGGATGTTCCGCCGGTTATGAGGATCGTATTGTTAGAAATGTTCATCGCAGCCTCGCTTAGATTGCGTATTTATATATGAGTGCCTACTCACTCATATGGATGCAATAAAAATCATCGTTTTCGCTGAATGCCGCCCCATAGCATCTCGAAACCGGCAGTGCGATAGATTTCGGCTCTCTTCGGATCCTGCCGCACCAACTCCATCACGGTATCCGCGAGCGCCACCAGAGTCATTTGGATAAAGGGTCGCGGCAGATCCTGAACTATATGCTGTCGCTGCGCTTCCTCGATCATCCTCTCAATCTCGACAAATGGAGCTGACCCCGCCTTTTTCGATTCCTGGGTCAGTCCATTCCATACCAGGACCTGTTGGAGAACGCCTTGCTGCATGGGATTCTTAAGGCCCCACTCGACGTACTGGTCCCAGATATGCTGGAGTCTCGACCGAACGCTGTTCTTTCGGGGAAACCCAGACATCATCGCGTCCGCGAGTTCCAGTTTAATCTCGCGATAAAGGGCATTCACTAGTTGGTCCTTGGTCGTAAAGTATGTGAACAGCGTCCCCTCAGCAATCCCCGCCGCTGCTGAGATCGCCGAAGTCGCTGCACTCAAACCGCGCTCAGCAAACACTTGCGTCGCAGCATCGAGAATCGCATTCCGCTTGTCTTGACTCTTTATCCGTGCCACGCCAACCTCTATAATGAGTATATACTCATCCGTCAGCGACAGGTTGCACCTGTACCCGGAATGAAGGCCGCGAACCGGCGCGTGACGCCGGTCGGTCCCTTTTTCTCGGATTGGGCTTTGGACTTTCGTGGGCAAACAGCTTCATCGCTCCGACGGCGACGAAGGCAAACGCCAGAAGGCTCAGGCATAAGCGGCAACCCAGCCCAGGCTAGTATTCTGAAATGTGACTGAAAAGACAGACACGCACCCCAAGACCCCGCTTCGCAAGGGTTTTCTCCGATCCCTTGTTCGATGGCTTGCCATCGGCTTGGTGCTTCTTTGGTCGCTTGCCGCGCTGATCCTTGTGACCGCCCGGTGGATCGACCCACCGACAACCGTGGTGCACATCCAGCGCCGCTTGCAGGCATGGATTCACCACATGCCGTATCACGAACGCTACAAATTCATTCCACTCGGCCAAATCTCGCCCGATCTCCAGCACGCTGTAGTCGCCGCGGAGGACGCGCGCTTCTACCAGCACCACGGGTTCGATTGGCACGAGATCCAAATCGCTGCCGAAGACGATTTGGAAGACGGTCGCACTCGCGGAGCTTCCACAATTACGCAGCAACTTGTAAAGAACCTATTTTTCGGAACGGGCCGCTCAATCCTGCGCAAGGGTGCAGAGTTCACCCTGGTACCGGTGGCCGAATTCGTCCTCGGCAAGCGGCGCATTCTGGAGATCTATCTCAACGTGGTTGAATGGGGTCCTGGTATTTATGGTGCGGAGTCGGCGTGTCGTTACTACGACGGAACTGCGGCCCTCAATATTGGCCGTCAACAGGCGGCACGGCTTGCTGCGATTCTGCCGGCTCCCCTGAAGCGACGGCCCGATCGTATGAATAACTACAGCTTGCTCATCCTGGAGCGGATGCGCCAAATGAATTGGTAATCGCGCCCGCATTGCACCAATACTTTTAAAGGACAAGGGCGTCTCCGGGACTCATCCGGACGGCAATCGAGATTATTCCGTACGCACGTGGCGTGCCTGTAATCGGTCGCACGTATTGGCGATTTCCCAGGGCGTCACGATTGAGGAGATCAGAAGCTGCGTAAGAGAAAATCTCTGGTGCTCTCCAGCACTTTCGCTCGCATGGCGGGATCTGGTAGCAGACGAGCAATTTCGATAGCTCCGATTATCGTTGAAAAAATCGCAAAGAAAGCGCGCTCCTTCTCCGCGGTTCGCCGGCCCGGCATGAACGGCAACATTTGGCTTTTGTAGTTCACCAGTTCCGCCACAATCTGCGGTTTCATCCCCTTGTCCATCCGCGCCAATTCGGGTCCGAGTGCCGCCAGGGGGCACCCGCGCTCCGGATGTCCGCAGTGTCCCGGGCTCAGGTAGGCTTTCACGATAGCCTTCCACGCAACCCCAGGCGACTGTTCAGCGGCATGAACCAGGGTATCGGCGATTTCCCGGAAAGCTTCGCTAATCGATTCGACGAGCAGATCTTCCTTGCCCTCGAAGTGCTTGTAAAATCCCCATGGGTCAGGCCGGCGTCCCGCATCACAGCTGAAACCGCGGCGCCGTTTAAGCCTTCGGCGCGAACGCGCCGCGAAGCGTCTTTAACAATCTTGTGATGGATTTCGACTTTATGCTCGGGCCGGTAACGCATGGCTCATTATAGGCTGCTGGCCATCATCTCACGCTGCAATCCGTCCGCTCCTGAGTGCGCAGAAACATTTTAATCTATAGGATGATACATATAATCCTATGGAGAGCGTTCTTTTTCCAGGAGAACTTTCCAGGAGAACCGTTATGACCAATACCAACACGAAAGTGCGCGAACTCTATAACGCGACGGGCCTCACCGACCGGATCAAGTCGGCACTCACGGCGATCGCGCCCGAAGGTCAGACGTTGACCGCCGCCCAGCTCGCTCCACTCGACCAGTTCCATACTCGAGGCATCCTCGCCACCGCCGAGTTGGCAAACGCCGCTGGGCTCGACCGTCACTGGGCGCGTGGGCGATACTCTTACCATGGAATTACTTCCGCTTCGCTCGTAGTCTGGGAGTTGTCGAAGCGAAACCCTACTTGTAACGATCGCCTCCGACATACGGACTTCGGCACTAATAGTGCCGCGCAAGTAGCGAAACATGTTGCGCAACGACCGGATCACAAGTTCCTATTTTCTCACCGCCTCTGCAGTTCACCTCATGCGGCGGAGATCTGAGCTCCTCTTGTCTCGACAATTTTGTGCGCTGACGCCGCGGATGAGAACAGAGATATGAGACCTTCGATCAGTGTTGGGTGAGTCAGGACCGCATCGCGCAGCGCGGTATAGGGCAGCCCTGCGATCATCGCAATCTGGACGGCGGCCAGGGTCTCCCCCGCTCCTGCACCGAACGCCGTGAACCCGAGAATGCGATCGCTATCAGCCTCCACGAGGGCCTTCACAAACCCGCGAGTCTCCGAAAGGGTGTGCGCACGCAAGTTGGTTTCCATGGGGACCTTAAACAGGCGATACGTTATCCCTTTAGCCTCCGCTTCTGTTTCACTCAGGCCGATACGAGCGAGTTCGGGGTCGGTAAACAGACAATAAGGAACTTGCCTGCCCGTGGTCACACGGTTGCCTCCGGTTAAATTGGAATGGACTACGCGGAAATCGTCAATGCTGATGTGCGTGAATTGCGGGCTACCTGCGACTTCGCCGATTGCCCAGACGCCGGGCGCGGTGGTCTGCAGCCGCTCGTTGACCTTGATGTATCCCCGGTCGGTGAGCTCAACTCCGGTCAGTTCCAGGCCAAGTCCTTCGGTGTTCGGGGTGCGGCCTGTGGCGACCAATACGTGACTACCCTTTAGGACTTTCTCAATTCCATTCTGCTCGACAACGACACTTACCGAGTCGCCAGATTTGCCCGACACTTGCTTGATTCGCGCATTCAGTAGAATGTCGATGCCTTCATCTTCGAGGAGGCTGCGAAGAGCGTCGCATACATCTGGGTCTTCTCGGGACATCAATCTCGCATTGCGATCAACCACAGTCACTTTGCTGCCGAATCGCCGCATGGCCTGCGAAAGCTCCACTCCTACGTAGCCCCCGCCGATAACGAGCAGATGCTCGGGAACCTGGTCTAATTCGAGCACCTCGATGTGCGTGAGCGGTTGTGCTTTCGCAAGACCAGGAATCGCGTCCAGCGCGGCACGCGTGCCCGTACTAATAATCACGTTCGCGCCCTGCAGTTGGCGCGTGCTCCCATCGGCCAGGGTGACTTCCACTGTTCTCGGAGCAGCGAACCGCCCGGTGCCCAATATGAACTCGGCGCCCGTCTTCCGGTAATTCTCCATGTACATCTCGTTCAGGCCCACGACCATCCTGCGCTTGCGGTCTCGGACGCCCGACATCTCAATCGTGAAGCCATCGAGAACAATGCCAAACTCTTTGCTTCGGCGAAAGTAGTCCACAACTTTCGCACTATGGATAATGTTTTTGCTCGGAAGGCACGCAATATTAGGGCAAGAGCCGCCAATGTATTTGCGATCGACGACTGCGACACGCTTTCCTTCGCCAGCAAACGTCCACGCAGCGATGGTCGAGCCCGTACCGCCACCGAGAATCACCACATCAAATTCTTCCGGCTGCGTCTTCTTAAGTACCTGAGCGGATAAGGTGCTTTCCGTGCGTGTCATGCAACTTTTCCTTTCTGAGCGGCAGATTCACTCTTGGCTCTCATTGATTTCATCAGGTCAGCCGCTGACGCTCCTTCGAGCGACAGTCCATAGCCGACTTCTCGGACAATACGTTCTTTCAATGGTTGAATGAAATGTACGCGTGTGTTGCGGCGCGTCACTTCCGGAGCCTTCAAGTACACCGCGGCCAGTTCCCTTGCACGGCCGAGCGCCTTACCGTTCGGCACAACCTCTGCAACCACTCCCCATTCATATGCTGTACGCGCCGCCAGCGGCTGTGGATTAAGCAGGAACGCCTCTGCTCGTCCCGCTCCGGCGCGGTAACTCCACGTCGTAAAGATGCCGTCACCGGGCGCAATGCCGGCCGAGAAATGCGCGACATCCTGGAAAGTCGCGCCCTCCGCTGCCACAATTACGCTGGCCAGCAGCGCGTAGTCGGAGTGCACATGGGCGCGTCCTTCGATAGCCGCGATGACCGGCACGCGTATGTTGGCGATATTTTCCAACACCTGAACACCCTCGTCGTGAACCTGGCTCCAAACGCCGGGGTCGCTAGCGTCGCCAAAAGATAGCCAGTCGACATCAGTAATGAACTGCCCGCCCGCGCCTGTCAGGATCACGATCTTGTTGGCTCGGTCTTGCGCGATGCGGTAGAAGGCGTCGACAAACTCCGTGTGAGCTTGTGCGCTCATAACGAACGGCCCGCCATTGTTGTGGAATTCGGCAACCAGCACGCCGTTGTCGTCTCGTGTCAGCTTCAGGTTGTGATACGCGTTGAAGTAGTCATGTTGAAGTTGCATAGGATTCTCCGTTCTGATTTAGTTGTTCTGCCGCGGCACATCAGGCTCTATCTCTATCTTTAGCGTAGGGACGCCGAAGCAATGCGAATAGCCGTCGTCGTCGGTAAGGGAAAACTCGGTCTGCCCGTAGTCTCGATGTTCGAGTTCTGAAACACCGTACCCAAGGCTCTTCAATCGCTTTCTAGTTTTGTGGATATCCTTCGGCGCCCAGTAGAGTCGAATGCCCTCGTAGGCTTCCGGCTTGACCGGGGTCCCCGCGCGTTGGTTCAGCATGAAACATAAACCGTCTTTCCGAAGCATGCAGAAGATGAGCTTGTCGTCTCTGCGCATTTCTGAACTCATCGAGAATCCGAGACCATCAACCCACAAGCGCAGACTCTTATCCAGGTTTGCGCTCGGAATGATCGGAATGCATGATTCAACTGGCATAACAACCTCCTTTCGCCAAGCTAAAACGCCGCTCAATGCATTGAGCAACTCATGCGCGAAAACCCGCTCTGCGTTGCTGACCGTGGCTGGTTTACGCCAGCGAATCACCGAATCAAGCCCGCACGCGACTTCCAATGATTAGAATCCGCAGCTGCTTGATAGTTTCAACGCGGATGGCAAAGCCGGCGTCACAGAGGTCAGCACATTGCCCTCAGGTGGCCACAACGAGACCGCCTGCGGCACGAATGACCTCCCCGGTGATCCAGGCTGATTCGTCCGACGCCAGGAACACCGCCAGCGGGGCAATATCCGTGACGCGACCGAGCCGGCCGAGCGGCGTCTTACCAGCCAGAACGGCGCCGGCACCACCCTCAAAGGTCCCAGCCGCTACATTGCCTTCGGTTTCTGTGTGACCGGGAGCGATGGCGTTGACGCGTATCTTGCGCGGCGCCAGTTCGAGCGCCAATCCCTTTGTCAGCGTTTCGATGGCGCCTTTCGTGGAAGCGTACAGCAGGGCTCCCGGCACTGGGTGCGAGCCGACGATAGAGCTGAGGTTGATGATGCTTCCGCCGTCGACCCCGAACCGCTTGACCGCCGCCTGCACCGTGAGAATCGCTCCGAGAACGTTGATGTTGTAGTGGAGGTGAAAGCTCTCTTCGGTGATCTCCGCGATGGCACCGAAACGGAACACTCCGGCGTTGTTAACCAGAACGTCCAGTCTTCCAAACGCAGAATCCACCTCTTTGAATAACCGCGCCACATCTGCGGCCTTGGACACGTCGGCCCCGACCGCGATCGCCTCCCCCCCGTCGTCGGTGATCGCCTGAGCGACGCGTTCGGCGCCTTCCCGGCCAGAAGAATAGTTCACGGCCACGCGCGCGCCCTCAGCTGCCAAGGCCGTTGCAATCCCAGCGCCTATGCCTTTGGACGCGCCCGTCACTATTGCCACTTTCTCAGACAGTCTGCTCATAATTCACCATTCTGCTTGATCAGCCCCGTAACCCCCGAATGTGCATCACTGTGAATTGCGTCGCGCGTAAGGAAATCTCGATTTATTCTACCCATGCTAGAGAGTGTTTCGAAACAGCGCGTCAACATTCAATTTTGCATCATGGACAAGTCATCGGCAAACCTTCCCTTATCGGATTGTGGAAGGGTTGCCCGTTGATCCGCCTGAAACCGGCGGTGACTGCGCTGATCGCCGATTATATTGTGAGGACCGCCGCGGAACCGGGCCTGCCCTCCGCAACACGGTCATAGGCCGTGGCGGCCGCAAATGGGTAAGTCTCGACAGTGCGAGAGGATTTGCGGTCGGTGCATGATTTTGGGCGCCCGAATCGCCAATCGCACACCTTGAGCTGAGATTGACGGCGTCATCAGCCATCCGTTTGCTGGTTCAGGTTTGCGGGTAGCGTGGTGCAGTTGGTTAGAAATGCCTGTTGCAAACCCGGACACTACTTGCCATAACCGATCGCTCGTTCAGCAGTATTGCTTTGGATTTCGAGTAGTTCAGTCCAGGTGGTTGGCCCTTCGCTGCCCGCGGCATAGTTGGGGAAGTCGGGCGCCGGTAGATGGGCCCACGCTTCTTCAATCGGGGTGATGATACGCCACTCTGCCTCCACTTCGTCTCGGCGCGTAAATAGCGTTGCGTCGCCACGCATCGAGTCGAGCAGAAGTGTTTCGTACGCAACCGGCCCCTTCGACCCAAAGCTCGCTTGATATGAGAAGTTGGCCTGAACCGTCACTGTACGCATCTGTGTTCCCGGTCGTTTCGCGGCGAATGCGATTGAAATTCCCTCATCCGGCTGAATGCTGATTGTGATGACATTCGGATCAATAGCCGACGCCGTGCTCGCAAATAACGCCTGCGGCGTCGGTTTTAGATGCACGCGGATCTCCGTCAGATTTCGTGTAAGACGTTTCCCAGTCCGAATATAAAAAGGAACTCCCGCCCAACGCCAGTTCTCAATCTGCAACTTTACCGCCGCGTAGGTCTCGGTTGTGGACTTGGGATTCACGCCTGGCTCTTCCCGATAACCGGGTACCCCTTTCCCGTCAATCACGCCAGAACCATACTGTCCCCGAGTGGTAAATCGTGCTACATCCTCGTCGCTCATCGGCCGAATGGATCGAAATACCTGCATCTTCTGTTCACGCACCGAATCCGCATCAAACGCTAAGGGCGGCTCCATCGCAGTCAGCGCCAGCAACTGAAGCAGATGGTTCGCCACCATATCACGCAGCGCGCCCGTCTCTTCGTAGAACGCGGCGCGGTTTTCGACTCCTACCATTTCGGCCGCGGTGATCTCCACATAGTCGATGTAGTTTCTGTTCCACACTGGTTCGAACAAGGAGTTGCTGAATCGGAAGACGAGGATGTTCTGTACTGTCTCTTTGCCAAGATAGTGGTCAATCCGGTACACCGCTTTCTCGTCGAATACGCCGTGCACCACGTCATTCAGAGCGCTCGCCGATTCCAAGTCACGCCCAAACGGTTTTTCCAGGACAATTCGGGTCCACCCATGCTCGCGGCGGTTCAGTCCTACTGCTCCCAAACCTTCAATGATGGGTCCCGCTACTGACGCGGGCGTCGATACATAGAACAAATGGTTTGGACTCGAACCATTCTTCTCCATCTCTTCCAGGCGCATGCGCAGCCGTGGATAGAACTTCGGATCGTTGATGTCACCTGCCATGTAGTGCAGTCGCGTTTCAAAGTCTGTCCATCCCGACTCGCTGAAGTCGCGCGTGTCTTTCGACTTGGCGGCTGCCTCGCCGCTCTTCTTGCGAAACTCTTCGGAACCCATCTGCGTGCGGCCAATCCCGAGAACTTCGAACTGCGGGTTCATGCAGCCCTCACATGCCAGGTTGTAGAGGCCCGGTATCAGCTTCCGCTTCGTCAAATCGCCCGATGCTCCAAAAATCACCAGAACACACGAATCTCCGGTGGGCAGTGCTTCTTGCGACAACCTCTCGAGGGGATTGGCTTGGATAATGGCTGACATAAATCTCTCAATTAATAGATGCACTCGATGTGGATTCCGAATCTACCCAGAAACCGCAATTGAATTGCCATGGACCGCCGCCTCGCGCAACGTTCACTTCGTGAACACATTACCGAACATGGGAAGCTTGCTCTTGGATTCCTCCTTGGTTGCTTCGGGTTGGATCACGTCCCAATGCTCTTCGAACACACCATCCTTGATACGCATAATGTCGACGACAACAAGGGCGGAGCCGTCCGGGTTGGAGTAGCGACTATGAATCATCACATAGTCGCCTTCAGCCATCATGATCCCGTGCTCCCACTTGGATCCAGTGGGCAGTGATTTCACTAGATTGAACAGTCCATCTCTGCCAGGTTCGATATGTGAGCTGTGCTGGATATAGTTCGGCGACCAGTACTTCTCCGCACCGGCGAAATCACGCTTGTTAAAGAGAACATCGAAGCCTTCGAGCAGAAACGCCTTGTTCTTCTCCTGTTTAGTTCGGCTCATTGATTCTCCTAATTCAGAAATGATCGGTTTGTTGTCTTCATCCCCAACACTTTATGACTCCGCGCACAGTCGGTATATCATCGCGCTGAGCGGTTAGATTTGCGCTCTGCTGCCGTCAGCGAACAGTTCAATATCGAATACCTCAAGGACAAGCGCCTTATTTTTCGCTTCGGTTGTCTGTTTCACTTTCTCTCCCTAAAACCTTGATTTGTGCGACTTGCTGACGTGAGACCTCCACCTACTGCGGTTGCTGAATAAAATCGTTGAACTGCGTTACAAATGCACCCTCATTAGGGCCAACGTTGTTGCGCATTGGCTTCGCGCGTTCGACAAGAATCTCTTCGACATTCGTGCCGAGGACTTTGACGGTCTCGTCGATGAACTCTCGCAAAGGCATTGCGTTGGGGTTCTCGCTGCTGTTCATTAATTCTGTCTGCACCCACGGTGGCGCAATTTCCAGAACGCTGACCGAAGTTCCTATCAATTTGTAGCGTTGTGAGAGCACGTATGAGTGCAACGCCGCTTTGGTGGAGGAGTACACCGCGGTCAGTGCAAGCGGCACATATCCCAAAACAAATGTGTTGTAGACGACAGCCGCCGCTTCTGTTTTTTCAGGTGCTCGATCAACGCTGAAGTCAGCCGAATCGGACCTAACAAATTCGTTGCTATCGTTGACGTGAGTACGGCATCGTCAATAATGCCAGCTGCGTCGTCGGGTTGCATGATGCCAGCGTTATTGATGAGCACATTTAATTTTGGAAGATCGGCGATCAAGCGCTTGGTAACTGACGCAATGCTCGCCAGGTCTTCCACCTTCAGCTCGACGGATTTCATTCCGGGATTCGCTTTCGTTGTGGCTTCGAGATGACCCTTCCGGCGGCCGGAGATAATTACCTGGTTACCAAGCTTGTGCAGGGCCTCGGCCAATCCGCGACCGATGCCCGAACCACCACCTGTGATGAATATCGTATTTCCAGTTAAGTTCATAGCCTTGCTCCTGCTTTCTTTAGAACGTCTTTTGACTCTTCTCCTCCATTGCGCTCCTCACCGTAGTAGTTAGAGCTTCGAGCCGCCATCAACGGGAATGCTGGCACCGGTGATCCAGCGCGCCTTGTCCGAAGCCAAGAACGCGACTACATCTGCCACGTCCTCCGGCTTGCCGATTCGCTTTAGTGCCTGCATCCCAAGAGCAGTTTCGCGGCCTGCTTCAGTCTTCGTAAAATTCGACATATCCGTATCGATCACGCCGGGCGCGACTGCATTGACGCGGATACCTTGCGGCCCAAGAATGGCAGCCCAGTTCTTGACCAAAGTCTCTAACGCTCCTTTGGTCGAGGCGTAGGCAAGCAGCGAAGGATTGTCCACGCCGGGCTTGCCAACTACGGCGTGGGCCCCGATCGAAGAGATCACGATGATGTTCGAACCGTCGCCTAGAATGGGCAGCAGTTGCTGCACCAGGAGGAACGGACTTCGGACATTCGTCGCGAAGAGGTTGTCAAAATCCTCCACCGTATAATCCGCGAGGCGTGCCGCCTTGCTGATTCCGGCGTTGAGCACAAGCACATCCAATCGATCGCCGACGATGGAGCGTACCTGTTTGGCTAGCAGTTCGGCGCCATTCGGAGTTCCCAGATCCGCCGAGATTGCTTTTGCGCTTCCGCCTTTCCCTTCGATCTCGGAGACGAGAGATTCCGCTTCCCGCTCGGAGCGACCGTAGTGAACCAGGACGTGCGCGCCGGTGGTGGCAAGCGCCGCCGCCGTGGCGCGGCCAATTCCTCTTGATGCGCCCGTCACGAGCGCCGTTTTGATGTGCTGAGCCATTCTCCCCTCCAACCGCAGATAGTCACAAGAAGTCTCGTCTGGATGCCAAGCTTGAATCACCCCGCGAGCATCCCTCCATCCAACCTTGACGCTGAGCCTAAGCGGCGCGAGTCTTCCCGTGATATGCAGGCGCAAAGACGTCCTCCACAAATTGTTCAAACGAAGTCGGTGTAGTGTTCTCCGGCGAACGCGGCTCGAGCGCAGCGAGGACACCTGCGTTGATGGCCTTGAACATCTCGATGTACACCGCGGCTTTCTTCGGCGACATGCCCATCTGCTCTAACACCTGCTGCACCTGGCCGTAAGGAAACTGCACGTAACGCAGATCTGGTTTGCCAATGCCGCGCGCAATCATCGCGGTGGCTTCCGCCATCGACAAGTCTCGCTCGCCGAGCAGCTCGCGAGTTTGTTTGCCGGAAAAATCCAGGTCCAGGAGGCGCCGCGCCGCATAGTCGCCGACATCGGGCGTCGCGGTCATCGGCAGCTTTAGGTCGGGTAGCAGTGCATGTCCGAAGATTCCCATCTCCTGAATCATGCTGATCGCTGCCAGATTGTTCTCCATGAAATACGCGGCGCGCAGGTGCAGAACGTTCAAACCGCTGATCGCGTTCAGTTTTTGCTCCGAAGAATGCAGCCCCGTGACTGGCCCGGTGCCTTCCGGGACATGAGCCCCGTAGCTGCTCAAGTGCACCGCGTAACGCAGTCCGGACTCCGTCACGGCCTTCGCGATCGCATCGCTCTCCCGCTCTTGGTCTTCTCGAGAGGCAATCGGCGGCAACAGCAAGTATGCTGCCCGCGCTCCGCTGAAGGCTTTGGTGAGGGCAGCCGCGTCGCTCACGTCGCCCATGAACGCTTCCGCGCCTTGGCGCACAAAGCGCTGCAGTCGCCCCGCGTCGCGCCCCACGACGCGCACCTTCTTGCCCTTCGATAGCAAGGAATCGGCAATGATCGAGCCGGTGTTCCCGCTCGCCCCCAAAATCACATACATAGCATCCGTTGAGACCGCGACGTTGTCTTTAAGGTTGTTCACATTCGTTTCTCCTTTTTTAAAGTTCACCGCTCCATTCCCTTTTGCAACGCTGGCACCCGAGTCGTTATATGTGATGATAAAACCACAGGATAGTTATGAATCGCGAATGTCGGTTGAGCAGCACATTTGCGATGCAAGGTTTTTCCAATCGACCGGAAGCGGTCGCGGGCTCTGGGATTTGGTTCACGACGGCAACGACATCTCCGCATCGTCGCGCGGCGAGTACTAAACTGGCGCGTATCCCTTCTCCGCCAGCGAGATTGGATCACCCTGCGAGCATCCCTCCATCCACCGCCAAGGATGCGCCGACGATGTAGGAGGCCTTGTCAGACGCAATGAACACGATGGCATTTGCAATCTCTTCGGGCATTCCCATGCGCTTCGTAGGAACGTGTGCCTCAAGGAAATTTGCTTTGTTTTCCTGCGTTTCCGCAAAGCGGTTGAACATCCCCGTTTCCGTCGGACCAGGGCCAACGATATTGACACGAACACCTGTGCCGGCCAGTTCGAGGGCCGCAGACTTCGTGATGCCCTCCACAGCGTGCTTGCTGCCGACATACACTGCTGCGGTCGGACCGCCGACCTTGCCGTACGAAGATGAGATGTTGACGATGCTGCCTTTGCCTTGCCGAAGCATGGCCCGGATCTCATGCTTCATGGACAGAAGCACACCGAGCACATTCGTATCGAAAATAGCTTGATAGCTCTCAGGCGTTACATCCGCAGCCGAACCGGGAGTGCCGACGGTGCCAGCGTTATTGACGGCAATGTCGAGGCGACCGAAACGAGCGATGATCTTGTCGACGAGGTTCTTGACTTCCTCTTCATGCCGCACGTCAGTGCGCACAAATTCGGCCTCGGTGCCGAGGTTGCGCAGTTCAGTGGCTAGCTTTTGCCCTTCATCGTCGTGTCGACCGGAAACAACGACCCGCGCGCCTTCACGCGCAAAGGCCACGGCTGTGGCGCGACCGATTCCTGTCAGCGCGCCGGTGATTAAAACAACGGGTGAACTCATAGACTGCCTCCTGGATCTGGGATCCATGCAGGTCAGGCATGACTTCCGTCCGCCAACAACTCCTTGCGGGATAGCTCAGATCACTTTGTTAGATTTACGAAGACTACTTGTGGTAGCGCCGTTGAACCATACTTTGTTAAGCTGATAGCAATGCTTCCCAAGCATGATAATGAAAAAATGAAATTACGACATCTTCGCTATTTCGTTGCGGTTGCGAGACAGGAAGCCTGTGGCAGCAGAGCAAAATCTGCACACGTCTCAACGTTCTGTAAGTCGGCACTTCGAGATCTCGAGGACAAGGTGGGGCTCAACTCCTGACTCGAAGAGGTCGCGGCATCGAACTGACACCGGCGGGCCGAGCCTTCCTCGATCACGCCCGCGCAGCGCTATCGCAGGTAGAAGCGGCGGCTGAAGTTGCACGTCGGGTCGCTCATCCCAAGAAACCATGCTTCACCATGGGCTTTCTGACGGGTCACGAATTGACCGGGCGGTAGTGTTGAGCTTGTATCAAGCTCAAATGAGCGGTTGGCGATTTTGAGTCAAGGGGAAGCGTTCTGTTGTCCAGATTTTCAGAGTCACGGACCTGGGCACTTTGCATCGATCTGCCGTTGCCGAATTGATTCGGGGTTGCTGGTTTGCTAAGGTCGTGGTCATGTCCGAGCGTTCCTCCGAGCAGATACGCGAATTGCTCGACTCCCTTTATCGCGTGGATTCGGGACGAATCCTGGCAACTCTGATCCGCTTGCTCGGTGATTTTGATCTTGCCGAGGAGGCGATGCACGAAGCCTTTGCGGCTGCGCTGAGCCTGTGGCCGAGGAATGGAGTACCCGGCAACCCGCGGCCATGGTTGATTTCGACGGCCCGATTCAAAGCCGTTGATACTCTTCGTCGACGCGCAAGGTTTGATGCGTCTCAAGACGACCTCGTAAGGTATCTCGAAGCGCAATCGATTTCGGCGGAAAGGTTCAATAACAATGAGAATGAGAAGGACGGCCTTGAGGATGATGGCCTTGAAGACGATCGGCTGCGCCTGATTTTTACCTGCTGTCATCCATCTCTAGCCCCGGAAGCGCGCGTTGCGCTCACCTTGCGTGAGGTGTGCGGGCTGACAACCGAGGAGATAGCAAAGGCCTTCCTCACCACTCCGCGTACGCTGGCGCAACGCATCGTGCGCGCCAAGGCAAAGATTCGAGAGACACCGATTCCGTACGAGGTGCCGACGCCGCAGGAATTGCCAGAGCGGCTGGGCGCGGTGCTTCACGTCATCTATCTCGTCTTTAACGAGGGTTATTCGGCTGCGGCGGGAGCGGAGGTAATGCGAGCCGACCTAACCGGCGAGGCGATTCGACTGGGCCGGTTGCTGACCGAACTTCATCTGACCGAACTCGGGCCAGAGCCCGAAGTGATGGGCCTGCTTTCCCTGATGTTGCTACAGGAATCCCGTCACGCCGCGAGAACCTCTCCGACCGGAGAGCTGATTTTGCTGGAGAATCAAGACCGCGCGCTCTGGAACCGGGAGCAGATCGCCGAGGGAATGGCATTGCTGGAGAAAGCCCTGGGGTACCGTGGGAAGTCCCGCCGCTTCGGCGCTTACACACTGCAGGCTGCGATTGCGGCCGTTCATGCGGAGGCAGAATCGGTCGCTGTGACCGACTGGCGGCAGATTGTTGCGCTTTACGACCGACTGTTACGAATTCAGCCTTCGCCAGTTGTACAGCTCAATCGTGCCGTGGCAATTGCAGAGTGCGATGGTCCAGAGGCCGGTCTGACGCACATTGACGCAGTGTTGGAACAAGGCGAACTGGCAAATTATTACCTGGCGCATTCCGCCCGTGCAGATATGTACCGCAGGCTAGGCAGGACAGCGGAGGCTCGCGCTTCCTATGAGAAAGCTCTGGCCCTGACCCAGCAGGAACCAGAGCGGCAATTCCTGCAAGAGCGGATTCGGCAGCTGAAATAAAAATTGGAGTAGCCGTCGATTTTCAGGAAACCGGTGTTGCACCGTTCGCGCCAATGGGCTGACGCCAAGCGGAGTTCCGCCAGCGTCTAAATCCGTATCCCGTCCCGGCCGCACGTTAACCGTAGGTGAGGTCGGTGCTCTGTCCGACTTCGATGATATAGCCGTCAGGATCGCGGATGTAGCAGCGTATCTCGCCGTACAGCGCCCTTCCGCTGATTCCGGTTCTTTCGTATTTATACCTGCTACCGATTAAGCCTGACGAGGAAGGGAAAAACAATTTGGACGAAAGTATCGCACGGTACTTTGGTATCGTTTGCAACCAGATTCTGGGGCGGTTCCCCGACCTTCAGAAATGCGCTGGATCCGCCTGACTTTTCGGGTCCCACCCCTTCATTTCATTGAGTTCCTCGGCCGTGATCTGAGGCAAGTGCCGGATGAACAAAACCAGGCGCCAGGTTTGCGCGGCAGTGTGCGTTCCGCTGAAGGCTGGCATGCCGCTCAAACGAACTCCATTGTCACTTGTGTAGTAGAGCTCACCATCGCTCTTGTTCTGCGTCCCGGCTGAGCGCAAGTCGGGCGGTTTCGGATAGAGGCCCTTGCCGAATACCGTGTGGCCAGCTCCGTCATCCGAATGGCACGGGGAGCAATGGAAGGAGAAATGCTCCATGCCTCCCCGAATGTTCTCCGTTGAAGGCACGATGGGATTGCGAAGTTGGCGATACGCGGCTGGCACGGCCAATTTGCGTGCCGTTGTGGCGGCGAGTTCCTCAATCGCTGATGGTGTCGCAAGTGCGCTGAAGCCTCGTCGCACGAGAATCAACCCGTATCCAGCGGCTGCAACCGCAAGAGCAAACAGAATCAACGAAACTGCTTTCCAGGGTTTCATGTCTACCTCTCCTGTCCCGTGGCATCGTCGTCCGCCCGCCCGAACGAAGGGAGGTACCGGCCGAAGTTCAATTCGAAGTCGCTCCGAACGCCGTAACCCATATCACGAACCTTGGCACGGCGCGCCTGCGCACCTGGCAAGGCCAGGAGTGGGAAGAACAGGTCGGTGCTCGACTTGAGCTCGGCGGCTGTCGGCGTCCCGAAGCGATTGACCTGGGCCTTGGCCGCGGCTAGCGGTTCACGGTCGAACGAGGCCAGACGCCGGACGAGCGTCTCGACAAAGGAATCGAGGCCGTCGTCGTCCACCGCGCGGTTTACCCAGCCATAGCGCTCGGCGATATCTGCGTCGAAGTCGTCACCGCTCAGGACGATCTCAAGCGCTCGTGAGCGACCGACCAAGCGCGGGAGCCATTCCAGCGCTCCGCCGCCCGGGACCAGTCCGACGCCGACCTCGGGGTTGCCGAACAGGGCGCTTTGCCGACTGGCGAAGCGCATGTCGCAGGCCAGTACGAACTCGTTCCCGATGCCGCGCGTGCGGCCGCGAATCTTGGCGATGCTCACGACTGGTGCGGACGAGAGGTGCAGCACAAATTCGCGCCAAAGGCCCAGCACCTCTGGCCGTTCCGCTGCCTTGGCTACGTCGAGATGGGCGACGAAAAAATCGGGATTCGCCGACTGGAACACTACGACCTTCACGGACGGGTCCGCCTCGAGGTCGGTCATTAGCGCTCCCAATTCGACGATCGTTGAGGGAACAAACATGTTGATCGGCGGGTTGTTGAAGCTGATTGTCCACAGGCCCCGATAGGTACGGTCGATGTTGAACTGCGAATGGTCAGGCACGGCGCATCTACTCCTTTCTTGTGAAAAACACTACCGCAGTGATCTGAAGCCCGTACGAAGCTCTTCTGAAAACAGTTGCGGCTGCTCCCACGCCGCTGTCCGCCTCGATCTACCTAGTTGTAGTAGATGGAGTTTATGATACGCCCGCTCTGTCCAACTCCGGGCGGCCTGATAAGGAATGTGGGGGCAGGGCCCCGGTTCCCCTCCCAACATTTGATCTCGCTTCCATAATTTCTCCCCACAGATATATTAATCACCAACGCGAAAACCATTCGCCTGAAACATCAGACCGCGCTGGCGGGGGATAATTTTCAATCCGCAGCGTTTCATATCCAAAAAGGAGGGCCGCTTTTAATTGCGGAGCATCCCGAGATTCGTCTATCATCCATCCACGGCGACCGTGAGATTGGTCTTGCGATTTTGAGAGCTGCGTTTCTCAACGTGGAGATTGTCAATCTGCCTACGGGGTGTAGTGATGCCTTTTCTACCAGTTTTGCCAGAGGAACAAGCCAGTGCCGAGGTTAGGAATATCTACGAATACGTCACTCGCAGATGGGGTTTCCTGCCTAACTACTTTCAGGCTTTGGGCCACGACCCTCAGCTTCTTCAAGACCAGGTGAATCTCTACACGAACGCCATGAATGAGGAGCGTGGCCTGCCCAAGATCATCAAGGAGCAGATTGCCACTGTCGTCAGCGGAATCAACATGTCCAGCTATTGCCTCCCAGCGCATTTGGAAATCCTGGGCCGCATGGGCATGGACAAATCTCTCAGCCGCAGGCTATCGATCGACTACAAGTCGGCGCCGCTGGATCCAAAGGTCATGGAGCTATTGAAGTTTTGCGAGAAGCTCACTACCAATCCAGGCGACATGCGGCGGGCTGACATCGAGAAGTTGCGAGAGTTGGGCTGGAACGATGTTGCTATCTTCGACGCTGTCCTGGTTACTTCGCTCTACGCCTGCGCCAACCGGTTCTCAGCGGGCCTTGGCCTCACTCCCGACTTTGATTAGCGCGTGAATCCTCGCGCTGGTTCAGTTCGGCTCGCCCTTACGGAAGCTGTGCCTGAACATTTGGTTCAGTCGTTCGTGCACGTCGTTGGGTAGAGGCAGGGGTTCGGTGTGGCAGAAAACCTCTACAGTTTTGCGCGTGGTGTCCACTACGACGCGGCAGTCCTCACAATGCTGCAGGTGGCGCTCCAGTTCGCGCACCAGTTCGGGGTCAAGCTCGCCGTCGATGTACTCAGAGATCTTATCGATGACCTGTCGGCATCGCATTGCGGGCATCCTTTCCGAAATACTTGGTCAATTCCTCGCGCAACTTCAGTCGAGAGCGTGAGAGTCGCGTCTTTACCGCGGGGATGGTTAGGCCGAGCAGTTTGGCAGTCTCTTCGATCGTGAACTTCTCAACGTCCCGAAGAGTAAAGACTATCCGCGACTTTGTGTCCAGCTTCTGGATAACCTCCGCCAGTATCTGCTGCAGTTCGTTGTGCAGGCACGCCTTTTCCGGATCATCGCCCCAACTTTCGATTTCCATGGGGACGTAGCTGCCATCGTCACCGTCTCGCGGCTCATCAAGTGACGACTCTTTCCACAAGGCGCGCTTCCTTAGCTTTCCCAAGGCCGCGTTCACCGCGATGCGCACCAGCCAAGTGTAGAAGCGCGAGTTCCCCTGAAACTCCGTTATCGCGCGATAGGCATTCAGCGACGCTTCCTGGAGAACGTCCTCGGCATCCTGGTGGTTGCCGGTAACGCTAAGACCAAGACGATAAATGTTCCGGCTGTACTGATTGAGCAAAGTAATGAAGGCGTCCGAATCGCCCGCCCGGGCCGCGGTCACCAGCGATTGCTCGTTGTCTAAATGGGTCGGCATTTTCGGAGAATAGAGTGCTCGCAGAGGTGGATGCTCTCGGACAGCGGTCCACCACATTACACAGATGGACCAATTCGCAAAAAGTCGCACGGCGGCGAATAATTCTTGCGGCCTTATGACGACCAACTGGAGGACGTTGAAAGGTGCAATTTGGAGGAAGGATCCTGTAACTTTCCACCGTTCTTCACATCCCATGTATGCGCCCAGGTTCGTCGGCGCCAATTCGAAAGTGAATAGGAGAAAAGGTCATGAACAAGATGATTCGCAGGTTGATGGCAATGTGCCTTCTGGCGGTGTCGTTTTCGGCTTTTGCACAGTCTGGCGATGCCATGAAGCAGGACAACATGAAACAGGGCGACAGTATGAAACAGGGCGACAGTATGAAACAGGGCGACAGTATGAAACAGGACGACAGTATGAAACAGGGCGACAGCGCGAAGAAAGACGACATGAAGAACGACAAGAAGTCCAAGAAAAAGGCGAAGAAGGACGACAGCATGAAGAAGGACGACATGAAGAAAGACGACAACATGAAGCACGACGACAGCATGAAGCACGACGACAGCATGAAGCAGAACTAGCACCCGCCTGCGTTCTTCAAGTTCGGAAAATCGCGGACAGACGGGACCATCCCGAATTGTTCGACTGATGGACTCTGGTGAACGTCCCGTCAGTTCACGGTTTTTCTTCTTCAGCGGTTGATGCTGGTTATGGGCTCGGGAATCCGAACATCAACCACGACTGATTGGCCACCCAATGCGGGTACAGTTCCGTCATCTGATCGAACAGCGCCTGGTCGGACGTCGCGGTTTTCTGCAGCCGGTCGAAGTCCTCGAGGTAACGCTTGGTGTCCTGGATGGTCGAGGGAGAGTCGGGCGCGCCAGGCTTCTTGTGACCGGCGACAACCATCGTCGGGTTCAGCGCTGCTAACCGGTCCAGGTCCGCGATCCAATTCTTTCGGCTCTCGGGGGTGCTGTCGCCGACGTACATGCGGCATTGGTTGTACACCACGTCGCCAGCCACGATCAGGCCGATCGATGGAACGTAGAGAGACGTCGAATCGGGACTATCGGTGCGGCCCTGCTCGATGATGCGCAATTCGTGGCCCTCGAGAGTGAACGTGTCGGGCTCATAGGGCTCGGGGGAAACCAACTTGGTGGCGACCTGCCCAGGAAACATACGACGGGCCAACCGCTCCACCGTGGGAGTGAAAGACAGCTGCATGGCCTTCACTGTCTTCGGCGTTGCGATCGCCCGGGCGCCCGGGAAACGCTCGAGTAGAATGCTCAGCCCGTAGAAGTGATCGAAATGGGCGTGCGTTATATAGATGGTCTCGAGGTTGCGGTTGTGCAGAGCGACCCAATCCGCGAGAGCCTTGGCTTCAGCGACTGTCCCCATTGCATCCACCAGCACCGCGTCGTACTCGCCAAAGATTAAAGTCGATGTGATCGGGTCAAAGCCGAGCGCTTCGCCGAAGGGCTTGGGCCGCTCGCCGACCATAGTCTTTCCGGGGGCCGTAAAAACGTTCACACCTAACCTATTCGAGGCGGGCGTGTTCGACGCTACAGGCGCGGTCACGCGCGTGGTCTCCTAAAGTTCATTATGATAGTCCTTTCTATGCCTGAACCTGGGGCGCCTGCCAATTCAGGGCCTTGTGCGGCTGAGCGGCGTTGTATCGTTCGCGCCAACGGGCTAGCCCTAAGCGGACATCCGTAAGCGTTGGAATCCGCGTCCCGCCCGGGCCGAGCGTTAACCGTACTTGAGGGCGGCGCTCTATCCGACCTCGATAATATAACCGTCAGGATCGCGGGTGTAGCAGCGCGTCTCGCCGTACTTGGGGATCGGCTCAGGAACCGGGAGAAACCGGGAGAAAGCTGTGGCGCTGACCCAACAGGAGCCGGAGCGGCAATTCCTGGAAGCGCGGATTCGGCAGCTGAAATAAAAATTGGGATAGCTGTCGATTTTACGTCTCCGCAACGACTATAGGACAAAAGGACGATGAGCTACGGTTCCTGAGTGAACAGGAAACGAGTCATCGAAAACAAACCACAGAAACCAAGGAGAAAAAGTCATGCCACAGTATCTGGTTGCCAACTACATGCCCGACGACTTCGACCCGTCCACCGTAACCGAAGCGATGATCGAAGAGATCCACGCGCTCAACCGCGAATTGATTGCTGCCGGCGTGAGGAAGTTCGCCTGCGGCATTTCGCCGCCTGGCAGCGCGAAGACGCTGCGGTCCCAGCCCAACGGCAAGGTGCTCGTCACGGACGGGCCGTATACCGAGACCAAGGAGCACATGGGCGGATTTTGGATACTGGAATGCGCTGATATCGACGAGGCCCTGGCATGGGCGAAGAAGGCTGCCACCGTCTGCGATGTGGCCGGCGAGGTGCGCGAGCTTCTTTTCTACCCGGCTCCTGAACAAGAACCCAGCGAAAGGAAGTAAACAACCTGGCCACTCCGGCCCCGGAACACGCGCCCTGGAGACGAGATGATCGAGCCGGCGCAACCCTCTGCTGCCGGTTCGTTCAATCCGCGATGAGGAGAAGAACAATGAAATACGTCTGTTTTGGCTACTACGACAAAGGCAAATTCGATGGCATGAAGGAGAGCGAGCGAAACGCCATGTTCGACACATGCTTTGAATACGACGACCATCTTCGGGCCAGTGGGCACTGGGCCGGTGGAGAAGCGCTTCAGGGGCCGGAGACCGCCTTGAACCTGTACTGGAAGAACGGCAAAGTCGCAACCACGGACGGCCCCTATGCGGAAACCAAGGAACAACTCGGCGGCATACTCGTCCTTGAGGCGCGGGACATGAATCATGCTGTACAGCTAATGACCCAGCATCCGGCCCTGAAGTACGGCAACGTTTTCGAGATTCGTCCCGCGGCCGACATGAATGAATTGATGAAGGCAAGCGAGCAGCGCCGCCGACAGAACGCTGCGCGCTGAACACGGCGTAACAGAAAGAGGAGGAGACATGAGCCGAGAATCTGAACTCACGATTGGCTTTGCGCTGGTCATCGCCATGGGCTGTGGTGTGTCGAATGCCGCACCACAGACGGATAAGTACCCGAGGATGGCAGCGATCGGCCAATACCTGATGGAAAAAAATGCCGAGATTCAATTGGCGCGAAGTGCCGCTCCCGATTCCATATCCCGCGACGCGACGATCCTGGTTCTGGGACGGGAGGGATACGAGACAGCCGTTGAAGGCAAGAACGGGTTTGTCTGCATGGTGGACAGAGGTTGGATGGCTGCGTTCGACTGGCCCGAATTCTGGAACCCGAAGGTGAGAGCCGCCGATTGTCTGAACCCCCAGGCTGCACGTTCGATATTGCCGATCGCTTTTCTACGCAGCAGGATGGTGATGGCAGGTAGTTCCAAGGCGGAGATCCTATCGGCAATAAAAGCGACGTTCGAGAACAAACAACTGCCGGACCTCGAGAGCGGCGCGATGGTTTACATGATGTCGAAATCGGCCTATCTGACCGACGAGGACGACCACAACGTACCTCATCTGATGTTCTTTACTGCCGTCATGGACGCTAAGGATTGGGGTTCTGGCGCGGCGGGCTCGCCGGTCATGTCGGCCCCCTATTGGTTCTTCGCGTCGATGGAACCATCCCAAATGAAAGGGCTGCCACCGATTCTTGTGTTCTTAGTCGTGGTGGCGGACTGGTCCGACGGAACGCCTGCGGGCAAGCATAATGACTGATAAAGACGCCGTTCGAGGTGCGCGCGTTTTTCCGCTCGAACATCGTTACAGGATAAAAGGAGAAATTATGCCGCAGTACGTGGTTGCGACTCACCACCCCAACAACTACGACCCGTCCTTCGAGGGCGAAGCGATGCAACGCGTGTCGCCTTCTACTCAAATGGGCAATCAACTCACTCGTCGCGATTTCGCTATCCGCACCGCCGGCTTTGGACTGGCCGGTTTTAATCTGGCTTGGGGACTCGCGCCTGCTGTTACGCTGGCGAAGGCTGAGCAAGCTTCGCGCTCAGAAACTTCGCCGGCGGTTGCGGATCCATATTCCCTCGTCGATCCCGACCTTCTCCCCGTACTCAAGCAGTTCCCCGCCTTTGACCTATCAGCGGAGATGGTCGTCAAGTTTCGGCAAACGCCCGGCATGCCCCCATTACCTGCTCCTGCGCCGCAACCCGTGGAACGGCATATCCCAGGGCCGCCAGGAGCACCCGAGGTTCGTCTGTGGGTCGTTGATCCTGCGCCTTCGGAGAAGGGCAAGCCGCTCTTGCTTCACATGCATGGCGGCGGCTTCATGATGACCGATCCCATGTGGATGCCCCGGCTGCAGGGGATCGCGACGGATTGCCATTGCGTCGTCGTCTCGGTCGACTACCGGCTGGCTCCGGAGACGCGCTATCCGGGTTCGCTTGAGGACAATTACGCGGCGCTGAAATGGGTTCACGCCCATGCAGCGGAGCTCGGCATTGATCGCTCCAGAATTGCCGTGGGCGGCGAGAGCGCGGGCGGCGGCCACGCAGCGAGCCTTGCGATTCACGCGCGTGACCGCAACAAAGAAGACGTTCCCATCTGCTTCCAGTTGCTCATCTACCCCCAGCTGGACGACCGAACGGGCAGCTCCCACCCAGCGCCGCCTGCCATTGGCCACTTTCTGTGGACAGCGAGTGCCAATCGTCTTGCCTGGAGCTCGCTGCTCGGTGTTCCAGCGGGTTCGTCTAAGGTGCCGGCAGCCGCCGTACCCGCCCGGGTAGCCAGCTTCGCCAGCCTACCGCCTGCCTGGATCGGTGTCGGTTCTATCGACCTGTTCGTCGAAGAAGACATGGATTACGCGCGGCGGCTCGTCCACGCCGGAGTCGCAACCGAACTCTTGGTCGTGCGTGGTGCCTTTCATGGATTTGATCTCCTCGTGCCGGACGCCGAAGCCTCCAAGCAATTCAGCGCGAGCTGGAAGTCTGCGCTGCGCAAGGCATTCGCCGCTGGCAAAGCTGTTTAGCAGAGAAGCTGGAAGTATCGCGGTTCTCAGGAGGAAAACAATGCTCAAAACAATTAGCGCAATCGCAATCCAATGCTTCGCACTGCTTGTTGTGCTCGGTACGGCGTACCTCGGTACGTCGAACCAGGCGGTGGCGCAGGCCGCCGCGGCACCGTCTACCACCACGCCGTATGCGAAAATGGCTCCGGTCGACCAATACCTCATGACGGATCAGGCTGCGGAAATTGCCTTGGCGCGAAGTGCAGCACCGGACTCCATTTCACGCAATGCAGAGGTGCAGGTTCTTGGACGTCAGGGTTTCGAAACGGCGGTCAAAGGCACGAACGGCTTCGTGTGTATCGTGGGACGCTCGTGGACATCCGCTGCGGATGCTGACTTTTGGGATCCGAAAGTGCGGGTTCCTATGTGTGTGAACGCGGCAGCCGCGCGTTCCTACCTTCTGCGCCTCACCAAGATCGCCGAGTTGGCTTTGGCGGGGCACACGCTAGCTCAGGTTAACGAGGCCGTCGCCGCCGCCATCGCCAAGAAAGAACTTCCGCCGATGGAATCCGGGGCGATGTGCTACATGATGGGCAAGGAAGGATACGGCGGCGACAGCGCACCACACTGGCCTTCCCACCTCATGTTTTTCTATACGGACGCCGACCCCGCAATTTGGGGAGCGAATCTGCCAGGTTCTCCCGTCGTTGGTATGAACGACCCCGCGGAGCACCTGACGCAGTTCGTGATTCCTGTGCGACGCTGGTCGGACGGAACGGAAGGTCGCTAATCCGTAAACGAAACCAAATCAGATAGGAGTCGAAACGAACTCACTCACGAGAAAAATCGATATGCTTGAATTCATCTCCCTCGATAGTGTCATACAATCCCCAGGCGGGCCTGAGGAAGATACCAGTGGCGGCTTCGCCTATGGCGGGTGGACAGGTCCACATTCCGAGGCTGTTTCTTCAACGGCCACGTGCTTCGAGCGTGACTAACAATCCAATTGCTTCCATTGATTTTCCCTCCTGTGTTGAATTACTTCCGACCGATTGACCGACCTCTGCTCACAACTGTGAGTAAAATGCATATCGGAAACGGCCTTGTGCGGATTTCTGCTGGGATGGTCGGAATCTTGCTGAATTCATCCTCCCCGAGAGACTCCAACGACTTACACCTGAGTCTTGGGTTCATCTTGAGGAAACGACGACGATAGTTTCGAGTGAGCTACCGTCGCCGAGTCGGAATTGTTAACGGAGGACGCAATGCTGAGGCGGGTACAAGGTTAACTCAAGCGGTATGACTCGTTGCGACTACTGCGACGCAGTTTATGGCTGCGTCGCAGGCTTCGCGCTGAAGATGCCGTTGAAGCTTTCGCGATACTGAAGGAAGACCAGTACCCACAGTGCAGACGCCACCAGAGCAGGAACAATGCTCGCCGGCGCAAGCGTCAGATGAAACGCAAGGATGTTGTAAAGCTCCGCCGCCAACACTGTCAGCGCCAGCGGCACGAGGTAGCCGGAGAGCAGCAGCAGTCCACCAAGAACCTGCACGGCGAAAAAGAACGCGGCAAAGTGCGATGCGCTGACGGCAACAAAGAACTGCATCGCGAGCGGATTCGCCGGGGGCGGCTGGTGGATGAAGTTGAGGAATCCGTTTAACCCAAAGACCGTAAACATGAGGCCCAGTAGGTAGCGAGCAACAATTGAAGTAGTTTTCATGCGAGTTCTCCTTGAAATGTCTGCGCGTACGTCTGCACAGTCTGAAGATGTGGTGCAAGAAACGCGTTCCGGTCATGCCCCTGGTTCAGCGCGCTGGTTCCCCCAGCGGTAAGGAAGGTCGCGTCCGTCACGCCAAGAAAGCCAAATACGGACCGCAGATACGGCTCCACGAAATTGAACGAGGCCATCCGCGTCTGGGCGTCGTAGATCCCGCCGGTTGCGATGATGAAGGTCGCCTTCTTGCCGGTAAGCAGGCCTTTCGGCCCGCGCTCCCCGTAGGCAAAGGTCCTGCCGACCCGTGCAATCTGGTCAATCCATAACTTGAGGATGGAAGGCACGCCAAAGTTATGCATCGGCGTTCCGATGACGTACTCATCAGTCTGCTCCAGTTCGGCGAGCAGCGAGTCGGAGAGCGAAAGCAATTGCTTCTGCTGCGGAGTGCGGGCCCCTTCTGGCGTGTAGGCGGCCCCGACCCATTCCGCGTTGATCGGCGGGATCGCCGTGGCGTTGAGGTCGCGGTCTACGACCCTTCCGTCCGGGTGCGAAGCCTTCCATCGGGTTACGAACGCTGCGCTCAGCTCGCGGGAGACTGACCGACCGTAGAGTGGACTGGAATCGATATGAAGCAAAGTTGACATTCGTAAATCCTCCTGCACGACATATGATTACTAATGAACATATGTCGATTCACAAAATAAACAAGTGTCGCTTTTCCCCCCAAGAAAAGGTATCCTTAACGCAGGAAAGGGTATCTCTTACTGTTAGGAATGCCGCAGCTTCTCCAGCCCGAGACCGAAACGACGGATCCGCGCATTCTGCGCAGCCGCCGCATGCTCATGGAATCACTGGCCAAGCTATTGATAAACAAGGCTTTTGAAGACATCTCCATTCAGGAGATCGCCGACGAGGCGACGCTAAACCGCGGCACCTTTTACCTGCACTATCCGGACAAGAACGCCCTGCTGCAGGCCATGACAGAATCCCGCTTCCGCGATCTGATAGCCCGCCGCGCGATCACTTTTACCGACTGCGGTGGGGCGCTGCACGCCATTGCACTCGGCGTCTGCGACTACCTTGCTGAGTCCACGGGGTGCCCCACTCAGTTGGCTCGGATGTCGCTCGAAGGGTCTATCGTCCCCGTCGTCGAGGCCATGTTCAAGGAAGGCCTTGCCCTTCATGGATTGCCCCAGGGTGTCGATGTGGCTTTGCGGGCGACCACTGGAGCCTGGGCCGTCTTCGGTGCCGCGCGCAGCTGGTTTCAGACCCCCAACCGTATCGCCGCCGAAGAGATGGCAGCCAGGATTGAAGCCATGGTATACCCGGTTCTTTTCGGCGCCTCTCAATAGCTGAGAGTGGCAACACTAGAGCTTCCTTGAGAGTGAGAGTTGTGGCTGCTTAACCACTAATCACCAGGAGTGGCATATCTTTTGAGCAAGTTTCACACGCGCAAGTCGCTTCGGAGCCGACAAGATCCTGGCGATACTCTGTCGGGCTAACTCCGCAGAGGTCACGAAAGGCCTGTGCAAAGTGCTGCTGGGTCTTGAAGCCGCAGGCAACGGCGACGTCCAACACTCGCGCATCGGGAGCACGCAACATCCTTTTGGCACGTTCGAGCTTTTGGCGCAGAACAAATTGATGCGGGGTCGCGCCCGTTGACTTGCGAAACATCCGCGCGAAATGAGCTGTGCTCAATCCTACCGATTGCGCCATCTCGTCAAGACTCAAGTCGTCTTCCATCCTCGCATGGACCAACTCTTTAATCCTTCGCAAGCGCGCTGCACCGAGCCCGCCTCGGTATATCTGCACAGGACGGTGCCTCACTGCATAACCATTGACCAGCGTTATTGCCATCGCCTGTTCGACGGAATCCAGAAACAGGCGCCCGCTCGGAAAGCCGGCAACCATCTCCGCATGAACGGCCGCAACCATGGCACTCAAGCGCCGGTCCGCAAACTTGCGTGAAGGACGCAGTTCTACCTCGCCGTAGGCTCCGTCAGAGCAGGTCATCAGTGCCACGTCGGAAATACCGAGCTGCAGATGCGATGCGTTCATGAGTCCAACCCACTCTCCCACATGACGATCGCACAGTGCCAAGTCGCCCGCCATGTAGTCGAACTTTTCCAGCGCGCAACGCTTCGAGCCCCACTCAATTGAGCCGGGCCGCAACATCATTGCGAAAGCCTGGTCATGCCGTACCCAATGACGCGGCTCTGTGTCAGGGTCGGGGCAAAAGCGTTCAACTCTCATTCGTTTACTCCATCCTTCGTCTGCGCGACCACATCGTTCCATACTCATAGATGCGGGAAGTGACATTCCGATGCGCCGTCGCGAGCAGGGGCGCTGCGTAGGTGATCGTCAAATCAATCTGCTGCCGACGCCAAATCGAGCAGAGTGGCCTATAATTCCGCTACCCGAAGTCTCTAACCAAACGTAAAATCTGGGAGCATGAATTTAGCAGGATTCCGACCAACCCAGCAAAAATCTGCACAAGCCTGTTTGGCGATGTGCTGTCTACTCATAGTTGCGAGCAGAGGTCGGCTCCATCAAGGAGCTAGGAGTCAAGGCCAGTACGTCAAAGGGAGCTTACAAATGGCAAATACGGAGAAAACAGCAATTGTTACGGGTGCTTCACGAGGGATCGGCGCGGGACTCGTCGAAGCATTCTTGAAGCGAGGTTACAACGTAGTCGCAAATTCGCGACACATCACTAAAGCAAATCCATTCGATGCGTCAGCGAATCTTGCGCTGGTCGATGGAGACATCGGCGATCGAAGCACGGCCGCGAAGATCGTGGACACTGCGGTATCGAAGTTTGGCAGGATCGACGTGCTGATCAACAATGCGGGTGTCTTCATTCCGAAGCCCTTCACCGAATATACAACCGAAGACTTCAACGTTTTAGTCTCCACGACGCTTGCAGGCTTTCTCTACGTGTCACAGCTCACCGCGAAGCAAATGTTGCGGCAGAGGGCCGGTAGCATCGTCAACATATCAACGACTCTTGTAGATCATCCGGTTGCGGGCGTACCGGTGACACTTCAAGTTATGACCAAGGGCAGTTTAGACGCGGTCACACGCGCCCTCGCTATGGAGTACGCAAGCGACGGGATTCGTGTGAACACGGTTGCGCTGGGTGTAATCAAAACTCCGATGCATAAACCGGAGACGTACGAGTTTCTCAAGGGGCTGCACCCGATCGGCAGGATGGGGGAAATCAAAGAAGTAGTGGATGCAGTTTTGTTCTTGACGGACGCCACGTTCACGACGGGTGAAATATTGCACGTGGATGGCGGCGCGCACGCAGGCAAATGGTGAATGGAGAAAACTCTCGGCCTGCCAGCGCTGAGCAGCGGTTGAAGGAATTTGGCATCGAGCTCCCCACACCGCCTGAGCCGTTCGGCATCTACGCGGAAGCGGTGCAGACGGGCAACCTGCTCTTTCTCACCGGAATGCTTCCCACTGTCGGCCGCGAAGCGAAATTCATTGGGCGCGTTGGCGCGGAACTCGACCTGGAAGCGGGGCGCGCGGCGGCTCGCCTGGCGGCGCTGAATGGCCTGGCCGTCGCGAGGCAGCATTTGGGATCGCTTGACAAAGTGAAGCGGATCGTCCGGCTCGGAGTGGCAGTGGCCACTTCGGGAGATGTCCGCGAGCAGCCAAGTGTGGCTGACGGCGCTTCAGAGTTGCTGCAGGACGTTTTCGGAAAAGACAAAAACCCTAGCCGACTGGTGTACGGCGTAGCCAGCCTTCCGCTCGGCACCCCGGTCGAACTGGAAATGATTTTCGAGTTAGCGGGATAAGAGAGCCCTCAAGCGGGGACATGCGCATGAAACGTGTACTCGTCATGAATAAAATGGGGAAGAACAAATGTTGACCCGCCAAGACTCTCGAACAGCCAACTCCGAGCAGCCGCGAATGCCTGCTTCCTGGAACCAGAACCGGCTCACCGCCAAGCTCGGGATCGAGTATCCCATCATTCAAGGTCCGCTTGGCGGATTGTCTTCGCAAAAATTGACGGCAGCAGTCTCCAACTTTGGTGGACTCGGATCGTTTGGCGCTCACGGCTTGCCGCCCGACATGATCAAAGACGTAATCGCGGAGATTCGCTCTTTTACATCCAAACCGTTCGCGATGAACTTGTGGGTGTCAATGGAAGACGAAGGTGCTCGAACATCTGATGAAAACGGATTCAACAGGAGCCTGGCTCCGCTAGTCGCTGATCTCGTTGCCTTGGGGGCGCCCCGTCCAACGTACAAGCCATATTCGCCGAAGCGATTTGAAGATCAGGCCCGGGTGCTGCTGGACGCAAACGTACCGGCATTCAGCTTCATCTTTGGAATTCCGGCAAGAGAAATCTTGGAGGAGTGCCGAATAAACGGCATCGTCACCATTGGCGTGGCGACAACGCCCGATGAGGCTGCAGCACTTCAGGAAGCCGGCGTGAATGCAATTGCCGCTTCTGGCTTCGAAGCAGGGGGGCATCGCGGTTCATTTCTCCGGCCGGCAGAGGATTCGCTCACCGGCACGCTGTCGCTAGTCCCACAGGTCGTCGACATCGTCGATGTGCCGGTGATTGCTGCGGGGGGAATAGGAGATGCACGAGGTGTAATCGCCGCCCTGGCTCTCGGCGCAGAGGCCGTCCAAATGGGAACGGTATTCCTAGCGTGCGACGAATCCGGCGCCAGCCGCCTTCATCGCGAAACTTTGCGACAACGCAATGCCGGACATACTGCCTTGACAAAAGGGTTCACGGGGAGACTCGCTCGGGCAATCCACAACCGCGTGATGGAGAACTTGAACCGAAACGGTACTGAGATCTTGCCATATCCACTGCAACGAGAACTCGTCAGAAATCTCGCAATCGCAGCAGAGGCCGTGGGCCGGGCAGATCTTGTGCCTATGTGGGCCGGGCAAAGCGCCAATCTTTCGACTTGCACCAACGTATCAGCTTTCTTGAGCTCACTGGTTGAGGAGGTTTCTGAAATCGCTGGGCCCGTCATTCACTGGAGCGCAGCGCGCCGTCAAAAGCAAATTCCTTAAATTAAGGAGAAAAGAGAAAATAAATAGCCATTCTGCAGAACTCGCCAACTTTTTTCTGGCTGGCGAACAGCGAGCCCGCCGGTGCTACGCCGTGGGGACTGTTAGACACAGCGGGTAATGTATGGCAATGGACCTCCGCGGATGCTGGCGACGCAAAACGTGAAGTACGCGGCGGAAGTTGGGATAACCCTCCCGATGCCCTTCGAACCAGCGATAGCTTGGCTTGGCCGGAGCATGCTGACGCCGGCATGGGCTTTCGCTGCGTCAAGGACTGAAATTGTCGAAACCGCGCGTGATTTTGAGGATGGTCCCGCACCCATTCGCATTTCATACCTGCACTCGACCTGGTCACAAGTTGGTACGCGGGGACCGCGGTGGCCCGCATTCTCAATTTCACCCGGCGCTCCGACCGGCTATCGAGGAGTGGTTGAGCGAGCACGGATAAGATCGGTCAATCGGCTACCGCGTTTCTCGCCGGCCATCGGCACATGGTCAGGTTATGAGCTCTTTTGAGGCCTCGATGTCCTTCGGACGACGGTAAAGTATTACTAACTTCACTGCCCTTTCGTCGTCCTTGTAATTGCCTCAGACGCAATTGAGATTTTCGAAAAAATGTGAGTTGCGGCGCAGATTCGCCGCAACTCACGAATAGCCTAGATCGCCGCTATTCCATTAAATCCGACATTCTGAGGAATGCCGCCGACGGTTCCCAGATTGCTAAGGGTGCCATCCGACTGAATGCCGAAGATGCTAATCGTGCCCACCTTCGCATCGAGGCTATACAGGAACTTGCCATCAGCACTAATGGTGATGTCCAGATTCGTAGCTCCCGTGGGGTTTGTCCCAACGACAGTTCCCGGCAACGCGGTTAGCGCCCCATTGCTGCCGATACTAAAGCCGGAGATTGTGGAGGAGCCAGCATTGGAGGTGTAAACCCATTCGCCATTGGGAGTGACCGCGTTCCAACATGATGCTGCCCCGAGAGTTGGGACGCTCGCGCTGATCACGGAAAGGGTTCCATTGGAAGAAACTGCGTACGATGAGATGGCCGAGGCGTCTTGGCCTCCAGTGGGGCCGGTCTCAGCTACCAGCGCCGCACCATTGGGAGCAAAAGTAACCGCGAAAGCTCCCGGACCCACGCTCGGATTTATGACGATCGGCGACAACGTCCCGTTGCTCTGTACACTGAACACATCAATATCGTTCGTCTCTCGCTCAGTAACGACGAGGAACTGACCGTTGGGACTGAACGCCAATGACGCTGCTCCCGAGGTATTGGTGCTCAGAAAACCGAGAGAATGAGGAATCCGCGAAAGTCTTCCGTCCTCATTGACTCGGAAACCGACCAGGTTGCTGCTACCGCCAGTGTTGAGAACGTATACTAGGTGTCCATGCTGGGCCACTGCGTTGGGTTCACTTCCTCCTGAGAGTTCCTTGTCAGCCAGCGACAAGTCCGACCCGTGAACACGAAACACTGAAACCTCCCCGCTACCTGCGTTGACCGCAAACAGCAGAGTGTGATCTTGACTGAGGGTTAAAGAACCTTGTGATTCCAACGGATCATTGTTACCACCGCTGCCACGCCCGCCGGTTGCAAACCTGCGGCCTTCTTGTAACGAGCCATCTGCAGCTCTTCTAAAAGAAATGACTTCATTCCGGTCCGCGGCATTCGTCATGACGAAGACTGCGCCTGGGTTAGGACGTCCATCCTGTGCATTGCTTCGGGTTGCCGACACTACGCCAATCGCTAGCGCGACTGATAAAAACGTGCGAACTACTTTCTGCATGTCACGGCTCCTATAATTGACTGAAAGTTCGCGCCGCCGAACTTAGGGCTCCTCGAACAAGGCATTCCCCGCGGTTTCCGCGTCGCGTAGTCATGAGAGAGATGACTAGAACAAAAGTTTCAGAAGATGCTTAAAGAGTCCGTATTTAAAATTGTAAAATCTGCTTGGCTCACATAACAGAGTGGGAAAGCAAATAGCTGATTGATGGTTTCCCAGCTCTGCGCGCGGGCGGTGCCCGCCAGCGACAAGCCGAGAACGAGGATCATGACGGGTCGAATGCGATTGTTATTGAATAGAGACTTTGCTGAATTCATTACATTTTCCTTCTTCTAATAAGATTTTGTGGCGGTTAGTGTCCGCTGGGGCAGCCATGTCTGCGAGACACGGCTCATGATGAAAAACGAAGATGCTCCACATTTGTTCCGCATTTCCCTGCGGGCGTGACAAAGAGGCCGGCGCGCTTATGCTTGCGCGCCGGTGCCAGTGAGAAAGAGGAGTTTTCAGAGCAACCCGCGATCACTTGCGGATGCGTCCGCTTTACTTTGGAAGCAAGGTGGTTTCGTCGATCGACTCGGAGACCTTCTGTCCCAGGAGCAGGCCAGCGTTGTGATCGAAACGGTAGTGCTGTCCGGCATAGATGCGGCTCAGACCCGCCTCCTTCGCCGCTGCCGAGAAACTGGTGAAGTGGCGTTTCACTCCAGCCAAGACCTCGGACGTGACATCGAAGGTGAACTTGTCGCCGAAATAGAATTGCAACGCTTGCGCCGCTGCGAAACTGGTGGCACTGTGAGCACCGGGGTATGACGGGTCGGGCGCGGTTTTGGTTGGCAGAGGGAGCCAATCGCTGTCGGTTAATTCCGCCGCGGTGACAGGCCGCCAGAAGTGGTAGATGTACTTGCTTTCGAAGAAAGAGATGGTGGCATCGGCCATGCCAAAGTTGACCAGGGCAAAAAGCCGTGCGCTCTGTTCGATGTTGAGGTTGTGAGCCAAGGCAGCGGTCTGTGCGATCTCGTTCCAGTAGTTCTGAATCTTGCCGCCCCAGAAGGTTCCAATCAGAGTCTGTTCTTTGCTGCGAGTTTTGCTGTCGATCTCGCCTAGGCTTTGCACTTCGGCAAGGTCCTGGATGTATTCTTTGTCGGTCAACGCAGGCGGCGGTGCGGGAAGGAATTCACGCGAGCTGACGATAGCAAAAGGAGTGACATCACTCCAGTGCGTGAAGTCGGCGGGCGTGAAATCCGGAGGAGTCAGCTGATAGTACCCTGGGATATTCTTGGGCTTGTATGGTGGCGGCGTAGCGCCCGAACCGTCGTTGGCGCGGAAGGCCAGAATTTCAGCGGCCACCGTTTGTCCCACTGCGATGCCGTCGGTCTTCGGTTTTCCATCGGCAATCTGGGCCAGATCCTGCTGCAGTTCAGCATCCAAAGTGCTCTGAAATGCCGGATAGAGCGAGACTAGCACGTCGTGGGCCGCCTGGTCGGCTGCGGCGGCTTGAGAAGTCTTAGGAGACACGTCGGCGAGGCGGACTAGATAGGGAGTGAACTGTCCAACAATGTTGTTGACGGAATCGTAGACAGCAGCGTGCAGGATAGCGAAGCTGCGCGTCGAATGAATGGTGGCCGGTTGGGCACCCGAAGTCCGAACGATGACCAGTAGGGTTCTATTCCACTCGATGACGGGATTGACCGATTGAGTGGGATTTAAAGCGAATTCCCCAGTACCGACCGTAGTCGAATGTTTTGTGACTTGCGCCTGAAGAGTGGCGCACACGATCGCAATGGTAGCCAAGACCTTACGCATAATTCTTTAACCCTGTTCTGCTTTCCTATTCAGAATTTGAGTGCCCGACTAGCCGTGAGAGTAATCGCTACCGAGACACTCATGTGCAGTAGAACTGGGTCAGTTGGGTTTTTATTCCAAAAACCAAAAACATTTGGTGGTGCTACTCCAGGTAACCCGAGCCTGGCAACGAGCCAAACCGCAAACAAGATCAAGGGAATGGCAGGGGCACCGCTCGCCCGATAGTGATCTGTGCTGCTTTGGAGGGAATAAACTAGCGACTCCAATGTTTTAACATGTGGGCGTCTCAGGAGCGGACGGGTCGATTCGTTTCGAAGAACGGCCTCTACCGCAATGGGCTGTAGCTGAAGTCTTTCCAACATCTTTCCTCCTGCTAAACGCTGGACTGATGAACAGCCTGGCGAGAGCGCTGGGGACGTTAAGTAATTGTCAAGAAACTGTCCGAGCACGCAGTGGAAGGGTTCTGCTAAAAATGTGACAAATCGTTTACAGCAAACCGACATCAACCTTTGAGCTCGCAAGTCTAATCCACAGCGACACAGAGAGTACATTTGTCGCAATCCAATCCCTCAAGGAAAATAATTGTCATGAAAACCGTTACTCCTCTGAACTACGCCTCGAATGCACGGAGGCCGCGGATGAAAGCCAGCACTTGGAACTCGCGAAACGTCTTGGCGGTTGTCGCCGTAACATTAACCCTGGCCCTTAGCGGTTGGGCGGCCAGCACAGAAAAGGTGCTCTATACATTTCAAGGCACTGGGGACGGGGTACAGCCGATTGGCGGCGTGGTCCGTGATGCAAAGGGGAATTTGTACGGCACAACCCGGTTCAACTTTCAAAGTTCGGGCGCGCCTACCGGGTTTGGTCTGGTGTATCAGTTGACGCCGACCAAGAGCGGTGAATTCAAAGAAAAGGTAATTTATGTGTTTCAGGGGGAAGTCATCGATGGACAATCGCCTGAGAGCAGCGTGGTGCTTGATGCGGCTGGCAATCTGTATGGCACGGCGGATGGAGGTATCTTTGGATGCGGCATCGTCTACAAGCTTTCGCCCACGCCGACAGGTCTCTGGACTGAAACGATTATTCACCAGTTCGACGCATTTAACGGCCACACCGACGGATGTGAGCCCGTTGGTTCCCTGATCTTTGATACGGCGGGCAACCTTTACGGCACTACCAGTCAGGGTGGTGGCGGCACAAGCGACACGTTTTGCACCAACGGATGCGGCACGGTCTTCAAGTTGACGCCGAATAAGGATGGCAGTTGGAGCGAGAGCATACTTCATGCTCTGCACAAGGGCGGAGGCGGCAGCCCCGACGGGCAGAATCCCTTCGATAGCGTGGTGTTCGATAACGCAGGAAACCTTTACGGCACGACATTGGCCGGCGGTCCCGACGACTTGGGGACGGTTTTTAAGCTGACGCCTGCGACCGGCGGCAAGTGGACTGAGACCTTGCTGTTCGAGTTCCATGACTTGGTTAACAACCCGCCTGATGGCGCCAGTCCTATGGCTGGCGTAGTGTTGGATCCATCGGGAAATTCATATGGCACCACCCTTGGGGGCGGAGGTCTCGCGGGTGGGGGTGGCGTAGTCTTCAAGCTTACCCGCGGCTCGAACGGGAAGTTCAAGGAAAGCGTGATCCACAGATTCTCCTTAAGCAAGAGTGGATTCCAGGATGGAATGATGCCGGTAGGCGGCTTAATCGTGGATTCAGCCGGCAATCTCTTCGGAACTACCTTTCTCGGTGGTGGGCACAACGAACCACTGTGCCAAATTG